>ENA-ORDP01001257-ORDP01001257.1-marine-sediment-metagenome-genome-assembly--contig:-NODE-1257-length-14328-cov-3.554053_pt1 | contig 14328 bp, 12 predicted proteins | sample MGYA00248627_ERZ508539 | MGnify/ENA primary metagenome ERZ508539 (study PRJEB26208, sample SAMN05571518) | marine sediment metagenome | biome: deep sea; feature: Hydrothermal vent; material...
GTACTTCATCCTAGTCTGGTTTATGAATATTTTGAAGCGGGTCAGTCTGGTGATGATTATAAAATGGGTGTGGCACTCGAGTGGGTTGGCATTAATTGGTGGGATAAGAACACTTCACCTATTGGGATACCTTTTGGGGTATCAATAACGACGACATACAATAGCTGGGTTAACACTTCTAATGTGGGGCATGGATTAATGTTTCATTTTAATAATAGTTACTCAATCGGTTGGTCTAACCGAAACGGCGAAGATGGTTATTATGTCAGTATAGATCTATTTAAAGCATTGATGGATAAGAAAGATACCTTTGATATGTATAAGAGTAAAATGGGTGATTTCTAAAGATCAGGGCAAGAATTTTGTAAAAAAAATCGGTTTGACATATAGGTCATTGGCGTTTGGTGTTACAACAAAATGAATATTCCAATTGAAAGCTAATTTTGTTTTTACCCATGGAATCTTTAAATTAAGACATTGTGTGCGTATGCCCCAGGATTTTTTCCCGTAGTAGTCACCACAAATTTCCCCGTTGGTGAGCTTGTAACAACCGCATTCTATAATATGACGGCGCCGATAGGTAATCATGCAGATTCTCTCTAGAAAACGGTGTTCCGCGAAAGATTAGTTTTAGTTGAGCCATTTCAGGATCTAGTCGAAATTTTATTTGGAGGTGGTACGATCGCTAATGTTGCAAATGCAACAATCGTTTGTCTGTGTGATCCAGAAAGTTCTTTAAGAGTAGTAATGCCTGTTTTCCCAGTCGGACAGTACCGGGTCGGACTACGCGAGTCGTTTGTAAAAGTACCAAATAAAGTCTGTTTTAGTACTTAAACCGGTGTTTTGACAGGGAAATAGCGTGCTATGACCGCATGAGGACTCAATCACAGACGCCACTATTTATCTAAATTTGGTATTTATTGTGGATATATGTGTCTCATAAGCAACATTTTATACTATAATGTTACTTATATTACCGTTATAGGTGCTACTTTATGCCCTCACTTGCTCATAATTCGGTTGATGCGACTCACGTTCTCAGCAAAGCCACTCTCAACGCCGGCAAGGCACTTGGCCTGAATCAATCTGAAATTGCTCAGATCATTGGCCGTACTCGACAACGCCTGGCCGATGGAATTAACCCTGAAACAAAAACCGGTCAGCTGGCCCTGTATCTGGTTCGGGTATACCGAAGTCTTTATGCTCTGGTGAGTGGGGATGAAGAAGAAATGGTGCTCTGGATGCAAGGCGAGAATTTGGGCACGGGCGGAGTGCCGACCGAACAAGTCAAAGAGATTGCCGGGCTGGTGCGGGTGATGGAATACCTGGACGCGATGCGAGGCAAAACCTGATTGGATATCTGGGCTACCTATCAGACTGAGGTGCAGGTCACGCCCATTTCCGGGAGTCTATATCGCACGGTCGAAAATCAAGCGCAGGTGGCCACCATGGCACTGGTTCATGATTTGGATGAGCAGGATGCACTTGAAAAGATGCTGGATACCAACAAACCCAGCAGCATCCAGGATACTAATGGCCTGCATTACCTGTTGGCCACCCCATTTCGATATCCGCCCTTACGGCATGGATCGCGTTTCGGCACCAATCAGCAACGTGGTATCTTTTACGCCTCGTGCACCTTGCAAGCCTCACTCGCGGAGGATGCTTATTACCGGTTGATGTTTCGCTATCACTCCGCCACATTAAGAACACGAAAAGCCAAAAATGACACGCGTACGATTTTCGAGGCTTACTACAACACCAACAGCGGTATACGGTTACAAGATTTTCCATTTAACCAGGCACGTAACATTTTACGCAGCCCAAACAGTTACCACGCCACCCAGCAACTTGGACAATATATGCGAGACGAAGGGGTAGTGGCTTTTGAATATGAGTCTGCCCGGGATATCAATGCGGGCATTAATGTGGCCCTGTTCTCGCCGCAGGCCATTGCGTCACCCAGGCCGACGGCACAATACGATGTATTGATGCAAATTCATGAGGAAGGGGTGAAGTACCGCATTGCTGATAAAGAGCTGGTGTTTCATTTCCCGTTAACGCAATTTCTTTTTAACGATGAATTACCTTTGCCGGCATGAAACCTAATGAGGTATACCCAACACAGTACCAAGTATCAAGTATCAAGTATCAAAATTATTAAACACAAGTGCAGACATTCGAAGACCTGAGGTTAAAAAAGCCTATTTTGAAACACTAAGTGATATAGGAATTATTCAATGATCTAATCTTCAAATTACTTACCCGGGCATCATAATATTAATGAACACCTGAAACCATACTAGAAATACATATGTCGCCTACGGGATAACGATAAATATGACTCCTTAGTAATAATTATTATTGTAAGTTGACAGTGATTTTGAATCAAGAACAAATCCCATCAGAAAATATATAACTTACTAAATTCTATCGGAAATTCGCCAACGTTGGCCAATTTCAAATTTACAATCAATTTGAATCAAAAAATGTGGGATCGACCAATTTCAGATAAAAATTTCAATCTATTTTGCTCAAAACAAAAACTTTAACTCAAAAATCAAACTCTAACCAGTTGATAAAACACTAATATTTCTTAATCTAGCAAGATAAACATTTTCAGCTATCAGAGTAAACAAGTTGATTCAAAATGACTATAAAAATGATCCAAATTGAGTGTCAAACGACAAAGCCTATTGAGAAGCATAAGACGGCCAAACCATTTAGGAAGCATAAGCTGTCATTTTGGCCAACTTATGGGTTTTAAGTGACAGAAGGGGAGTAACTTATTGATTTTATGGTAGCGAGGGGGAGACTTGAACTCCCGACCTCAGCATTATGAATGCTGCGCTCTAACCAGCTGAGCTACCTCGCCAAAATCTCTCGATAAGAGAGCCGCGCATTCTCGGTTTTAGGCTCGGTTTTGTCAAGTTTATCGCCTTGATTTCCCAGCATTTTACTGGCCTAAAAAACCACAATCAGGCTATAAGTGACTGTTAATATTGCATATTTCTGCAATATTGCTTATGCTAAGGTCATGTCGAATTCACTCAACTGGCCGCTTGAGGCTACCTGTTCTTCTGAGGCCAATCAGCGCTGGGTGCAGCCGGCCTCCAATATCTGCCTGGACTTCCATGGTGACCCCATCACAGCCGGTCTGGTGGTGTTTTCCGATGGCAATCACCACATGGCGCTGGAGGCCAGCCTGCAGCAATTTCGCCAACAACACCCCGAAGTTATCGATATTTTTTATGCCACGACCCCGCCCAGTGTGATTGTGAGTCTGCTCATCACGGGTACGTTGGTACTGGGTAATCTGACGCTTTCTCGTCTTCCGAATGTATTTATTAGCCCGATTGGGATCATGGACCGATTGCAGGCGGATGGTTATGTAGCCTCACATCAGGTCTTTATGCAGAGCCGTGGCAATGTGATGTTGGTGCGCAAAGGTAATCCAAAGAACATTCAAACCATAGCTGATTTACTCCGTGAAGAGGTGCGTTTGTTTATCTCGAACCCGGTCACTGAAAAAGCCAGTTACGAGGTGTATGAACAAACCCTGCTGGGTCTTGCCGAAGAGGAGAATATCAGTCAGGACGCAATGAAGGAATTACTTGCTGGCTCATCTGATCGTCTTATCCTGGGCGAACGTATTCACCACCGTGAAGCGCCGCAGTGTTTGTTTGGCGACCGGGCTGATGTTGCGGTTATTTATTATCATCTTGCCTTGCGTTACACCCGTATTTTCCCGGAGCACTTTGAGATAGTTCCCTTAGGTGACCTGAAGGGTGACCCTGAATATTCGGAAAATAATATTACCACGGGCTATCACATCGGTCTGGTGGGTGATGGCGGTGAGTGGGGTAAACCTTTTCTTGATTATATGTTCAGTGATGCGGTGACACAGTTATATGCTGAGCATGGTTTGCAGCGACCGAAATAGATATTAATATCATCTAAATAACGGTTCCTAAATGGTATCCACTTTGTACCGTGTAGATCGCCGGAGAGGTTTGTGTAGGAGCGGTCTCAGACCGCGATAAACGGCCTATGTTTACCACTTAATCGCGGTCTGAGACCGCTCCTACTAAATCAAACCCAATGTTAATCTAAATGAATTAAGTGGATACCTTTTCGGAGCAGCTATTTAGCAAACACTGCTTTGAATGCTGAACGTGGTTTGCAGCGACCGAGATAGATATTAATATCATCTAAATAACGGTTCCTAAATGGTATCCACTTTATACCGTGTAGAGCGCCGGAGAGGTTTGTGTAGGAGCGGTCTCAGACCGCGATAAACCCTATGTTTATCGCTTAATCGCGGTCTGAGACCGCTCCTACAAAATCAAACCCAATGTTAATCTAAATGAATTAAGTGGATACCTTTTCGGAACGACAAAGACTTATTTTTTGAATTTCATAAACAACGATGACGTCCAGATTTTTGCATCGTCGATCTGATGAGCAACCACATAAACAGGCCGATGACCATGTGGGCCATTCTTCGGAGCCACCTCAAAGTTACCCGTCACTTCACGCGGCGCAGGTGAATCACTCATACGTTCCATCGCCAGGAACATATCAACACCCGGCAGGTCTTTCTTCAGGCGTGCCGCTTCCAGCAACTCGGCACCGGTAAACTCCCAGGTAAACGTGGGGCAGTGAACAAACGGATTGCCTTTTAAGGGATCACCGACTTTCACATAACCGTCAATAGTACCTTCGATTTTGATCTTTGCCGTCTCGATATTTGATACATCCATTTCAATGGCGTCCACGTCACCATAGGTATCACTCTTGAAACCAACCGTGGTGGGTGTCTCGCGCCAGCAGGTCTCTTCCTTGTGTTCAAAACCCAGGCCTTCAAATTCATTGATGACGGCATTAGTGATCGTGATCTTGCCTTTCCAGACTGCCCAACGATAACGATCTTTAATCCGTGCGCCCCCCCAGCGAAAACGAATCTTGCGGTCGGAATACCCTAGCTCTTTCTGCAGGTCACGTCGCCAGATTTCTCCAGCGTGATCGTAGGCTATGATTTCATCCCAGCCTGCGTCACCAAGGAAACGATAATTCACCTGTGCGGCCCCTTTGTGTTCGAATTCATCGCCCATCATGTACTCACCACAGGTGGTCAAACCAAAGGTGCGCTCACCGGTCGAGGCAAAGGTATGGCGTTCACGTAAGGCTATGCCAATGGCCTTGCGCGATAACTCGGGTGAGATCACACCGGAGATGCCGCCCTTGGTTCCGAAAACGGCCGTACCCGGTACGCCACCACCACAACGGCCACGGTGTTCGTCACCGGCCATGCTCGCACCGATCTTGTAACCACGCTGCATCGCATCCTCGTATAACCAGCCGAAGTGACCCCAGGCAGAACCTATTTCAACTAATTTTTCTAGCTCAGGATGATGCCAGTCCATGATGCAACGGCGGCCACCGACGTGAGGGGTTAGCAGATGACCTTCTGGATCATCAATATAGGCCGCCCATAATTCTTCCACAGGCCAGGCACCTGGATTCGCAACGGTCGTGCCTGAATCTTCGTTCCAGTCTACCGAACGCACATGGGTGCCATCTTTTAAGAACGGGAACTCAGGCTCACGATCGTGTAAGAAAATGACATTATGATCTCCACCGGCACAGGAACTACCACACCACTCTGTCCCGGGGTAGGCGACGAACTCGCCGTCTTTACTAATCTCACGAATTAACTCTACGGTTTTTTTCCAACGCTCGGTGGTGATGTTGAAGTCATTGTGTGCAAACGCAAGCACATCCAGACCGGTTACGTCACGGCCATAGTTTAAGTTATAGCTTGTAGAGTTAGTCCCGACGGTATCTTCTGAGTGGACATGCAGGTCAGTATAGAAAATTCGTGGAAAATCTAATTCTTTATCAATCGTCACATAGAAAGTATGGTTCTTAACCGCAGGATGATCGGGCATGACAGCGGTAACCACTAACTCACCCGGTTTATCAGTAGGCACGTCTTCCAGTAACTGCACTGACCAACCTTCTTTGGGCATAACAATATCTTTTTCGTAACAGCTCTTACCGTCCAGTGTTGCCGATACATGCACTTTCTCGGCACGTGACCAGCAGGTATTCCCCCATTCATCTTCGGCACGGATGCGCAGCGGTATTTTTTCGCCTTGTCTAACTAGACGCGAACCGGCCCACTGCAATAAGGCAGGATGGCCTGGTTTAATATTGATCGTTAAATCAGGTTCAACCGCCGCAAAACGTGAAGTACCGAGTGGATCGGCATAACAGCGAAATTTAAAGAATTCTTCGGTGAAGGTTTGTACCCGAGTACCTGGCCCACCAAAGCGACGGTCACCCATGCGAATAATAATATGGTCGCCCGCCTTCAAATAACCATCATAGGTATCGACGATCACGGCCTTCTGGAAAGGACGTTCGTGGCCTTTCTGGTCAAAACGCACCGACAATTTTTGCACTGAAGCTGGGCTTTGTCCCTCGACCGTTGGCGTAGCATGATATTCCGCCGAGACATAGTTAGCCGCTTTAGGATCAGTCGTTTGAAACAGCTCCCAGTCCGAATAAAAACGGAAGGTTGCCTTGAACCAGGAACCATCTGCCATACCGGATTGCCCCAGGGTATAATCGATAATAACTTCCTGCCAAGAACCGGCCACCATTTCTTCTACGTTACAACTAACCGAGCCAAGAAATGGCATGTCCTTGGTCTTTTGATATAGCCCAATAGGGGCCGTATATGAATCGCCTAGTTTTGCCTTTAATTCGGCGTCAGTCATTTTTTTCATGGATAGAACCTCTTTACTTATACTCTGCTGATTTCTTTAAGTTCCGGCCCCTCATGGGAGGGAACACTGGCTGGCCCGTTCCTGTCCGACTCTGTCTTCTCAGGCATGCGACAAACAGGGTGCTTTTTTTCTATAGTAATTTTCCTTAGTCGCCTTTGTGTACCCCCGCCGCAGCGGCAGCATCCAGCCTTTTCTTGCGTCCGGCGATGATGCTGTTCCAGAAGGTACGCACAACTACGAACAAGGTCAGTGCCATCAGTACCATGGCAACCGGACGCTGGAAGAACATAAACGTGTCATATTCAGAAATGATCACCACCTGCTGCAGGGAGCGCTCCCACTCCGGCGCCAGGATAAAGCCGATCAGGAATGCGACGTACGAGTAGTCAAACTTCCGCATGAAGTAGCCGATAAAACCAAAGGTGAGCATCACACCCACGTCGAACATCGATGACTTGCCAAGGTAAGCACCCATAACGCAGGTGAACACCACGATCGGGTACAGGATCATGGACGGGATATTCACGGCCTTGCAGAAATAACGAAGCCCGAAGCGTCCAACCACCAACAGGAACAGGCTGGCCAGCAACAGGCTGCCATAAATGCCGTACATGAGCTGGGCATTTTCCTTGAATAACAAGGGGCCCGGTTGCATGCCGTGGATCATGAATGCCCCCATTAACATCGCCGCGGCGAGGTTTCCGGGAATACCTAAAACGAACAGTGGGATCAGGCTGGCGGCCACCACCGAGCTATTGGCAGACTCGGACGCAGCAATACCTTCCAGGCGGCCCTTGCCAAATTCTTCCTTATGCGGGGATCGCTTCATCGCCTGGTCGTAGGACATGAATGACGCCACTGGCGCTCCCAAACCCGGCATAGCGCCAACACCAATCCCGATCAGGCTGCCACGCAGTAGCGTCTTGATGCTTGCAAAGAATTCCTTGAACGGTAACAGTCGGTCTTCGAGCTTTGATGAGAACTCGGTGGCCGCACGTTCGGCACCTCCCTTGCCCGTAATTTTTTCCAGTTGCAGCAGGATTTCCGAGAAGGCCAACAAACCAATCGCCACCGGAATCAGTGACAGGCCGCTACCAAGTTGATAGACATCGAAGGTGAGCCTGGGCAAGGCAGTAACCGGTTCGGTGCCGATTAGCCCAATTAGAATCCCAAACCCGGCTGCGACCAGACCACGTAAAATGGATGAGGTGCCGATGCCAGCAATAACCGTCAGTGCCAGTGATATCAGCGCAAAGATTTCCGCCGGGCCCATGAACAGGGCCACCGCGGCAAGCGGGGCTGCGATCAGGATCAGTACCACCGTTGAGATAAAGTCGCCGGCCACTGAACTATACAAAGCCATACGCAGCGCCTTTTCACCCTTTCCTTGCTGGGTGAGCGGATAACCATCCCAGGCGGTCGCCGCGGCCTCCGGCGTACCCGGTGTGCGTAATAACACGGCCGATACAGCGCCACCGAAGAACGCGCCCTTGTTCAATCCCACCAGAAAACCGATGGCGGTGAGCGGTGACATATAATAAGTAACCGGAATAAATAGCGCGATGGCCATAGGACCGTTAATACCGGGGATGGCCCCGATAAGCACGCCAACAGCAACACCAATAAACACGAACATCAGGCTGGCGGGTGATATAGAGTCCAGCAATCCCGCAAAGATCATTTCCATAGTTTTTGTATTCCGCTTGTTGTTATTGTTATGAAAAAACTTGTGGGCCTGGCACCGGCACGCCGAAACCATAACGCATCACGATGTAGAGAACGGCTGTCAAAACGATCGATAGGATCGTCGACTGCACCCACTTACGACTGCCAATGGCATACTGCAGGAGCATGAGAAAAGCGAACGACGCCAGCTCGTAGCCGATGTACTCGATCACCACCACCAGCAGTACGCCTGGGATCATGATACTTGCGAGGTGGTACAGTTTTACCCGTCCAACCTGCGTGAAACCACTCTCATCTTCCAGGTCCTCCGGAAATTCGCTTTCCTCCACTGGTAAAGGCTTGTTGGTATAAACCGCAATACCGATGGTAATCAGGGAGATGACGGCCATTAACAGCATCACGCTGACCGCCACAACCGGTACCAGTGCCGCTGAGGCACCGTAACCAGGATAATCTGGTGTGTAATTGGGAATCGCCCAGACAAGCATGAAGATACTAAATCCGATAACAAACAGATAAGCGATGGAATCTCTTTTAATTCTTGTCACGTGTTTTTACCTCGCTCCCAGCCTTATTTCAACCTTGCACTGGGAGCCTGCGGGGAATTGATGCCACCGAACCGGAACAGGCACCGGGCCTGTTCCGATACGACAGCCAAACGAACCAAAAGGCTTATTTCTTTTTCACATGCTCGCCGAAGGTCTTGTACAACTCCTTCACTGTCTTATCAACATACGCTTCGCCCCACTTAACAGGACGCATCAACAGGTCAACCGTAATGAACTTCTGGGTTTCCTTGTCGTTCGCCAGTTTGTCTGCCGCAGCCAGAAGTTTGGCCTTTACCTTTGGATCCAGACCCTTTGGCGCAACCAGAGCGACGAGCATTTCCACCTGTTCGTCATACCCTTGTTCGCGCAAGGTAGGTACATCTGGAATCGGCGGCAAACGCTCGCCCAGGGCCGCGGCGATCAACTTGATCGAACCGGCTTCAACATGCTTGTACAAAATGGCACCTACGTAGCCGACGGAAACATGACCACCGGTCACGGCCTGGATCACTGACGGACCGCCTTTGGACGGGATCAGCGACAGCTTCACACCTTCCTTCTTTGCGATACGAATAAGAGCGTCACGGTCATCGGCACCATGGAACATGGCAACCATGGCCTTGTTGTGCTTCCTGTGCCAGGCGAAGGCCTCCTTCAAGGTCTTCCAGGGCTTATCTGCCTTGGAGATAAAGCCGCTGGAGTTCAGCGCGACCATGGTCAGGTAGTCGAAGTCCTCTGGCTTGTACATAAGTTTGGCGTGGTGTGGTGCGTAGGTATACGCAGTCAGCGAGGTAACGCCGATGTTGTAACCATCAGGCTTGGCTCTACTGAGTTCGGTTGCCATCACGGTACCATGGGAACCGGTCACGTTCTTCACGTTAATGGGCTCTCCCAGAATCTTGCTCATGCGCTGAGCCAGGCCACGAGCCAAGCGGTCGATCTGTGCGCCTGGTTGGGTCATGGTCATGAACGTAATGGGGCGACTTGGGTAATCAGCTGCGTTGGCACTGGTAAACACCGCAGCCATCATAACTCCGAGCACAATTTTAAACATTTTTTTCATCTTCACTTCTCCATGTTGTCAGATTATTTTTGTTATCCGTCCCTTAAGTTTAAGGAACGGCCATTTATACCCTATATGTAGGACATTGCTAATATACATTACTAACGAACGTGGGTCGGCATATTTGTCGCCACAAAAAAACTCGCCTGGTTGAATATTAAATTCCAGACCTTTAAAAATTGATGATTTTCCACCGTAAGAATAGTGTAGGTTTTCAATAACGAGGTCTTTACTCCCAACGCGATCAATAACCACCACATAATCTCCTCTCACTTACATTTATCTGTATAAATTTTATATAAATCATGCCATTACACCCGTTACATGATCTGCTCGTCATAACTAAACCGAACTGGTATTCTAGCCAGACGCATGGATTAGTCTGTCGCACAGGCGACAAATGCTTTAAAAACAGTTATTAACTAAATAACAATAATATTATTTACTAACATAAGGGGAAGAATACGAATGGTCTGTACTGAAAATTTTTTACCTTATAGCTTCGCCGATCAATTACTACCGGCTGAAATGCGAAATATTAAAGCGATTGCACACGAGTATCGCTATTGCAAAGGGGAATATATTTTCCAGGCAGAACAATCGGATCAATCCGTATACATAATGGTAAACGGCACCGTTAAAATTTCACGGATATCAGAACTTGGACATGAACTCATACAGTGGTTTTGTATGCCGGGTGATATTTTTGGTATTTCGGGTGAGAATAATTTTTCAAATAGCATTTATGCAAAAACACTTTCGAATTGTATTGTACTGCGGATTAACAAACATGCCTTTAATCAACTCATGCTTGATCAGCCGCGCATAGGATTACTAGTTATCGATAAACTTTCAGCAAGGATTCATACCCTTGGTGACATGATTTTATATATGGCGAGTGATGATGCCAATACACGTTTTATCAAACTGCTGCAATATCTAGCCAAAAACTACGGTCAGCAAACAATCGAAGGTGTGTATATCGATATTCCGACTACACATCAAGATATGGCTGATATGATCGGCACATGTCGACAAACCGTCTCACACATTATTAGTAAATTAAAACGCTCGGGAACGATTAGAATGAGCCGCAATGGAATTCATATTGATAAACCTCAGCAATTGCTGAAGCAATCAAGCGAACCTATAGTTCATTCCTTAACTGGATGAATCGGAGGTTTCCCAATCATTCGCGCTGGCCTTTTCGTCCCGTTTTACGGCGATTAACGCTGGTTTCTGGACGATATTTTACCCCAGTTTACGACCTTTTTGTTTGTTAGTAACTTGCGCGTTTTTCAGGGGCGACTAAGTATTATGAATTTACATGTCAGGCGCAAACCCAAAAATTCACATTCCAGGAATGCGAATTTTTACGCTTCCTGAGACTCTGTGTTACTTGGAATCGCTTATCGCCTTGTGAGATCCAACCACACCACCCAAAAGTGACTGACTGGTAACAATAGTAAATCCCTGATCGTAAAGAAGTTGAGTCATATCGTCAGAGGAATAGAACATTTTCAATGCGTCGACAAAGTATTTTTTACAACCCATGGCGTACCGATTACTTTTAAATACCCAGGCCACGACTAGCACACAGGCCGTCAGATACGCAAAATAGGCCTTCTCCAGCAACCTGTTACTTGGGCGCAGCATATCGCTATGATAGAAGTGGCCACCCGGTTTCAATACACGTTTAATTTCCTTTATGACGGTAATAAGCTTCAGGTGCCGAGAAGCAAACTGTATTGTGACAACATCAAAATGATTGTCGGGAAAAGGCAATGTATGCACGTCTGTAATCGTGCTGTCGATATGAAAACCGAGTAACTTTGCCTGCTCACGACCAACACGTTGCATTTCTTTGCTCCTGTCCACGGCGTAGACCTTCAGGCTCGGTTGTTTTTTCAGCAGCGCAATACCGACAGCATTGGTGCCCGCACAGACGTCCAGCACTCTCTGTTGTGGCTTAACTTCGATAGTGGAAATAAAACTTTTCCTGAACCAGTCGATCAGACCAAGACTGGCAACACGGTTAACGCGGTCATAATAACTGGCGACATCGACAAACACATTATTAATTTCATTCGACCAGATGCTTGAAAAAGCCTGCTCACGAATGGATTCCCGGTGCCTGAATTTATCTATTTTTTCTGCATATGGCATAGACTACACTCTCATTATTATTGCCCAGCCATAACAACTCTCATTAAGGCCAGAACCAGGTTAAGTATTCTCAGGGTAAAATTTTAATTTTGCCTGTACTCAATCAATGATCTGCCTGTTGTGGATCTCTACCGCTGTGACTACTCTCGCTTTTTGTATGATGGCGTTCATGATCTGCGTTTTCCAATCCCTTCGGTAAGATTGGAGCGGGTTCAGGGGACAGTTGAACAAAGCCAGAGTTTCTGGCTCCTTGCTGTACATCATGAGGGTTATGGCATTCGGTACAAACAAACCAGCGCTTTTTGCCAGTGCGAGCCCACTCACCAATGCGCTTGCCATGAATGCCTTCGCGCCAGTCACGATAGATGGGGCCATGACACTTGCCACACAGTTTTTGTGGCTGATTGAAATCAATTTCGTCACCAAAATTATCAACAAACTTGTTACGCTTTTTAGTGTTATGGCAATCGAGACACCATATCGCACCACGCCCGTGTTGCAGGTTGAGAGAATCAGGAACAAGATCCGTGTGCATGGTCAGTTTACGGGGTCTTTTATCTTTCGGCCACGGCGGGTAGGTGCCGTTATGACAGGCAGTACCGCAGACTGGCAGCAGGGCCATTTTCGTGGAACGCGGTTTGACCACCGCCTCGCCATGAGAATAATCGGCCTCAACCGGCATATCACCCATCGGCACCGTGCCGTCATAGGGATTACCCCACCACAGCACCGCCCCTGTCTTTTTGGAACACTTAACGTTGGGCAAGCCTTTTTCAATCTCAACCTGTGTGACTTCAGAAGCGCCTTTGCGGCTTTCAAAACAGACGACATCCTCCTGCGCTGAGACCGATGAGGTCACTGCCATTAACACTAAGAGCACAACTGCACTGATGTTATATTTTTTCATGCTACTATCTCACCTAATATTCCTTAAATACGGGTTCAACGACTGCTCGCTCTTTCCCGTTACTCATGTGCATATTTGATTTCGCCAAGAATAACTCCAATCGCACCCTTTAATAGTATCGTCATCACGATAAACCCAATCGCCCAGTTTCCAAGGCTGTTGAATATTTCCATGAAGGTCGGGGAATACTGGGTGAATTCACCAATCGGTGTCGGGATGGAACCCGGGATCATTAGCCCCATGCCCTTTTCGATCCAGATACCAACGAACGCCAGTACCACGGCAATTTTAAGTTTGCCGTAGTCTTTGCGGATGCCAGGTATCAGCAGCATAACAAAGGCCGCAACCATCATGATCAGCGAGCTCCAGAACCAGGGTACCAGGCTGTTCAAACCATGGTAGCCAAACATCAGGTACTGCACACCCGCCGAGTGTTCGGTGGGATGATAGAGTTCCGTGACTATCTCGGACAGAGTCAGGAACAGCGCAATACCGAGACACCACGTCACGATTTGCGAGAGCATATTAATGGCTTCGTCCTTGATCCAAAGCTTGGTATTATTTCTAATGGTTAAAAAGACAAGAATAATCAAAGATGGGCCTGCGGCAAAAGCGGTGACAATAAATCGTATTGGCATCATGCCCGTATGCCACATTGGGCGGGCAGGCATGGTGTTGATTAAAAACGCCGTGACGGTGTGAATACTCAGAGCCCAGACGATAGCGATATAGATGATCGGCAGGTAAAACTTCTTGTTCAGTTCCTCGTTGGTGTACCTTTTGTAAAGGTAATAAAAGCCGCCCACCGCATTGAGCAGCAGATAAACGTTCAGTACCAGTACATCCCAGGTCAACATGGAACTCGGAAAGTTGAATATGCCAATATAAGGAACCATGTGCCACACCCGATCCGGCCGTCCCATATGAGAAATCACGAACAACAGGCACATCACCACAGCCGCAATGGCCAGCATCTCACCCAGTACCGCGACCTCGTGCAGAGCTTTATGCTTATAGACATAAGCTGGAAATACAACCGTCACCGCCCCGGCAGCAACCCCCACCAGGAACACGAAGTTGGCCAGATACAATCCCCAGCTCACCTGATCGGTCAGACCGGTGACGATCATGCCCTCGCTCCATTGCGTGGTCATGCCATACATC
>ENA-ORDP01001258-ORDP01001258.1-marine-sediment-metagenome-genome-assembly--contig:-NODE-1258-length-14322-cov-3.978692_pt1 | contig 14322 bp, 13 predicted proteins | sample MGYA00248627_ERZ508539 | MGnify/ENA primary metagenome ERZ508539 (study PRJEB26208, sample SAMN05571518) | marine sediment metagenome | biome: deep sea; feature: Hydrothermal vent; material...
TTCGTAAGACGACTCGATGAAAATTATCATTTGAAAGCCGCTCAAGATTTCGTTCGGCTGTCCGCTCCAGCCATACATCATGCCCTCTTGTCACTGTCACTCAGAAAATCTTCCAGCTTTCTGAACTCAAGAGGTTTTGTCCTCATTTTCTCCAGCTCTTTTAAATCTTCCGCGTCTTCAAGCCGCTCAAGCATTTCCTTGTACTCCGTGATATCGATTATCACAGATACAGGCTTGCCGTCACGCAACACAATTTCAGGAGCGTTCTGTTTAGTTTTTGAAGTCATCGTTTCATTCCAAGTCGCATTCTTCAACTATAAAGGATAACGGCCTGGGTTCGGAAATAATCGAAAAAACCAGCGAAAAAAACCGAGCTGTTAGCAAGTGTGATGCGATACCGCTTAATTAACGATCTCAACGTCGTCGAGTTCTTTGATGAAGACTTCGCGCGGCTTCAGGCCTTCGGCGGGGCCGACAAGGCCCTGGCGCTCCATCATCTCCACTATGCGGGCGGCGCGGTTGTAGCCGATGCGGAACCGGCGCTGGATCATCGATATCGACGCCTGCCTTGTTTTTGACACAAGCTCCAACGCCTGGTCGTAAAACTCGTCCGCCTCCTCTTCGTAACCGCCTTCTTCCGTCCCTTCATTGATCGGTTTTAGTATCTCCTCGTCGTAGACCGGTTTTTGCTGGTCTTTGAGAAACCCGACGACGCGGTGGATTTCCGTATCGGAGACGAAAGAGCCGTGGATGCGGACAAGCTGTGACGTGCCGGGCGGCAGGTAGAGCATGTCGCCTTTGCCAAGAAGTTTATCTGCGCCCATAGAATCGAGGATAGTCCGCGAATCGATGCGCGAGCGCACCTGGAAGCTGATCCGGGCCGGGAAGTTGGCCTTGATAAGGCCGGTTAAAACGTCCACGCTGGGGCGCTGGGTGGCGACTATCAAGTGTATTCCTGACGCCCTGGCCATCTGCGCTAGCCTGGCCAACGCATCCTCCACCTCTTTGGCGGCCACCATCATAAGATCGGCCAGTTCGTCTATCACCACGACGATGTAGGGCAGTTTTTCAAGCGGCTCTTCTTTGGCCTCCATCCCGTCCTCTTCCCACTCCGACACTTTTATGGGCCCGCGCCCTTTCATGGCCGCCTGCTCCATCTTACGCGCAACCAGCTTGTTATATCCGTCTATGTTGCGCACACCAAGCTTCGACAGTTTTTTATACCGCCGCTCCATCTCGTCCACCGCCCAGCGAAGGGCGTTCGCCGCTTTTTTCGGATTGGTGACAACGGGAGCTATGAGATGGGGGATTCCTTCATATATCGAAAGCTCCAGCATCTTCGGATCGATCATTATGAATTTGACCTCCGCCGGGGTGGCTTTGTAGAGAATCGACGAAATCATCGAGTTTATGCCGACGCTTTTACCGGAGCCGGTGGAGCCTGCTATCAGCAGATGAGGCACCTGGGACAGGTCGGCCACCACCGACGCGCCGGAAACATCTTTGCCAAGAGCCATTGTAAGGCGCGACTCGGAGTTTTTGAATTCGCCGCTCGATAATATTTCTTTAAGAAAAACCATCTCCCGGACAATGTTCGGAACCTCGATGCCGACAACCGATTTGCCCGGAACCGGCGCCAGGATTCTTATGGAAGTGGCGCGCAACACCATGGCCAGGTCGTCCGCCAGGCCGACAATACGCGAGACCTTGATGCCGGGGGCCGGCTCGAATTCGTAAACGGTGACCACCGGGCCCGGAAGAACCTGGGCCACTTTGCCTTCGACGCCGAAATCGCGAAGCTTTTTCTCCAGAATCATCGAGCGTTTTATCAACTCTTCTCTTGTCTGCCTCGAGACTGTGTTCGATTCCGCGTCGAGAAGTTTCAGTGAGGGATAAATATATTGGCCGCCGTCGCCGAAATTGAGGCTCTCCTGACCGGCAAACCCGTCCAGACTTCCTTCTACAGCTTTAGAGTCCCTCCTGCCGGGGGGCAGAGGAGGCAGGTTGTCTGTGTCCATGTTGATTATGACCGGCTCGCCCGGAATGAACAGGCTTTCATCCTCTTCTTCTGTAACCATTTCGTTACCAACTGGATAATCCCCTTTTTGCTTCAGCCGGATTTTTTCTTTCTTCTCCTTTATTTTTCGCTCTTCGACCGTCTCCATAAATATGGGGATTCTGATTTTGACAACCATCGAGACCATTCCCAATACCAGGTTTAAAACCGTTTTCCATAGCCACAACCCAAGATGTGATATGAAAACAAGAGACCTGTGAGCGATGAGATTGATTTTTTCAAAAGCTCTCGATAACGACATCCGGGTGATAAGCAGAATCGAGCTTAATGTCAGGGCGGTCAGGATCACATACGATCCGTAAACAGAAAACCAGCGAACCATCAGGTTCTCGGCTACGTATTTCCCGAACGCCCCTCCGGCGACAGCTCCTGAAAACAGAGGGTCACCGCTCCAGTATACGTTCGCCCATGCCGAAGCTGTAGCCATGAGTATGGAGAAACCGCCGATAAACGAGGCCAGTGACCAGATCGAAGGTTTCGAGCAAAGAAGGACGCCGATGTAAAGCAGGCCGGCGGGAATAAGACCGGCCGCCGCTCCGGCGGTTTGGACAGACAGATCGGACAGACTGGCGCCGATTATCCCTGCCTGGTTTTTTACAACAGCAGGCTTCGATAAATAGCTGTTAAGCGAAGGGTCGGACGAGTGATAGCTAAAAAGGCTGATGGCCGTAAAAACCGCCGTGGCTATCAGGCAAACACCGATAACCTCCAGGATTATTTTCGCTTTTGAGGACTCCACCTTAAATTCCTTTAAAGCAATAGTTTAAGTTATGCAATGTAATAGCCTGAAATATAACATAAAAACCATCTTTAAGCAACACGCCAAATAACCGGAGGCTAACATCAGAAATTACAATGGATTTTCGTATTTGAACGAAAATATAAAATTTCACCGGTTAATTTTTTGAACGGCTTTCTGATCCAAAATCTGTTTGGCGCCCCGGACAACACGAAGGATCCATGGCGGCGTGTAAAGGCATCCATCCAGCTCCGTCATCCTGAGTGAAACGAAGGATATCTCCGTTTTTCTTTCGAGCGTTTTATTTAGCACAACGTTTTTTACTGGAAGTTTTAAGGTTGTAAAGTTACGCTGATGCCTTTAACAACCGCAGTTAGAGGGAAACCGCTATGAGCAGTACAGCCAAAAAAATTCTTTTTATTGTCACAACAAAAGATGACCAGACGTTCCGCGCCGGAATGCTTAACGCCTCGAACCTTCTGGCTTCGGACGTGCCGGTGAAATTTTTCATAAGCCAGGAGGCCTGCAATTTTTTCACAAAGAAATTTCTGGACGGCGCCCCCGAAGGCGATGTCACAGTCAAAGGCCGTCTCACCGGCGCGCTCAAACTTGGCGCGGAAATAATAGTCTGCCGTACAGCCATCGCAAACTACGGCCTCACCGCCGACGACTTCATAGACGGCGTGGACGCGACAAAAGGATGGATGGATATTGTAGACGACCAGACAGACCTTGAGACAAAAGTTATCTGGGTAGGTTAACGGGGCGGAAAAGCTGAATGCGTTACCGCCTATAACGCTCAACTATTGGGGCCAGCGCTTTTGCGGAGGTCAGGTTTCCTTTGAAGCTCATATGACCATTCCACGGCCATAAAAACAGATGTTTTGTTTCTTCATTGCTTTTGAATACAGGAGTAAGATCTACAAAGTCCACGTTATATGAGGCGGTCAGCTCTCGGTAATATTCGCTTACTTGATTGCGGCCTTGAATTGACGAATTTATTAACTGCTCCGTAGGGAACAAGACGACGAGAAGTTGTATTTTTTTACTGCGAATAAAATTAACCAATTTTGAAAAGTCTTTTTCGTTAAGCCTTTTATATTTCTCCAATCTATCCTTCTTTGTTGTATTGGTCCATACGTCATTGACCTCAGAAGCGCGCTTTTGCTGTGGAGTGATTATCGTCCCCTGTCGTCTGTTTCCTTTTTCTCTCTGAATTCGATATTCCTCTACTTGCGTCTCATACAAACCGTTCATCGACAATTTAGCCGCAACGATTAATTTGATCAAAGCAAACCGCTCCGCGTTTTTTCTGATTAATAGTTTCAGTTTGTATGATAGTGAATCGGACACGCTATCATCAGGAAAAGAAAGGCGTTGAAAACGATTATCGCCATAATTTGGAACATCATTATCAAGCGCCTGCAGAATAACCAGGTCTGGATCGCTTATATAGCCTCTCTCAACGAAAAGCTCCTCTTCCTGCCGCAGTTTGTAACCGGGAATTCCGGCATTCAAAACTTCATATTCTCCATTAGTGTTTTGATAATTTAATATTCGCTCAAGTAAATTTGGCCAGGTTTCATTATTTGAAAGGTAGGGCCCAAAAGTAAACGAGTCTCCAGAGCAGTAGATTCTGAATAAGTTGCTAGGTTTGGGAATGTCTATATTTGTTTTTCTTCTGATTCCCGCTTGATTAGACACTACCCTGTAAGGATGGTCTATTGATAGCGCCCAGATTGAATCCAGGTTGGGCTCAAGATCGCCTATTAATTGCGCTTTGTTTTTCCTGTCAGACAGAAACAATCTAACTCTTTCGTATTCCTGTAGATAATTATTATCTATGCGGGTTCTTTTTTCGGAAGAAGGAATGATATCGTCCGGAGTAGATATTTTATACGGCGAGTACTCAACATACTTTTTTCCCAAAGCGGGAAAACTGAAAATCACAACTCGTGAGGCGGTCTCAAGAATGACAAAAACAAGAATCGTAACCGGCGCCCATATTAATAAGAGTTTTATTGTTTTCTTCATCCTTACCAATTATCTTCCAGATTAATAATCAAATCACAGTATCTCTCAAGAACCGTTCGTCGTCGGTATCGGGGTAGTCGAGGTTGTAATGCAATCCCCGCGACTCTTTTCGCGAGATGGCGCTGTCTATTATCAGGCGGGCGCAAAGAGCCAGGTTTCTTAACTCTAACAAGTCTGTCGTCACCACGAAATCCCAGTAATAATCGTTTATCTCCCGTTCGATAAGCTCGATCCTGCTTTTCGCCCTTTGCAGGCGTTTGTCTGTCCTTGCTATCCCCACATAGTTCCACATCAGCCTTCTGATCTCGTCCCAGAGGTGGGTTATGACCACCTGCTCATCGGCGTCTACGGCGACACCGTAATCCCAGGCTGGAATATCGGCGGCCTCCTGCGCAACTCCCCCATCCTCGATCCACTCCACCGCCGAACGGGCCGCAAGATGCGAGAAAACCACCGCCTCTAAAAGCGAATTGCTGGCGAGCCTGTTGGCGCCATGGACTCCCGTATGGGCTGTCTCCCCGACCACGAAAAGTCCCGGAATGCTGGTTCTGGCGTTTTCATCGACCGAGACACCGCCGCACATGTAATGCGCCGCCGGGACAACAGGGATCATCTCTTTTGTTGGATCAAAGCCATACTTCAAACAGTTTTTATATATATGAGGGAATCTTGTGGGAAACCAGGCCGGGTCGATCATGGTCGTGTCGAGGAAAACGGAGTCGTCGCCTCGTTTTTTCATCTCATGGTCGATGGCCCGCGCCACAACATCCCTGGGAGCCAGAGAACCCATCTGGCTATAACTCTCCATGAACGTCGATCCATCTTTTAGCTTAAGCCTGGCGCCCTCACCGCGAACCGCTTCTGAAATCAGAAACGATTTGGCCTGGGGATGATACAGGCAGGTCGGGTGAAACTGCATAAACTCCATATTGGCCACTTTGGCCCCCGCCCTTCTGGCCATGGCGATGCCGTCGCCGCTGGCTATGTCGGGGTTTGATGTGTAGAGATAGACTTTCCCGACACCGCCGGTGGCGAGTATAGTGGCCCCGGCCTCGAATGGAATGATATCGCCGCCGGTTCTTTCGATGACATAAGCGCCCAGGCATCTGTTGCTTTTTGAATGACCGGGCGCGTTATCCGTCCCCAGTTTGTCCGTTGTCAAAAGGTCTACTCCCATATGATTTTCAAAAATCGAGATGTTCGGCGCGCGCCTGGCGTTTTCTATAAGGGCGCGCTCGATCTCCGCCCCTGTAAAATCTTTCGCATGGGCGATTCTGCGGTGGGAGTGGCCTCCCTCTTTGCCGAGATCAAGCCTTGCGTCGTCCTCCTGGCTCACGCTGAAGCTGACACCATAATCGATAAGCTCGCGAATCATCCGGGGGCCGTTCTCCACCAGGATGCGGACGGCGTTTTCATGGCAAAGGCCCCGGCCCGCTTTTAAAGTGTCGGCGATGTGCGATTCGAAAGAATCGGAAGACGCCAGAGCGGCGGCGATTCCTCCCTGGGCGTAGTTGGTGTTCGACTCGGCAAGCTCTTTTTTTGTAATAAGCGCGACTTGACCGGTTTCCGACAACCTGAGGGCGAGCGAAAGACCGGCGATGCCGGAGCCTATCACAAGAAAATCGGCTTTAACCCGATCCATCGCTCATAGCCTGTAAGGCAAGCGAAACTCCGAACGAAAAACCGGCGGGAAAGAGCCTTGTACGGCGGCGCCTAAAGCTCGGTGCGGAATTCAAAATTGTACGAGCCGATCGAGAATTTGTCGCCATTTTCGAGCTTATGTTTGTCTACCGGCGCGGAGTCGATCTTAAGTTTGGCCATACCTCCCTGGTAGGTGATCTCGTAAATGTCGCCCGCTTTGGTTATCGAAGCCGCGATCCGGCCGATGGTTATGCCTTTTATCTGTATGTCGGAGTTTTCGCTGGAGCCGATCATGGTGGTGTCTTTTTCTATTTTTAAAACTTTAGGAGCGCCGGAAGACTGGTATAAAAACAGCTTGGCGGATTCTTTTTCGACCGGAGCCTCTTTTTCTCCAGGCTTTGCCGTCATCATGGCCTGTACCTTGGCCGGATCGAGCATCATGGTCATGCCGCCAATATCGTCGCTGGCGAAAGAGTCGACCGCTCCTTGCTCTTGATCCGGGTTGTCGAACTTGAATACGAACTGGCCCACCATGATCTGATCGCCGGAGCGCAACTCCTTTGTAGAAACTTTCTCCCCGTTGACTATGGTTCCGTTGGTGGAGTTGAGGTCATGGATGATAAACCTTGCGCCAAGTTTTTCGAGCTTGAAGTGGCGGGCTGACACTGCGGGATTTTTGAGGATTATATCCCCTTTTTCACGGCCCACAAATAAAGTTTTTTTTATCTCGACCTCTTTGAGGACTTTATCCTTGCTTGAGATTGTCAGACTGGCCATTCGGTAACTTATAGATTTTTAGGACTTTATACCACGCGCAAGACCATCTTTCAATATTTATTTGCCACCGGCGAAACAACGTGACATTGTTTCGCGTCAACCAATTATGGCCAGAAGGTTCTTAATCAGCCTTTTCATGTTCGCCGCGTATTTTTGGCCGGTTTTGGCCACCAGCTCATGGGTCAACACGCCGCTTCTGGTGGAGGGGGCGTCGTTTACGATAAGAGCCAGCCCCGTAACCGGAACTCCCACATGCGCCGCCGCCAGGGCCTCCGGGATAACCGACATGCACACCGCGTCTGCTCCCATCGACTTGAGCCAGGCTCTTTCAGCTGAAGTCTCATAAACCGGGCCGCGCATTCCGGCCAGCGTCCCTTTATGGGATTTTACCCTGGATCTCCTGCATATCCGGTCTGATTTTAAAATCGCGTCGCTGTCATAGATTCTTGAAACATCCACAAACGGAGACGGATTGAAATCAGGGGCCAGTCCAAAAAGAGGATTATCCCCCATAAGGTTTATCTGGTCGGATACGAACATTATATCGCCGGGCCGATAGTCCGGGTTTAACGCCCCCGCTGAAGTTGTCAATATAAGGCGCTCCACACCTAATGCCATGAAAGTCTGAATGGGATGTACTGTGTCTTTCATTGAGCCGGTCTCGTAATAATGAAGCCTTCCCTCGCAAATCAGCGTAGGAGTCGATCCCACCATTCCGGCCCGCACAAGCCCTGGATGCCCTTCTACACACGGGGAGACGAATCCCGGAATGCTCGAAAACTCGACAGGCTCTTCGGACACAAGCTTTGCCACCGAAGAAAGCCCTGAACCGAGAATGACGCCGACTTTGGGTTGAACGCTTAAATATTTTTTGAGATATGTCACCGAGCGTCGTGTCCGGGATACGATTGACCCCAGATTAATCCGCCTGGACTCATCTTCTGTTTCATCCGGGACTGAGCTGATATCGGACATGGCGGGGCCGGGACCATAGTCGTCTACTATTTTCCTTCGGGGAACCGGGCGCTTGGGCTTTCTGGAGTTCCCGGAGATTTTCACCTTTAGCTGGGTGCCGTCCGGCAATGATTTTATCTCATATTCCTCTTCTACCTTAGCGGTGGTTTTTGTTTTCGACGGTTTTCCCACCCTTGCGGCGCTTTTTTTCCTGGCGTTTTTCACCCTCGATCCGCCGCTTTTCGTCTGCGGTTTAGCCCTGCTTTTTGTATCTATTTCAGCCTCATCGACGCCAGTTACAGCGGAGCCCGCAGGTTTCCTGCGCCGCAAATTTGACGATCTTTCCGTTTTTCTTTTCAGCGCGCGCGCTCCGCGCCGTTTTTCAGTGTCCGGCGATGATGATTCGACTTCGCCGCGCTCTTCGCTTTCATCGTTACTCCCGTTCAGGCTCATCCTTGTAATCTCCTTTTATTGACTATCAGGGTCGGGCAAACGAATCATGGTCAATACGTTGGATGTTGGTTGCCTGAGCTTGATTTCCTCTCCATTAAGAAACATTCTAGTCCCCGCCACATTCCCTATGCTGATTAAATACCCTTTTTTGGCCTTCCATGTCACGGAGTTACCAGCCCTTAAAATAATCTCCCGCTCAGCTTCACCATCGATAACAACCCTGATCCACGAATCTGACTCCGCCATGATATTCAAGCTGTAGGGTAAATCAGCGGGGATGGCTGTGTCTGGCTCCACACTGGCCCTGGTTTCAGTTGTTTCCTCTTGCTCCTCTTTGGTCACAGCCGCCTGTATCGCCTCTTGCGCAGGATCACCCCCGGCTTCTTTGACGGCGGTTGTATCATCATCCTTGGCCGGGGCTGTTTCAGCCTCCATCGGGGCCGCTGGCGTTTTTTGCGCCGTCTGCGCCGGTTGCAAGGCCGCATCTCCCTTGTGAACGCTCAACGGCGGGTCAGCGTCTATCTGAGGGCCGAACAGGTAAACTGCCACTATTATGACTAAAGCCGTAATAATAGCCGCGTATAACATCATTACAGAGGTTCCGGTAGAGTCGTTATGAAGCGGCATGCTGATAAGCTGTGGGCTTCTATCCACATCCACCATGCCAAGGCTCTCGAAACGTTTGATAAGCTCCGCGCCATCAACACCAACAACCTCTGCGTATGAGCGGAGAAATCCCCTGATAAACACTCTCCCCGGAAGCTCTTCAAACCTGTCTGTTTCGGCGGCGCAAATCAGGCGGGGATTGATCCGTGTGATCTGAGCGACCTCTTCAACCGCCAGACCTTTTTTCTGGCGGCAGGCAACCAGGTATTTTCCTAAAGTTTCGGTCATTAAAGTACCTAATAGCTGTTATATTCCGTCTAATCGATCACTATAATATGACTGCGATTAAAAAACAAAAAAACATGACGGGAAAGAATATTTACCCCGGCGACGCGAAACCGGGCTTAACCGATTATGCCATAGCCGCTTTTTCAGGAATGGCCCTTGCCTTTTCGTTCCAGGACTTTGGTTTGTGGCCGCTTGCATGGGTCGGCATGGCTCCGCTGTTATTCATACTAAGAGGCAAGGCTATCCATTTTGGCGCCGCTCTGGGTTTTACGGCGGGAATGTTCTATTTCGGGCCAACCATTACCTGGCTTAGCAACACAATGATAGATTACGGCCAGATGCCGGTGTGGCTGGCTGGCGCTGTGAACATACTGGCGGTTTTGTACGTTTCACTGTTTTTGGCTCTATTCGGCTATCTGGTTTCCAGAATCGACAGAAAGATGGGGGGCGATATGGCGCTGGCGGCCGCTCCTTTTTTATGGGTGGCGCTAGAGCTGGTCAGGACGCAGGCGCCGCCGTTCGCTTTTCCCTGGGCCAGGATCGCCGACAGCCAGTTCAATGTTCTTCCCGTGATTCAGATCGCCGATTTCACCGGAGAGGAGGGGTTGGGCTTTCTGATCGTATTTGTCAATTCAGCTTTAGCGGCAATCCTCATATGGATAGCCGATGGCAAGAAGTCGTGGAGCCGTTTCCCGGCAAGGTGGGCGGCTCTTTGTGTCATGTTAATCACGGCTACAATTTCGTATGGCTACTTACAGCTTGATAGTTTTAAAAAAGCGAAAGGGAAAAAAATCAGAGTAGCCCTGATCCAGGGAAACGTGGACCAGAGCAGAAAATGGGAGCGTTCGTACCGCAAAAAACAACTCGATATTTATATAAACCGCACATTAAAAGCAGGGGAGCGAGGGGCGCGGCTTGTCGTCTGGCCGGAGACCGCCGCCCCTTTTTATTTCGGATCCGACAGGCTAAACGACAAGCTCATTTTAAACCTCGTCAAAACTGTCGGAGCTCCGATAATTTTCGGGGCGCCCGCGTCGATAAACAATGGCGATAAAACACTTTCTTACAACCGGGCGTGGATAGTGAGGCCGGACGGTTACAGGGGGAAATACGACAAAATCCACCTGGTGCCTTTCGGCGAATATGTCCCGATGCAAAAGCTACTTTTCTTCGTAGACAAAATGGTAACCGCCATCGGCTCCCTTGAGCCGGGCGATGACCTGACACTTTTGGACGCTGGTGATTACAAGGTTGGAGCGCAGATATGTTTCGAGATAATCTTCCCCGCCTACTCAAGGCGCCTGGCCGCCGACGGCGCCGGCGTCATCGTAAATATCACAAACGACTCATGGTTCGGAAAATCAGCCGCCTCAAGCCAGAGCCTTGCGATGGCCGTCTTCCGGGCGGTGGAAAACCGTACTCCCGTCCTCCGGGCCGCGCAGTCGGGAGTTTCGGCTATTATCTCGAAAACCGGGCGGATTACCGGGCGGACAGAGCTATTCACCGAAACGACGGTATTGGGCGAATTTAATTTACGAAGCGGCCCGGCTACTTATTACACACGGTGGGGAGGAGTTTTTCCATGGTTGTGCCTTGCGGTATCCATACTGTTTTTTAGTTTCACCATAAACCTGAAACGCAAAAAGACCTGATAATGCCGTATGATCCTGAAAAACTTTGTCGTCGCTCCCTGCGGTTGAAAGGATATGACTATTCATCAGTGGGAGCTTATTTTATAACCATCTGCGTTCAAAACAGACATTGCCTGCTCGGCGAAATTTTGGCAGGCAAAATGGATTTGAGCCACGCTGGACGAATGGCGGTGAAATGGTGGGAGCAATTGGAAAAAAAATTCGAGAATGTTAAAACCGATGAATTCGTTGTAATGCCCAACCACGTTCATGGAATTATTCAGATCGTAGCCTGTAGGGGCGGACACACAGATCCGCCCAATAAAGGTCTATCTCTGCATGAAATTACGCAATGGTTTAAAACCATGACGACAAATGAATATATTCGGAATGTCAAAACGCAGGGGTGGCCTCCTGTAAAAAGCCGTTTATGGCAACGTAATTATTACGATCATATTATCAGGAACGATGACGATTTAAACCGCGTCAGGCAATATATTAGGGACAATCCCATGTCATGGGCGGATGATGCGGAAAATCCGGCCAATCCGTAGAGAAACTTGTAGGGGCGGACCTGTGTGTCCGCCCTGTTTTTGGCTTTTGTGGGCAGACACGCAGGTCTGCCCCTTGAATTACCAATATAAACCTGATTTTGTTATTGGGAATCTTAAAATACAATAAAGAAAAAAAATTATGAAATCTAAAATTCTGGTTATCGGGGCGGGCGGAAATATCGGTTTTGTCGTCGCGCGGTTTCTATCGAAAAAATATGAGGTTCACGCAACCGTTCATAATTATTGTCCCAAAGGACTCGCCGCCGAGCGCCTCGATATAACAGATCACAGAGCGGTCGAAACCATGATAGACAGGGTAAAACCGGACGCGGTGGTCAACCTTTCAGCCCTTGCAGACGCCAACGTATGCGAGAAAAAACCGGACAAAGCCAGGCTTATTAATGTTGACGGCGCCCAGAATATCGCGCAGGCATGCAAGAAGATGGGAGATGTCTATCTTGTTCACTATTCCACCGATCTTGTCTTTGACGGAGCCTGTGGGGCATACAGCGAAGAGGACGCTGTTAATCCTGTAAACGTCTACGGCGCCACGAAGGCCGAATCGGAAAGCGTGGTGATATCGAGCCACAAAAACTCGGCTATCCTCAGAACCGCCATCGTTTATGGAAGGGGCTCCGGCAAGCGGCCCAACTTTTTCGAGTTTTTAATCGCTCAGGCGAAAAACGGAAATGGGGCGAAAATTTTCACGGACGAGTACCGGTCGTTTCTTTATGTGGACGACTCGGCCAGCGCTGTGGCTGAATTGATAAGCTCTGGTCTTACCGGGGTTTTTCACGCAGGGGGGGACGAGCGGCTCTGCCGCTACGAATTTGTTATGAAAATGCTCTCCTATTTTGGTTTGCCTGGCGCCAATTTTGAGCCGATCCGGATCGGCGACCTGGCCGAACAGGCTCCCCGTCCGCCTGACTGCTCTTTAAACAGCGCAAAACTGAAGGCTAAAACCGGCTGGCGGCCATCATCGCTTGAGCAGGGAATGGAGCGGTTTAAACAATCGCCGGGTCTCTAATATGGCGTAAAACCGCCTCATTTATACTGGTGGCTCACAAATCTTGCTTTGCCTGGCTATCCTGCATGCTTATAATACCGAACGTCCGGTAATAACCGGCCATAAATTCGGAGAATAGTTTTAAACGAATGAAAATTAGCAAATACCTGTCCAAAGATATGATCCTGATCGGGATCAAGACCGAAAATAAATCCAGCCTTTGCAAATTAATCGTAGACCACCTTATTTCCAAAAAGATAATAGCCGAAGAGAGGCGGAAGATTCTGATCGACAAGATCATGGAGCGTGAATCTATGTCTTCGACCGGGATCGGCGGCGGCGTTGCGATCCCTCACGCTTCAGGCGAGGATATCGACGACATAATCATAGTCGTCGCCCAGATTCCTGATGGTGTGGATTTCGACGCCATCGACGATAAGCCGGTCGATCTGGTGTTCATGATTATCGGCTCCGAGCGCGTTCCCCGGATCCATCTTCAGCTCCTGGCCACTATTGTTCGCGTCTGCAAGAATGTGAAGATGGTTAAAGCCCTCAGAAAGGCCGCCGCCGCCGACGAGATGTATGAGTTGATCGCAGGTTTCGACAGAGAGTGACAAGCCTATGGCTTATGAGCTTTTCGTATGTATCATCAACCGTCCCGAAGCGGTTGAGGATGTTATAGCCGCGTTTGTCGAAATCGGCGTCACCGGATGCACCATCATAGACTCCAAAGGTATGGGAAAAATAATCACCCAGGACATCCCTATATTCTCTGGATTCAAAAACATGTTTTCGGGTACCCGCGAGTCGAACGTGACCATTTTTTCGGTGATGGACTCCGGCCTTGTGGACGAAGCCATCAAAATTATCGAGGAAATCTATGTCTCTTTCTCTGAGCCAGATTCTGGCATAGTCTTTACCTTGCCGGTGAACAGGGTAAAAGGGCTCCTCAGCAACCCATAAACGTCCTCCTCTTTTCGTCTGAAGCGCTGGAAATATGAAGCTTGTCTGGATCGTTATACTCGTAATCGTGGCCGGATACGCAGGCTCCTATTTTGTTTTCTCAAAGAATCGCCTGCCCGCCGCCATACGGGATATTTTTCTTACTGGATGGGAATTTTTCCTCGTCGGCGCCGCCGTAGGCCCGGTTGACCATTTCGCCGCCGAGGTCGATCAGTTCGCGCTTGAGGTGAAGGTCGCGGATCAGGCGTCCGTATTCGACGGCGTTGATTACCGTAACCGCGGAATCGGCCAGATCGGCCAGATACTTGGCGCCGCCGATGTCGGCCAGCTGGGCGTCCTGTTCGAAGGAATGCCTGAGGGTCACCGTGTCGGCAATCTGGCCGTGTTCGACCAGACGCTGGACGGCTTCAAAAATCCGCCCGTGAATGGGCAGCGCGAAATGCTGGGGTTTGAGGAATTCCGAAACGTTTTCATAGGCCCGATTGTTGATGAAGATGGCGCCGAGAAGCGCTTTTTCCGCTTCCACGTTATGGGGCGGAGTGCGGAAGATAGAGCCTTCTTCCGTAGTTTCATTGGCGGCTGTAAGCGTGGTGGGCGAG
>ENA-ORDP01001259-ORDP01001259.1-marine-sediment-metagenome-genome-assembly--contig:-NODE-1259-length-14319-cov-3.168887_pt1 | contig 14319 bp, 13 predicted proteins | sample MGYA00248627_ERZ508539 | MGnify/ENA primary metagenome ERZ508539 (study PRJEB26208, sample SAMN05571518) | marine sediment metagenome | biome: deep sea; feature: Hydrothermal vent; material...
ATGCGGACTTCCCGCAAGGCGGTATCCACATCGGCCACGGATAATGCGCCACGCTTTCTAAGCCCGTCGAATATGTCTCCCAGCTTGCCGGTCAAGTTCTCAAACATGGTGCCTTGGTCTTTGTCTTTTCAATCATTGAAAACCCCAAATGACTTTGCGCCAGTGCGCGATACTCGCGGACTGGCGGCGCCCCATGAGGCGGCAAGGGTTCATGGGTTATGGGGTCGTTTGTTCGGCGCGCACTCTATGCAGGGCCGGGTCGCGAGTCAAGATGATCCTTGCCAGCCAAATGTCCTTGCCACAGGAGGGATATCCGAATATATCTTATAAGTGTATTTATTACATATTATTACTCTTTTAGGGTTATATTCCGTATGATCGCCGCCGCCAGAAAACCGGGCCAGATGGATCCGGTCGAACGCCATCTTACCATGCGCCTGAAGAAACTGCGCCGGAATCGCGGGCTGGCCCAGGCCGAAATCGACGCCCTGGCAGGACTGCCCCTGGGCACCTGCAAGCGGCTGGAAAACGGCATCGCCTTTTTCGGGCCGAGCCAGTTATACGCCCTGGCCCGGTCTCTGGATATAGACCCATCCTGCTTTTTCGATGGGTTGCCGCCGCAGCAACAGCCGACGGCACAGGATATTGGGACCGTCCCCGACAACGGCCTGACCGAGGAGGCGCGAGACCTGGTCACGGCCTTTCACCACATCGAGGATTCGCTTATGCGAAAAAGGATTATGGGCCTGATCAGGGCCGTCGCCGATTGACACTCGCGGCCCGACCCCGCCATATACGGCCATGGACCTGAAAACCATCGAACACGCCCTGGCCGAATACGGATTGATCTTGCTGGCAACCTTCCACGTTAACCCCGATGACAACATACCGGGGCTTGCAGGTGCCGACGGAACCCTGGTCCTGGCCGGCAACGGGGGACCGGCCATGTGGCACTGCTTCGCCAGTCAGCGCCCTGAACCATCGGTCTCCGATCCGCTGGACACCTGGTCGCGGCGGGTCTTTGAAAAAGTCGCCGCGCAACTGGCTGGAAACGTGTCGGCGCTGTTTCCCTTCCATGGCCCGCCCTATCTGCCTTTTCAGGCCTGGGCGTCGAAAGCCGGAAACGCCCACCCTTCGCCCTTCGGTCCCATGGTGCATGATACCTATGGCCTGTGGCACGCCTACCGGGGGGCGCTGCTGATACCTTCGCTGCTCGATTTGCCCGTCCGGCAGCCTCAGCCATCGCCCTGTGACGCTTGTCGCCATAAACCCTGCCTGTCGGCCTGCCCGGTCGATGCCTTCGGCCCCGGCACGTATGACATACCGGCCTGTGTCGGCCATTTGGCCAGCGGCCATGGCGAGAGTTGCTTTGGCAAGGGTTGCCTGGCTCGAAGCGCCTGCCCAGTGGGTCGGGAATTCGCTTATGAAGAGGCCCAGGCCCGCTTTCATCTGGATACCTTCTTCGCCAACCATCGCTAAAATAGCTAAAAAAGTGGACTTCCCCCTCCAGAGCGACATATTAACCCGGTTATGACTGAACCAAACCCGATCCCGTTCACCAAGATGCACGGCCTGGGCAACGATTTTGTTGTCATCGATGGCCGCCATGATCCTGTGCGCCTGAGCGATGCCCAGGCCCAGGCCATTGCCGACCGGCGCACCGGTATCGGCTGTGACCAGTTGATCGTGATTGAACCGCCGCGGGACCCCGACGCCGATGTTTTCATGGTCATTCGCAACCGGGACGGCAGCATAGCGGAGGCCTGTGGCAACGCCGCCCGGTGCATCGCCGCCAGGGTCATGGGTGAAAACAAGTCTCGTCACGCGATCATCGAAACCGTGGCCGGGTTGCTCGATGCGGAAACCGGCGACGGTATTCTCTATTCCATCGACATGGGCCCGGCCCATCTGGATTGGCGGGATATTCCCCTGGGCCAGGCCATGGATACCCTGCACCTGAAAATTCAATCCGGGCCGCTGACCGACCCGGTCGGGGTCAATATGGGTAATCCCCATGCGGTGTTTTTTGTCGATGATGCGGATGCTATTGATCTGAACACGCACGGGCCGTTGCTGGAACATCACGCCTTGTTCCCCGGGCGGGCCAACATCAGTGTCGCCCAGGTGATGTCTGAAAATGAAATCCGTCTGCGGGTGTGGGAACGCGGCGTCGGCGAGACATCGGCGTGTGGCTCGGCCGCCTGTGCCACCATGGTTGCCGCCTATCGCCGCAAGCTGACCGGCCGCAGCGCCGATGTGGTGCTCAATGGCGGCACTTTGAACATGCAATGGCTACCCGATGGCCGTGTGCAAATGACCGGCCCGGTGGCGACCAGCTATTCGGGCATCATCGACCCTGCCCTGCTGGCGGAGGCCTAGACAATTATGGCCGAAACCCGCGTCGTCACCCTGGGCTGCCGCCTGAACACTCTGGAATCCGAAATCATCGCCAAGACCATGGTCGAGGGGACCATTGTCATCAACACCTGCGCGGTCACCGCCGAGGCCGAACGGCAGGCCCGCCAGACCATTCGCAAACTGCGCCGGGAAAATCCCTCGTCGCGCATCGTCGTCACCGGATGCGCCGCCCAACTGAACCCGGACTCGTTTGCCCACATGGAAGAAGTCGACCGGGTCGTCGGCAATCTGGAAAAGCTCGACGGGGCCATCCTGAACGCCACCGATGGACCGCAAGTGGTGGTCTCCGATATCATGGCGGCGCGGCAAACCGCCGGACACCTGATCGACATTCCACTCATTTCGGGCTTTGCCGAACGGACCAGAGCATTTGTGCAAATCCAGCAGGGCTGCGACCATCGTTGCACGTTCTGCATCATCCCTTTTGGCCGCGGCCCCAATCGCAGCGCCCCGCTCGCCGCCATCATCGAGCAGGTCCGTCTGTTGGTGGAAAATGGTCACGGCGAAGTGGTCCTGACCGGGGTCGATATTTCTTCCTACGGTGCCGACGATGATCGACTGCCCGGTCTCGGCCATTTGTGCCAACGTATTCTTGACGGCGTGCCCCAATTGCAGCGCTTGCGACTGACATCCCTGGACCCGGCCGCCATCGATGACGACATCTTCCGTCTGCTGGCCGAACAACCGCGCTTCATGCCGCACCTGCATCTAAGCCTGCAAGCCGCCGACGATACTATTTTAAAGCGCATGAAGCGGCGTCATTCCACGGGCCAGGCTTTTCAGGTCATCAACAAGGCCAGGGCGGCCCGCCCCGATACGGTGTTCGGGGCCGACCTGATCGCCGGCTTCCCGACCGAGACCGATGATATGTTTGCCAACACGCTGGCCGCCGTCGAAAACATGGGCCTGACGTTTCTGCATGTATTCCCCTATTCCGCCCGCCCCGGCACCCCGGCGGCGCGTATGCCGGCGGTGCCGGGCGACGTGGCCAAAGACCGGGCCCGCCAATTGCGCCGGGCCGGTGCGCGGGCGCTCAACCGGTTACTGGAAAGCAGCCTGGGCGATCCGGTCCGGGTGCTCATCGAACAGGGCCAGAGCGGTCACAGCGAACATTTCATCGCCGTTGATTTCACCTGCGATGAAGGCGCGCCCTGCCCGGTCGGCACGGTCGTTCAGGCCCGTGCTAAAAGTGTGGACGCCAACAAGGGGTGCCTGATCGCCCACCTGGCAGCATGAGCGACGGGGGCAAACTGGGCTGGGCGGCCCGCCTGAAACAGGGTCTGGCGAAGACATCTTCGAAACTGGGCGGGGCCATAACTGACCTGTTGACCAAGACCGAACTGGACGATTCGGCCCTGGATGATCTGCAAGACGTGCTGATCAGCGCCGATCTGGGGGTTAAATCTTCGGCCCGCCTGGCCGCCAGCCTGGCCAATCACCGGTTCAGGAAAGATGGTGATCCGGCCGACGTTCTGGCCGCCCTGGCCGAAGAAGTGGAACGAATACTCGACCCCATCGCCGTGCCCTTCGCCATTGACGGGAGCAACCGGCCCCATGTGGTGCTGGTCTGCGGTGTCAATGGCGGCGGCAAGACCACATCCATCGGCAAGCTGGCGAAACAGCTTAAAAGCGATGGCAAATCGGTCATGATGGTGGCCGCCGATACGTTCCGCGCCGCCGCCGTTGAACAATTGAAAATCTGGGGTGAGCGCACGGAAACCCCGGTGATCGCCGCCGCCCCAGGGGCCGACGCCGCCGGTCTGGCCTATGACGCCCTGGCCAAAGCGCGGGCAGAAAATATCGACGTTTTGCTGATCGACACCGCCGGGCGTTTGCAAAACAAGTCAGACCTGATGGCGGAACTGGAAAAAATTGTCCGGGTGATCAAGAAGATCGACGCCACCGCGCCCCACGATTGCCTGTTGGTGCTGGACGCCACGGTCGGCCAGAACGCCCATTCCCAGGTCGAAATTTTCCAGCAGACGGTTCAGGTCTCTGGGCTTCTGCTGACCAAGCTGGATGGCTCGGCCCGAGGCGGCGTGGTGGTCTCGCTGGCCGAAAAATTTGGCCTGCCGGTTCACGCCGTCGGCGTCGGCGAAGGAATAGATGACATGCGCCCGTTCGAGGCCAGGGCGTTCGCCCGCAATCTGGTCGGATTGACTTGAAAAATTATCTTGCGCCCCTGTGATGGCGATCACAGCGCCGGGACGGTTTTTCGGCGATTATAATCTCACCGATTTATTGAACCCTCCCTCATTTAGAACTTGCCGGACCTTTTTAGGTCCGGTTTTTTTTTGCCTGTCAACATTGAGGTTTGCGGCGAACGAAGCCCCAGCCGAAAATATCATCGCGGCCCGGTGCGCCCAAATCCTTGATATTCTTTTTCAGCAGTTTTTCGAGAGATGCCAGGGATTTTCCTTTGCCGTTCTTGATGTCCAGCGCCATCATGGCGGCGATGAAGGGCGAGGCGAACGACGTGCCGCTTTGCAACCGGCCACCGCCGCCGGGCGCGGCGGTATAGACCCGCACGCCGGGGGCGGCAAAATCGATATAGCTGCCGGTGTTGGCCTTGCTGTAGATCAGGCCCCGGCTATTGAGCGCGGTGACCGCGACCACGCCTTTGTAGGCTGCCGGGTAGGCCGGTTTATCAGACCGGCCCCAATTGCCACCGGCGGCGACCAATTTTTGTTTTTTAGCCAGCACCTTCTTAAAAACCTTGCGCAAAACCTTGTTGTCGGCCCCGGCGACGCTCAGGTTGATAACGTGGACGTTCTGATCCAGCAGCCAGCTTGCGGCCTTGATCAGGCCGATGGCGCTGCCGACCTTGCGGCCTTTTTCGTTGATTTCGAACATGTTGGCGGCGAACAATTCGGCCCCCGGCAACAGGCCGCCCCATTCGGCCCGACCGACCATGATGGCGGCGACCGCCGTGCCGTGATCTTTCGGCCCCGGCTTGCGGCCTTTCTTGTGGAACGACCGATAGGTAATTTTTTGCCCGCGCAGGGCCGGATGGGTGACATCGACGCCGGCATCGATCATGCCGATGCGGACACCCTTGCCGCAATCTTTCGGCACCTTGTCCCAGCGGATCAGGGCCCGCGCCACCTTGCCCGGAAATTCGACCCCGGCGGAGGCGTCAAACTGGTGATTGGCATCGATTTCGACCCCCGGAAAGCGGGACCGCAGTTGCCGGAGGGCTTGCGGCACGGTGACTTTTGCCGGGATGCGGATGCGTTGCACGACCAGGCCCAGGTTATTCATGCGCACGGTTTCGACGACCCGGTAACCCATGCCGCCAATGCCGGAGCTGAATCTCTTGGGCGGGTTGACGACAATGACCTCGCCCGGTTCGTAACTGTTATCGGGGTCGAAGCCGGAAGATTTTTTGGCTTTTTTGCGGTTTTTCTTGTTGCCCGAACTACGGCTGTCCGTATCCCTGGATTCCGATTCGACAACGCCAATGACCCGGCCACTACTGTCATATTTGAGGATTTTGGTTTTCGCCGACTGGGCCAGGGCGGACGGCACCGCGAGCGCCGCCGCGAACAGGATCACAAACACCAGCAACGATAATTTTTTCAGCCCCATAGCCCCAGTCTAGAGCATTTTGGGGATACTGCGGGCGGAAAAAACAGTCACACCGTTATATCAAGGTAATAACCCCGAGGCACATCGGCCTTCGGGGCCTGATCCGGGGACAAAACCTGTTCCAGGCGGCTGACCGCCCGGCGCTGGGGCAGGCTGTCGCCAACTTTGGTCACGGCGGCCCGGTTGCGCACCTGTTCGGCACCTAAATAGCCGCGCGGACGCTCGGCATTCAGCGAGATGGTACGAGGCGAAATGGGGTTGATTGTACTCACCCCCGCACCATGGCCGAAAAAAGTTAACGGAGTCTGTAAAGGGAAACGTATTTACGTTGTGAGTGTTCGGACAAACCGGCGGCACCGCCGCAAACTTCGCCAGAAGCACCGCCGGTTTGGGCCAAACGATATTTGCTATTTAATGTCAGGCGCTGATATTGACGAGCCCACCTGGATGGCCTTCGCCAACCGGGTCGATCACATCGACTCTCACCCCGGACTGATCCGGAGGCTTCAGGGCCTGGGAAATGGCTGTTGCCGCCTGCTTCTCTCGCCTCAGAGTCTGCTTGAGAGTCTCTACCGCAAGATTGAAGTGGGCCGGCGCGACAGCCGGGTTCACTGACATTCTGTTCTCCTTTCTGAGCTAGCCACCCGACCTTCTAGCCGGGCCTGCGACATTCTGCCGCAGCTAATATTATGCCATATTTGGCAAAAAAAAGATATACCGCCGTGCACAGCGTTAGGTTTTGACGAAAAAGCATTGATTCTGTTATATAATAGCCAATTCCACCTTATTGAATTTAAGACCGGACGGGGACTTAATGGTCGAAAACATGCGATCGGAAAGCACTGAACAAAACGACGAGACCCTGGCTGATTCCAAGACAGGACCGGCGGCCGCTTTCGCGCCCGGTGATTTTATGGACCGCACGTTCCTGGGCGGCACCGGCCTGTCGGCCCGCATTAGCCTGTTTGTGCTGATTGGCCTGGCCTGCCTGGCGGCCGGTGGAATTGGCCTGTTCAAGGCCTATCAGGACCTGGGGGCGACCGGCCGGCAACTGGTTGTGGCCGATAATCTGAGCCATCGGGTCGAGGCGGTCGAGGCCGCCGCCTGGCGCCTGCGTGCCGAGGGAATACAGATCAAGCCAAATGGCGATCCAGGCACGACGGAAGCCCATGTTGCCAAAGCCCTGGAACTGGGTCGCCTGCTGGATGACATGTATAATCGCTTCGAAACCGCGACGCTGGGCGAGCTCATTACAACCGTGCGCGAAGCAATCGCCCAATACGCCGAGGCCTATGACGCCGGTCCCGGCGACCCGCCGAAAGTCAATGCCGCGAAAAATGCGGACCAGGCCGCCGCCGTGCGAACGGCTGGCCGGCACCTGCAAGACCGGCTCGGCACGGTCAACATTCTGAGCCTGAGCAAAACCATTTCCGACATGCGCCTGGCCGAAACCGCATTCATCAAAGATGGCCAGGCGGGCAGCCTGATTTCCGTCGCTAATTCCCAGGACGCTTTCTATCGCCTGATGAAAATGGTGCCCCTGAGCGATGCTGATTCCACTGATCTTGCGACCCTGATGGAAATCTATCAGACCGCCCTGACCGAATATGCCAAGGGGCGGATTAAAGTGCCTGATGGCAGCGGTCGACTGAGCGAAATATTTTCCTATATGACATCAAACATCGCCGCCCTGAAGGACTATGCCGATCGGCGGCTGGCCGCCAGCATTGCCAGCGACACCAAATTGCGTAAGTTTTACCTGCCCCTGATTGCCTCCGGTGGTGCCGGCCTGTTGCTGGTGGTGTTACTGGCCGGGGCGTTCATTCTCAGATCCATTACCGGCCCGTTTGCCGCCGCGGCCGAAGCCGGGAAAAATATCGCGGCGGGCAAAGACGTGGTCGTCTGGGGCCTGGGCAACGACGATGAAACCGGCGATGTGGCGCGCGCTTTTTCGGCCTTGAAACTGCGTTTGGGCGAAATTGTCAGCCTGCGCGAAAGGCTCGAAAAAACCCGTAGCGAAGCCGAACGGGGCCGGGCGGCGACGGAAGAAGCGGCCTGGTTGCGCCATGATCTGGAATCCATGAAAGCCGAATTGGCCAAGGGCCAGGCGGCGCTGGACGAAGTGGAACTGCTGCACAAGGTAATCGAGGCCATGCGCAGCGATTTCAAGGAAAATGCAGAGGCCGCCAGGGTCGAAACCGAATTGGGATCCGAAAAGCTGGCTATTGAAGCCTCCGCCGAGGCACCGCAACAGCCAACGGTGGAAAGCCCCGGCATGGATTCCATTTCCGAAATCTCCCGTCAGGTCGCGGAATCTTCGCAAAACGTCACCGCCGCGGCGGCAGAAGCCGAACGAACGGGCACCCTGATCCGTAATCTGAACGATGTTTCCAGGCGCATCACCGGCATTGAAAAATATATCAAAACCATTGGCGAGCAGGCCGATTTGCTGTGGGTTGGCGCACCCGGCGAAGGCGACGGTAGCCAGGGGGCCAGTAACCTGGTGATGTTCAGCCCCGATCAACACAGTGCAGACGGGTCCGCTTCCGGCCCCGACCGACCGGACATGGAAAGTTCCATCGGTCGCCGGTTTGATGTGATTCGGGCCACGGCCAGCCAGACCACCTGGGCCTTGCGCGATATCAACGGGGTCATCATCGAGGCCCGCAATGTGGCCCTGACGATCGCCCAGACCACCTCGGCTGAAGCCCTGCATGTGACCACGGACCTGCTGGAACAATCAGAAACCCTGCGTTTCATGCTCGATTCCCTGGTCCATAAAATGCATGACCAGTTGTTCGACGGCGAAGAAATACCTGAGAGTCTGGACAAACCGGTCGATCAGGACGACCAGGACGTTTCTTAAAAAGCGTTACTTTCTCAGCACTTCCACACCGGGCAGTTTCTTGCCTTCCATCCATTCCAGGAAAGCGCCGCCGGCGGTCGAGATGTAGGTGAAATCGTCGCTGACGCCGGCGTGGGCCAGGGCGGCGACCGTATCGCCGCCACCGGCGACGCTGATCAGCTTGCCGGCTGTGGTCAAGTTGGCAGCGGCCTGGGCAACCGCGTTGGTGCCCTTATCGAAGGGCGGAATTTCAAAGGCCCCGAAGGGTCCGTTCCAGACCAGGGTCTTGCAGGTTTCCAGCCTGGCCGAAACGTCGGCAATAGATGCCGGGCCGATATCCAGCATCATGGAGTCAACTGGAATGGCGTCGAGCGACACCACGTCGCTATCTGCCCCGGCCTTGAATTCCCGGGCGACCACGCCGTCCATGGGCAGCACCACCTGGCAACCGGCTTGTTCGGCCCGTTCGAGAATGCCACGGGCTTCGTCGGCCATGTCTTTTTCGCACAGCGAATTGCCGACATCATAACCCTGGGCATAGAGCAACGTGTTGGCCATGCCGCCGCCGATGATCAGCATCTGCACTTTGCTGGCGAGATTTCCCAGCACCTCCATTTTTGTCGATACTTTGGCCCCGCCGACCACGGCGGCGACCGGTTTTTCCGGATTTTCGAGGGCTTTGGAAAGGGATTCCAGTTCCGCTTGCATCAGGCGACCAGCCGCCGATGGCAGCAGGTGGGCCAGCCCTTCGATTGATGAATGGGCCCGGTGCGAACAGGAAAAAGCGTCGTTTACATAAAGGTCGCCAAGCTTGGACAATTCGAGCGTAAAGGCCCGGTCATTTTCTTCCTCGCCCCGGTTGAAGCGCAGGTTTTCCAGCATGACGATTTCGCCCTCGCCCATTTCGCTGATGAACATCCGGGCCCGCGCACCGACCGTATCAGAGGCAAATCCGACCGGATGGCCAGACGCCTGGGACAGGGCCTTGGCCACGGGAGCGAGAGATAATTCGGGCACCACCTGACCCTTGGGTCGGCCGAAATGGCTGATCACAATGACCAGCGCACCCCGGTTGGACAGTTCCGTCAGGGTTCGCACGGAGCGGTCGATGCGGGTGGTGTCGGTGATTTTGCCATCGGCCATGGGCACATTCAGGTCAAGCCGGACCAGAACCCGCATCCCGGCCACATCCAGATCGTCGATGGTCTTGAATTGAGACATAGGATATCCCTCGCTGTTGCAATTTGATTGGCCGCTTTATCCGTGCTGGGAAATGTTTTATCAACACCCCTTAGTGTGGGTCATTATTGCGGCAGCTTGGCGATGGCGGCGGCGGCCTGGTCGGCCAGGGCGGTTTCGCCGAGCACCCGGTAGGCCCGTTCCAGCCGTTGCCAGCCCTGCTTGTCGTCGGGCTCTTCCTGCAAGCGATCAGCCAGCCGTTTAACCATCGAACGAATCAATGAATTGCGGTCATCGCTGGTCATGTCACCGGCGGCCTTGACATCGGCGGCGGTCGGTCCTGGTGCCCCAGAGTCTGGATCGGGGGTCATTTGCGGCCGGTTTTTGGCGGCGGCGATGGCCAGGTCCCTGGCTTCGGTCGACGGCTTTATGGTCGTTGGATCAATGCCCAACTCCTCCCCGGCGCGCTGAATCTGGCCGTTGACGATGCTCATCCATGGCGCACCAGGAGGCGAGATCACGGCCAGATCGATCCAGCCCTGCATGGCCCCTTCAAGATCACCCAGCTGGGCCTTCAGCATGGCCAGATAAAACCGCGCCTTGGCGCTCATGGGATCATCCCTCAAGGCGTCTTTGAGAATACCTTCGGCCAATGGCGTGATTTTCGAATCGGACGCCAAAATCACCGCTTCGGCATATTCGGTGCCGATTTCGCTATCTTCGCCACTCAGTCCATAGGCCCGCCCGTAAACTTCGGCGGCATTGACATACTGTCTGAGGGATCGGTAGCTGCGGCCCAGCAACATCCATCCGCGCACGTCGTCGGGGTTTTCCAACAGCCGTTTCTTCAACTTGTCGATGGCCGAATTCAGATCGGAATTTCCGGCCATTCTGGTTTGATCGGATCGTTCGGCAAAGGGCTGGTCGGGCTGATCCAGGCGGCCCAGGTTCAGGTATAAGGTAACCGCTGCGGCCGGCAGAGCCAGTACAATCATGGTGATCAGGCCCAGATTGGAGGCCAGGCCCTGCTCTTCTTTGTCCGCATCGGCGCTTTTTACGGTCTGATCGATCTGACCGGCGGCGGCCAACATGCGGCGTTTGATTTCCAGCCGGGCGGCTTCGGCCTGGGGTTGGTCCAGCAGGCCCCGGTCCAGGTCCCGTTCGATCTCGCCAAGCTGATCCTTGAAGACATTGATGTCGTATTCTTCACGCACCGCCGGGGCCAGTCTGCGACGGCGCACCAGGGGGACGACAAGAAGCCCGATAGCGATCACGCTCAAGGGGCCGACCAGGCCCCAGAATTGCAAGGTTTCATCGCTCATGCCTGATCGTTCTCCATGATTTTGTCCAGGCGCTGCTGTTCTTCATGGTTGAGCGCGACAAGTATCGGCGGCCCGTCGGCGGCCTGTCCGGAATCAGATTTGGTCCGGAAAAACGCCGCAACCGCGAAAATACCGAGGGCGACGATAACACCCGGTCCGAACCACAGGGCGTAGGTGGACATCTTGAAAGGCGGGTTCAGCAAAACAAAATCGCCGTAGCGGGAAACCATGTAATCGAGCACCTGCTGGTTGCTCTCACCGGCCAGCAGGCGATTGCGCACCAGCACCCGCATATCGCGCGCCAGATCGGCGTTGGATTCATCGATCGACTGGTTCTGGCAGACCACGCAGCGCAGTTGCTTGCTGATCACCCGGGCCCGGGCTTCGAGCACCGGATCGTCGAGCATTTCGCTCGGTTCGACGGCCAGGGCCGGAAACAGGGCGAGGGACAGGAGCAACGCCAACAGTAATTTTATCATTGTTTGCGAAGCTCCTGGATCAACGGATACAGGGTTCGTTTCCATAGTTCGATGGTGATTGCCCCGATCTGCTTGTAGCGAATCATGCCCTTCTTATCGATGAAGAAGGTTTCCGGTGCCCCGGACACACCAAAAGCAATGGCGGCGACGCTTTTTGGATCAGCTCCGACCAGGGTATAGGGGTTGCCCCATTTTTTCAGCCAGGCGGGTCCGTCATCCGGGGTTTTTTCGTTCCAGTCGATGCCGTAAATGGGCACCAGGTTCTGTTCCTTGACGCGCATCAGAATGGGATGTTCGATCAGGCAGGCATAGCACCAGGAGCCGAATATATTGACGATACTGACCTGACCTTTCAGGTCGGCGCTGGAAAATCCCCGGTCCGAGCCTTTAAGGGCGGCCAGCATGAATTCCGGCACGGGCTGATTGATCAGCACCGAGGGCAGCGTTTTCGAATCGAGCGTCAGGCCAACGGCAAAATATCCGGCAATGATCAGAAAACCAACAAGTGGCAGCATGTACTTAAAGCGTTTCATGGGAATAAGGTCCTTATGCCGTTGCCGTTTCCGGTTTTTTTGATCGCCGGTTGGGCGCCCCGACCCGGTAGCGTCGGTCGGAAACGGAAACGACGCTGCCGAAAACCATGATCAACGCCCCGGCCCACATCCAGGCGATTAGCGGATTGAAATAAATGCGGGTGACGAAGCCCCCGTCATCGCCCTGGGCATCGCCGATGACGACGTAGATATCGCCGCTGATCATAGTGTAGATGGCGGCTTCCGTGGTCGGCGTCTGGCGCACCGGGTAATTGCGTTTTTCAGGCTGCAAATCGACCACGGTTTGACCATCCTTGCTGACATTGAAATCACCGCGGACAATAGTGTAGTTGGGACCCTGAGCCTCTACAGCACCTTTGAAGGTGAAATCATAGCCGGCCACCTGGACGGTTTCGCCCGGTTTCATGACCTGAATACTTTCCACCTTCCAGCCGCCGGCCCCGGCCATACCGGCGATGGCTATGGCCAGCCCCAGATGGGCGAACGTCATGCCCCAGGACGCCCTGGGCTGGCGCAACAGGCGACTGAAGGACTTGTTCAGGGGAATTTTAAACAGGCGAATTCTCTCGGCCAACTCGATCAGGGTGCCCAGGCCCAACCACACGGCCAGGCCGATACCGATAATGGCAAACATCGACCCTTCGGAATCATAGGACCAGGAGGCGGCGGCAACGACGATAGAAAACATGAACGCCAGACGCATACGTTTGGCCACCGGGGCCAGATCGGAGCGTTTCCAGGACAGCATGGAGCCGACCCCCATGGCGATGATCATCGGCACCATCAGGGGCAGGAATACAGAATTGAAGAACGGCGGGCCGACGGATACCTTGCCGCCACCAATGGCATCCAGGAACAGGGGATAAAGCGTGCCAAGCAAAACCACGGCGGCCCCGGTCGACATCACCAGGTTATTCAGCAACAACCCCCCTTCCCGCGAGATCGGCTTGAAAACGCCGGTGCTTTTCAGGGCCGGGGCGCGGATGGCGAACAGGGTCAGCGAGCCGCCGATAACGATCAGCAGCAGCAGCAGGATAAACAAGCCCCGTTCCGGGTCGGTGGCAAACGCATGGACCGATGTGAGGACGCCGGAACGAACCAGGAAGGTGCCGAGCAAACTCAGGGAAAAGGTCAGGATGGCCAGGAAGATGGTCCAGGTTTTCATGGTGTCGCGCTTTTCAACGACAATGGCCGAATGGAGCAGGGCGGTGCCGGCCAGCCAGGGCATGAACGAAGAGTTTTCGACCGGATCCCAGAACCACCAACCGCCCCAACCGAGTTCGTAGTAGGCCCACCAGGAACCAAGCGCGATGCCGACGGTCAGGAAACCCCAGGCGGCCAGCGTCCACGGACGCACCCAGCGCGCCCAGGCGGCATCGACGCGGCCCTCAATAAGGGCGGCGATGGCGAACGAAAATGCCATGGAAAAGCCGGCATAACCAAGGTAAAGAAATGGCGGATGGAAGGCGAGACCCGGGTCTTGCAGTAAAGGATTGAGGTCGCGGCCCTCGGCCGCCGCCGGCAGCAGACGCTCGAACGGATTGGAGGTAAGCAGCATAAACAGGTAAAAACCGATCGATATCAGCGCCTGCACAGCCAGCACACGGGCCCGCAGCGCCGGCGGCAGGTTGGTGCCGAACAGCGCCACCGCGGCACCGAATATGGTCAGGATAAACACCCACAACAACAGCGATCCCTCATGGCTGCCCCAGACGCCGGCAACCTTGTACAGCATGGGCTTGGCGGAATGAGAGTTCTGATAGACGTTGAGCACCGAAAAATCGGACACAACGTGCGAGTAGGTCAGGCTGGCGAAGGCGACGACGATCAGGAAAAGCTGTGAATAAGCCGCCGGCTTGTCCATGGCCATCCACAGTTCATTGCCGCGATGAGCACCGACCATGGGAACCACGGCCTGCAATACGGCGACAAAC
>ENA-ORDP01001260-ORDP01001260.1-marine-sediment-metagenome-genome-assembly--contig:-NODE-1260-length-14317-cov-3.940471_pt1 | contig 14317 bp, 12 predicted proteins | sample MGYA00248627_ERZ508539 | MGnify/ENA primary metagenome ERZ508539 (study PRJEB26208, sample SAMN05571518) | marine sediment metagenome | biome: deep sea; feature: Hydrothermal vent; material...
TTGGGCAGTGCGGTGAGTATTCTTCGTCAGATTGCTGCCGAAAGAATATTTCAGCGAGGGCCTGGACAACGAAATGGCCAGGGTGATCGATGACGCGATAGCAGTCTATCGTGACATGGGTGCCGAACTGGTCGAGATCTCCCTGCCCAATACCACGCTGGCCGTGCCGACATATTATGTTGTCGCACCGGCAGAATGCTCTTCCAATCTGTCGCGTCTGGACGGTGTGCGTTATGGCTACCGCTGTGAAAACCCGCGTGATCTGGAAGACCTGTACACGCGTTCACGCGGTGAGGCCTTTGGTGCCGAAGTCAAACGCCGCATCATGATAGGCACCTATGCCTTATCGGCCGGTTATTACGATGCCTACTATTTGAAGGCGCAGCAGTTGCGTCATTTGATTTCTGATGATTTCAAACAGGCCTTTGAGAAGGTGGATGTAATCATGGGTCCAACCTCACCGACGGCTGCATTTAATATTGGCGAGAAAACAGAAGACCCGGTCAGTATGTATCTGAGCGATATCTATACGATAGCCGTGAATCTGGCTGGTCTGCCCGGCATGTCGATACCGGCTGGCTTTGTCAGCGAGCGTCCAGCGGGTTTGCAGATCATCGGTAATTATTTTGATGAAGCGCGCATACTGAATGTTGCGCATAAATACCAGCAGCAAACAGACTGGCATAGACGGATACCGGAGCAGTTTAATTAAATCAGTGCTTGTGTTGCTTACTACACGAAGCTACTAATGTGTACGTTGATTAGCCGACATACTGTATACAGACACGCTGTGAATACATCCCTGTACGCTCGGCGGCAGCATCCCTGCTGCCGACGGTCTGTATACAGTATGTCGGCTAATCAACGTACGCTTTAATAACTATCAGGAACTAGATTATGGAATGGGAAGTTGTTATTGGTCTGGAGATTCATGCCCAGCTGGCTACCCGCAGCAAGATTTTCAGTGCCGCCTCGACCGCCTATGGCGCCGAGCCGAATACCCAGGCCTGTGCGGTCGACCTCGGTCTGCCGGGTGTGCTGCCAGTGCTCAATGAGCAGGCTGTCACGATGGCAGTACGCTTTGGGCTGGCGGTAGGTGCTGAGGTCACGCACCGTTCGGTGTTTGCGCGTAAAAATTATTTCTATCCTGATTTACCCAAGGGCTACCAGATCAGCCAGTTTGAACTGCCGATAGTCGGCCCGGGTACGATTGAAATTGAACTTGAGGACGGTAGCACCAAAATCGTGGGTATCACCCGTGCGCACCTGGAAGAGGATGCGGGCAAGTCATTGCATGAGGACTTTGCGGGTATGACCGGCGTTGACCTGAACCGTGCCGGCACACCGCTGCTGGAAATCGTGTCAGAACCCGATATGCGCTCACCTGCCGAGGCGGTGGCGTACATGAAAAAAATTCGTTCACTGGTGCGCTATATTGAAATCTGTGATGGCAATATGCAGGAAGGCTCATTCCGTTGTGATGCCAATGTATCGATGCGCCCGAAAGGTCAGGAAGAATACGGAACCCGTGCCGAGCTGAAAAATATCAACTCGTTTCGTTTTGTTGAGAAAGCCATCAAGCTCGAAATGGAACGCCAGGTCGATATACTCGAAAGTGGCGGTAAGGTTAAGCAGGAAACACGCCTGTATGACTCGGTCAAAAACGAAACCCGTTCGATGCGCAGCAAGGAAGAGGCCAACGATTATCGCTACTTCCCCGACCCGGACCTGTTGCCTGTAGTGCTGGACGATACGTTTCTGGAGCAGGTGCGCAAGACCTTGCCCGAGTTGCCAGACGAGAAGAAGCATCGCTTTATGCAGGAACATGGGCTGAGTGCCTATGATGCTGGTGTACTGACCTCCAGCCGCGAGCTGGCCAGTTACTATGAAGAGGCATTACAGGCAGCCGGAGACGATACTAAACTGGTGGCTAACTGGGTCAGTGGTGAACTGGCAGCGATGCTAAACAAGGAAGCTGTTGAAATTACCGACAGCCCGGTCAGTGCGGCGATGCTCGGTGGCATGGTCAAGCGCATTGCTGATAACACCATTTCCGGAAAGATAGCCAAATCGGTATTCGAGGCCATGTGGAATGGTGAGGGTGATGCCGACACCGTCATTGAAAACAAGGGCTTGAAGCAAATTACTGATAGCGGTGCCATTGAAAAAATTATCAACGAGGTGATCGCAGCCAATCCTGCCCAGGTCGAGCAAATACGGGCCGGTAAAGACAAACTGATGGGCTTTTTTGTCGGACAGGTGATGAAGGCCACTCAGGGAAAAGCCAACCCGGGTCAGGTAAACTCCCTATTGCGCGACAAGCTCAAGCAGCAGTAGAATTGACCTTATAAAAAATAGCACTACTGTATCTTCTCTCCTTCAGGGAGAGGGAATTGCAGCGATTGTCGCATTGCACGTAATAAATAATATGGAGGTTGTATCATGAAACGGTTGCTTTGGCTGGCTCTAACCTTATTTATCATCTCGCCTGTTGCGCAGGCAGAATACGTGGCCTATGCGGTCATTGATGGTAATAAAAAACCCCTTCCTGAACGTATCGACGAAATTCCTGCCGAGGACCTGATCAAGGTCGAATGGGGCAAATACAACGGTAATAAATCACGCGTGGGTGTGATGAAGGTTGATAATAAAACCTCATCCCGCACAGTTGTCATCAATAGTTCGCACCGGGGCCATGGGCTTTACGGCGGCCTCTATGGCGGCAGTGGTACGACAGAATACAGTGTAGGCGGCTCGGGTGTGCCCGTTGAAGGGATTGATGCAATACTGACCGATACCCTGCATCGCAGTGGCCGTTTCCGGGTGGTTGAACGCACAGCCCTGAATAAAACCTTCGCCGAACAGGATCTGGTCAATACCGGCCGTATCAGCAGACCCTCCGGTGCCCGTACCGGCAAGACTTTGGGTGCGCAGTATTTAATTCAGGCCGTAGTCACCAGCTATGAACCGAACTTTTCAGGTAACAGTATTGGTGCCGGTGGTCTGGTAAGCGGTTTTCTGGGTGGTCTGTCGGTCAGTTCCAAGAAATCCATGGTCGGTATGAACTTCCGCCTGATCGACGCCGAGACCAGTGAAATCGTTTATACCAAACAGGTGAGCGCTGTACTGGAAGAGTCGGGCATCGGCTTCGGTGGTCTGGGTTTCGGTGGTGGCGGTATTGGTGGCGGTTTCGTGAACTCCTATTCCAAAACACCTATTGGTCAGGCTGTTATCGCAGCGATCAACATGGGCGTGTACGACCTGATCAAGCAGGTGGGTGCTGAACCGGTAAAGGGTTCCGTGGTCAAGGCATCCAAGGGCAAGATTTATATCAATTTGGGCAAAGGCGTGGTTAAAACCGGCGATATACTGACCTTGCTGGCCGCAGGTGAAGCACTGATTGATCCGGAAACCGGCATCTCACTGGGTGGTGACGACGAAGAAATAGGCAACATCCAGGTGGTTTCAGTCAAGAAGAAATACGCCATTGCCAAAGCCGTTGGTAGTATAAATGGCAAGATACACAAAGGTGACAAAGTGCATGCGCACACGGCTCCATCTCATCTGGAATTCGGACCGGCATGGAAAACAGAAAGTATCTTTGGCGGTGACAGTTCGGATAACACCACAGCTGACTCAGGTGACGAAGACGCATTTGATGAATAGTATTATCGGATAGTCATCATGAGGGCGGGAGGCGAAGGTTTCCCGCCCTCTTTGTTTCTGGTAGAACATATTTGGTAAAACATGAAAGATTCTGATCAGCTAAGGCGGTTTCTGTTTGATGGCACCCGGGTCAGGGGTGAATGGGTGCGTCTGGATGCAAGCTGGCAAGCCGCGCTGGACCGGCATGATTATCCAGAACCTGTCGCGCGGTTACTGGGAGAATCGCTGGCGGCCGCGGCGTTGTTAAGCGCAACCATTAAATACAGCGGTGCATTGACCTTGCAGGTGCAGGGTAGCGGGCCGTTGACTTTACTGGTCGTACAGGTGAATGCTGAGCGCAGTTTGCGCGGTATGGCCGAGTGGAGTGATGAGGTACCGGATACCAGTCTGTATGAAATGTGCGGTGATGCGAGATTGGTGATTACGATAGAATCGAACAGCACGGGCGAGCGCTTTCAGAGCGTGGTTTCTGTGGGAAAGGGCAGTCTGGCGGAAGCGCTGGACAGCTATTTTAAACAATCAGAACAGCTACAGACTCGATTGTGGCTGGCGACGAACAAGCAGTACAGCACCGGCCTGCTGTTGCAGGAAATGCCGGAAACCGAAAAGGAAACCGGGTCTGAAGAGCACAGCTGGGAGCATCTGGTTCATCTGGCAGAAACTGTTACGGCACAGGAGCTGCTCGAGCTACCGATGACCGACGTACTGTATCGGCTATATCATCAAGAACAGGTGCGCCTGTTCGAACCTGAGCCGGTCAGTTTTCGCTGCAGCTGCTCACGCACCCGGGTGGCCGAGTCCCTGCGTAGTCTCGGGCAGGAAGAAATGACGGAGCTGATTGAAGAGCAGGGTGTGGTATCAATTGATTGTGGTTTCTGCAAACAGCATTATGAACTTGATCAGGTTGATATCGCGCAATTGTTTGCACCAGGTGCTACGCATGGCAGCTCAGGAACGACACACTGAATCGTGTATAAAACTATAAAGTGGTCGCAATGATAATACCTGTTTCCTGAGCATGCCTTATGATTGTTAAGCGTTTTTTTCGATCTTGAATAGCCTGCTACAGTCCGCATATTACACTTCTGTACATCAGCGCATGCGGGCTTGTCCATGATCTATCAAACGGCTGTGGACGGTCATGAGCGCTTACCCATTAATTTGGGAAACAATGCCGGCTAACATCCCGAGCCAGCCATTCAAGGTTCTGGCATATTAAGAAGATACTACCAGGCGCAGACCTTCGTTGTTTCGTTTAGACTAATAAAACCTCGCTCAATAACGGTGATACAATGCACCTTAAACAGAAAACTGGGAAACGATTCCCTGAAGTTCATTCGCCATGCGCGACAGATCCTGACTGGCAACTGATGTTTGCTCTGCACCAGCGGCGGTCTGATTGGCCATATCGTTAATCTGTACGATATTTTTATTGATTTCTTCGGATACCGCACCCTGCTCTTCTGCCGCACTGGAAATCTGGGCACTCATACTATTAATGCGTGCAACGGCTTCAGCAATGATCGAGAAGGCACTGCCGGATTCGGTAGCGTGTTTGACGGCAGAGTGCGCTTGTTCCCGGCTTTGCTCCATTACCTGTACCGCCTGACGGGAGCCGGTCTGGAGTTTCTCAATCATCTGATTGATCTCTTCTGTTGATTCCTGGGTGCGACCCGCAAGAGTGCGCACTTCATCGGCAACTACCGCAAAGCCTCGACCCTGTTCACCAGCGCGGGCAGCCTCAATAGCGGCATTCAGGGCAAGCAGATTGGTTTGTTCGGCAATGCCCTTGATCACAACCATCACAGAACTGATTTCTTCACTATGCTGTTCCAGCTCATGAATGGTTTGCGATGCATGCTCGATCTGTTCTGCCAGTTTATTGATTTGCTCGACAGCCTGTCCAACTACCCGGCTACCATTCTCGGTATGATCATTTGCCTCACTTGCAGCGCTGGCTGTATCGCTGATATTACCTGCGACTTCCTGTACCGTCGAGGTCATTTCATTCATGGCCGTGGCCACCTGTTCAGTTTCGCATCGCTGCTTCTGGATAATATCACTGGTCTGGGCGGTGACCGCCGACATTTCTTCCGAGGCAGTGGACAACTGCTCGGTTGTGCCCGAAATCTGCGAGAGCATATCCAGCAGTTTCTGGCGCATACCATTCATTGCGGTTAGCAGCTCACCCACCTCATCCGTGCTGTCCACTTCAATAGTCTGGGTGAGATCACCCGATGCCGTCACAATCGCCTTACGAATCGCCTTGACGATAAAGTTGGTGATAAACCAGCTCACCACGAGGCCAAAAATAACGCTTATCACAGCAATAATACTGAGCATGGAGGTGGCGGCAAGTTCATGTTCCTCGGCACGTTGAGCGCTTGCCTCGGTAAATTTCTCAATCTTGCCTAACAGGGATTCCAGCGCCTTATCCAGTTTTTCTTCTGCCTGCCCCACTTTCTCCGTCAGTTGCTCGGCGACATGTCCCTTGTTCCGTGTGAGTGCAACGAATGTACTGTGAGCCTCTTGCACATAGCTCTTGTGCTCTTGTTCAATATTTTTTAGCGCATTGTTCACCGACTCAAGCTCCTTGAGTACGTCAGCGGAGACGTCTTCCATGGCTGAAGCAGCCATCGTTTCTGCCTCACGAATCTCGGTCTTAATACGTTCCGTGCCTTCATCAAACGCCTTTACGGCTTTACGAAAACGAGCTACCGCCGTATCTTCCTGTTGCAAAATAACGCCATAATGCAGAGCACGTTCAAACTGAATTGCCTGTTCCAGTTGATGGGTGGTAATCGCCGTGAGTTTTTCCGTGAGCGGAATATCCTGTTCGGCAATGGCCGATAATTCATGGCCTATCTTGCCCATAGAGTAAATAGCGTATACTGAACTGATAATAAGCAGCGTCAGCAGGATACCTGCATTACCCATTAACTTGGCCTTTAATGATAAATTTTTCAGAAATGTTTTCACGATTATCTCCTTAATAACCTGAGTTTTACTCAGAGATCAGCATTGAACGCCAGTGCATACCCTGCACAGGGCGAGCGTTTTTGCCGATGAGTTTTGCAAACCGATTGACCTGTTGATTTGATACTTCCATCGGCGTCTTCATCACAAACCAGTTGACATTCTCGCTGCATGGCGGGGTGGTCAATGAACCACTGTAATGAAATACCTGATGATCTTGCGGCAACAAATTGGCTACGTTGACACTGACGCCCTGTATGACGTTAACTTCATTAATACTGTCAGAAACATTATCCAGTACCTTTTGCAGAGTGAGGTTCTGCCGGCCCCGTTTCAGTAGTACACTGACCACTGCCAGGTTGCCACTGGCGCTCTTGTGCACCAGGTGCATTTCCATGGCAAAATGCTCACCTTCCCGGGTATGCTCACTGGGCGTGTGGAAATGGAACTGGAGCAGCTTGTAGGGCACATCGCCCAGCATCAGTGTGCTGTTATAGGTCGGCTTTGTGTGCACAGGGTATGGCTTGCCGCCGATGCTTACCGATTCTTCTCCATTTACCGTGTCATAGTTGGCCTGGAGTGTATGGCCATTGTTTATAACCTGTAAAGGAATAGACTGATATTGAAAACGCAGGGGATATATGTCGGCAGACCTTTCGTTCTGAATGTCTACCGGTGACTGACGTTTGCCACTGCCGCACAGGGCAAACTCGTTAGAGATACCACCCCAGTTAGCAGGACCCGCTGACCCCGTATATCCCCAGTGAACGGCATGGCCGCCGTTTGCATGCTGTGTGGTAGCAAGGACATCTGTTGCCGGTATGATAGTGAATGCCAGCAACACTGGCATCAGAATGGTGCGCTTCAGATTAACGTTACTCAACTCATGTCCCCTTAATTGCTTGCTTTTTTTGATCTGGTCTCGCGGAATTATTATGTTTATCGACAGATGTCTAAAAGACTTTAGCGTCCCCGACAGGGTGCCTGTAATCCCTTCGTCTTCAGCTGGTGGAGTATTGGCAAAATGTCCAGACTATAAAGCAATGAATCAGGTATTTTTCATAATTACCACAATTATTATAGCGGAATATTGAATACGCAACAGGTGATAGGGCCGCTCTAGTGAAATTTTACCAAAACTCGAACTGCTACTGACTATTACTGGTAACTCACAGGTAACTGTCAACTTCAGTTATGGGCCTGTACATGGTCATGTACCAGTAAATCCCAGGGGGCTGCGTGGTCAAGTTTAGCCTTTTGCTTAATCTGGATTCGGTACCTGAAATTCACCGGCTGTTGACACTACACTCAGATCGATGTTTTGTATATTTTCCCGATGTGCATCCAGATAAAATCCTTTAAGTTGCAACACCCCTTCTGTGTCCAGTGAGATAATCAGATACAGCGCTTCCGGGTAAGCCGATTCCTGTAAGTCCGTTAGCGATGGTTGTGCAGGGCTGTGCGGATGTGAGTGATATATTGCAAACAGGTCTTCGCCGGCCTCTCGCATTTCGCGCATTGCATTTATTTGTTGTTCAGGCTCCATCGCGAACAGGCGTTGTGGTTGCTCCGCAGCATTATTAATACGGTAAACCTTGTGTGGTGCACCATTGCGCGTTGAAATCAGGCCACAAACCTCCTGCTCCGGGCTGGACTGGGCGTGGGTCAGTAGCTGGTTGACGAGGGTGCGAGGAAGTTCTACCTGCTTAATATTTGTGTCTGTGATCATATTTTTATGAAATCCCCTCTCCTGCAGGGAGAAGGGATTACTCCAGATTTATTGTTTTGCGTAATGTCATGTGTTGACCATATGTGATTGATGGTTTGCACACACCGGACAGGCCGGGTCGCGTTTCAGTTTCAGTGTGCGCCATTCCATCGCTCGACCATCGAGTATCATCAGACGTCCGCTGAGGTCATCGCCGATGCCGGTGAGTACCTTGATGGTTTCCAGTGCCTGAACGCTGCCAATGATACCGACTATGGGTGCCAGTATGCCATTTTCACTACAGGTCTGTTCGGTTTCGCTGCCATCACGATACAGGCATCGATAACAGGGTTGGTCATTCAGGTCAGGACGAAATACGGTGACCTGGCCATCTAGCTGGATCGCTGCGCCCGATACCAGTGGGGTACGTGTTTCCACGCTGGTCTCGTTGAGCAAATAACGGGTTGTGAAATTATCGCTGGCATCGACGATTACATCAGCCAGTGTTGTTTGTTGATGTAACTCTTCTGTCCCGAGTCTGTGGTTGATAGTGGTAACCGTGATTTCAGGGTTAAGTTCAAGCAGATAGTGGCGTGCAGACTCGACCTTGGACTGACCCAGCCTGCTGGTATCGTGCACGATCTGGCGTTGCAGGTTGGAAAGATCCACTACGTCATCGTCACACAGTACCAGATGGCCGACGCCAGCCGCGGCCAGGTACATGGCAACAGGCGAGCCCAGTCCGCCCAGACCAATGATTAGCACGCGTGCGTCCAGTAGTGCCTGCTGGGCCTCGATACCAAAGTCAGGCAACATGATCTGGCGGCTGTAGCGTAATAGCTGGTCGTCGTTCATGGTAAGGGATTATACGTTAGCCGGGCAGGTGGCTGCCAGGGTCACAAAAAGATGCGGTTCGTGCCTCACCACATCCTGCATGGCAGGTTGTTACAAATAACGTCGCCAGTGATCCGGGCGCTGGTCACGGCAGCCGTGCTTCAGGCGTTGATAGCGGTTGATAAAAACCTGCTGTGTACTGTTGCTATCCTGCGCCGGACAGCCCAGATTTTCTCGCTGTACCTCTTCGGTGTAGTAGTGCAGGGCACGTTTGATTTTCAGCAGCAGACTGTTATCGAGATGGAATCCGACATCTGTCAGCGCCTGTTCGATGATGCGCAGGCTGATGTGTTTCAGGTCGTAGCCGATGCTCAGTTTCTGTTCGCTGATTAATTCAAGGTGGGTAATTCCCGGCACGTCACTGAGTAACAGCATCGCACTTTGCGCCTGTGCCGGTTCAGGATGCAGCGGTGTAAAATGAATGTCGCGAAACCGCGTTGCATCCGTTTCATTCTGTTCCATTCCTTGATCCTAGCGGAATGACCTGGAACATCAAGGGTTATTTATCACCTGAGTCCGTCAAACTGCGGATACAGGTGACAGTTTAACGATTTTTAACGGTGTTACCGGGGCGTTGCCCACCGCTTACGCGCAGATGGCCGGTTTCATCTGGCCAGGAGCTGACGTTTTGGTATCCCTGTTCGACCAATAGCTTGCAAGTAGCCTCGGCCTGCTGCCAGCCATGTTCCAGAAGCAGCCAGCCTGTCGGGCACAAATAATCCTGTGCACCCGTTGCGATGTGTAGCAGGTCATCCAGGCCCTCTGAACCCGATACCAGCGCCTGGCGAGGTTCATGTACAACATCTCCCTGAGTCAGGTGCGGATCCTGTAATGCGATATAAGGTGGGTTGCTGACAATCAAATCAAATTGTTGTTCGGCTAGCGCTAAAAACCAGTCACTTTGCTGGAAGCTCACATTGTGCAGACCCAGCTGTGCCGCGTTTTGTACGGCGATTTCCAGGCTGGCTGCGGAGATGTCGGTGGCCAGCAGTTCACAGTCAGGCCGTTCGCTGGCCAGCGCCAGTGCAATTGCGCCACTGCCAGTACCCAGGTCACAGATACGCTGGTCCTGTTGGCCCTGCAATTTTTGCAGCGCAATGCTGACCAGTGTTTCGGTGTCGGGGCGTGGTATCAGGGTGTCGTTGCTCACCGTCAGGGGTAGTGACCAGAATTCACGCATGCCGGTCAGGTAGGCTACGGGTACGCCCTGAATGCGCTGATCAATTAATTGCTGGTAATGATTGTGTTGCTCATCGGTCAGCGCCTGTTCCGGCCAGGTGAGCAGGTAGACGCGCTGTTTGTCGAGCACATGGGCAAGCAGAACTTCTGCATCCAGACGAGCACTGTCTGTGCCGCTGTGCTCAAGTTGTCGTACGGCTGCATTGAGCGCAGCACGTAGTTCGGTACTAGTCGTCACCCAGCTCTGCCATTAATTCAGCCTGGTACTCATTGCTGAGTGGTTCAATAATCAGCGACAGGTTGCCAGACATAAAATCGTCCAGCTTGTACAGGGTCAGGTTAATGCGGTGGTCGGTCACTCGTCCCTGAGGAAAGTTATAGGTACGAATACGCTCGGAACGGTCACCGCTGCCAACCAGGGATTTACGCGCAGCGGCCTGTTCCTGCTGCTGCTTTTCCTGCTCCGCAGCAAGGATACGTGCCTTCAACAAGGCCGTGGCGCGTGCGCGGTTCTTGTGCTGGGAGCGTTCATCCTGGCATTCCACCACGATACCGGTAGGCAAGTGGGTCAGCCGTATGGCCGAGTCGGTCTTGTTAACGTGCTGGCCGCCGGCACCCGAGGCGCGGTAGGTATCTACCTTCAGGTCAGCCGGGTTGATATCAATCTCTTCAACATCGTCTACCTCGGGCAGGATCGCAACGGTGCAGGCAGAGGTGTGTATACGCCCCTGTGATTCGGTTTCCGGTACACGCTGTACCCGATGGGCGCCGGATTCAAACTTCAGCCGTGAATAGGCACCGTTGCCAATAATGCGGCAGATAATCTCGCGGTAGCCACCGTGTTCGCCTTCATTTGCACTGAGTATTTCCAGACGCCATCCTTGTACTTCGGTATAACGGCTATACATGCGGAACAGGTCACCGGCAAATAATGCCGCTTCGTCACCACCCGTACCAGCACGGATTTCCAGATAGATATTGCTGTCATCATGCGGGTCACGCGGTAATAGCAGCCGCGTCAGTTCCTGTTCGAGTTCTTTCTGGCGTTCACGTGCTGCCTCAATCTCTTCCTGGGCCATCGCACGTAGTTCAGGGTCATCTTCACCGAGCATCTCCTGTGCGGTGCTCAGGTCGTCGACTGTCAGTTTAAACGATTGCCAGGTTTTGACCAGTGGCTCAAGCTGCGCGTATTCCTGCGACAGGCTGCGAAATTTATTTTGCCGGGAAATAATATCCGGGTCGGACAATAGTCCGGCTATTTCCTCGTGGCGTTCATTGAGCACAGACAGCTTTTGCAGCATGGATTCTTTCATTATAAACGGGCGCCTTTAGAAAAAAGGTTAGTCCTGCTTTTTGGACAGTTTGTACAGATCCTGCACCGCCTTGATCAGTTCCTTGCGGCCCTGAAAGCTGGCTTCGCGCAGGCTGACGCTGGGCTGGTGGATCAATTTATTGGTCAGGGTGTGGGACAGATACTGCAGCACCTCTTCGGCTGGCTTGCCCTGTGCAAGTCTCTGCATGGCCTTTTCGAGTACCTCATCACGTGTATTTTCGGCCTCATTACGCAACGCGCGTATGGTGTTTACCGAGTCCATCGAACGCAGCCAGCCGAGAAAATGGGTGACCTGCACATCAATAATTTCCTCGGCTTCCTGCGCGGCTTCACGACGTGAGCGCAGATTGTCCTCGATCACATCCTTGAGGTCATCTACGGTATATAGATAGATATCTTCCAGTTCGGCCACGCGGGAATCGATATCACGGGGTACGGCAATATCGACCATGAACATGGGTTTATGTTTACGTGTTTTCAGGGCCTCGCGAACCGGTTCGTATTTCAATATCGTGTTGGGGCTGGCGGTAGAGCTAATAATGATATCGGCATCTGCCAGATGAGCCGGAATTTCATCCAGGCTGATCGCATAGGCATCAAACTGCCCGGCCAGTTCGTGCGCGCGTTCTGTCGTGCGGTTGGCTATAATCATATGGCCGATGCCCTGCTCGTGCAGGTGGCGCGCAGTCAGCTCGATGGTTTCACCGGCGCCGATCAGCAATGCTGTATGTTGTGACCATTTGCCGAATATCTGGCCGGCCAGTCGTACTGCCGCAAACGCAACCGAAACCGGACTATCGCCGATGGAGGTATCCGTACGGACCTGTTTTGCCACCGTAAAAATATGCTGGAACAGTCGGTTCAGTGTTGGACCCAGCGTGCCGGCCTTGTCGGCGTGATGGTAGGCATCCTTCATCTGCCCGAGTATCTGCGGTTCGCCCAGCACCAGTGAGTCCAGTCCGGTCGCCACGCGCAGCATATGGCGTACCATGTCACTGTCAGGATGGGCATATAAAACAGGCTCGATATCAACTGTTTGCAGGCCGTGGTAGTCTGCCAGCCACTGTACCAGTGCCTGATCAGCATTCGATTCCATATGGCAGTAGAGTTCGGTGCGGTTGCAGGTCGACAGAATCGCGGCCTCATGAATACCGGGTAGCTCGCAGCAGGCCTTCAATGCCAGACCCATTTGATCGGGCGCAAAAGTCAGACGCTCGCGCAATTCGACCGGGGCTGTTTTATGATTAATACCAATGGTGTGCAGCATGCGAGAGGGACGGGTTAACCGTATTAAAAGCAAAATTCTGCGGGATATGAAGGAATAATACAACCTAAATCGGCTGCTGCTGTCACACTATGCGCAGAGTATGCCGGAATATCGCAGGCTGTATTGATATAAAAAAGCATGAAAATCACATTCGAGAGAGTTAAAGTTGATAATTGGTGATATTGTATAGCAAAAAGACACCTAATCACCTGACAATATTAAGGAATGCTAGTGATTGTACGGATTTTCAGTAAATCAGCATTGTTGCTGATCGCCCTCGCGGCACTTGTGTTGAGCGCCTGTCAGCCTCGGCCGGACAACCAGAATGCGGTTAATGAGGCAGCCATGGCGCGCCTGCAGAGCAACTCACACCCGCCCGAAAATCAACGTGGGCAGCTGCTTTATCATCTGATGGTAGCTGAGCTGGCGCTCAGGAACAAGCAACTGGACCTGGCTGCATCCGAGTATTTACTGGCCGCACGGCTGGGTAATAGTGCAGAAGTGGCAGAGCGCGCCATGCGCATAGCGTTGCTGACTAAAAAAAATGATACCGCCTTACGTGCCGCTCGGCGCTGGGTTGAGCTAGAGCCAGAACCCGGTAAAAAGCATGCCCGCCAGGCACTGGCATTGCTCTATCTGCGTACTAACCAGCTGGACAAGGCAGCCGATGAACTCGACTACCTGGTAAAAAGCGCGGATGAGAAGCTGCGCGAGACCGTGATTTTGCAGATTTCCGGTATTCTCTCACAGGAAGAGGATCTTGAGTCAGCCTCGACACTGATGAGCAAGTTTAAAACGCGTTATCCAGATAGCGCCAATGTAGACTATGGCATGGCGCTTCTGGCGATGAAGGCTGGGCAGACAGAACTTGCACAGCAATCTATCAAGCTGGCGCTTGATAAACGTCCGGGTGAGCAAAGCTATCAGGAGTTACATGCACGCATCCTGATGCATCAGGGCAAGCAGGCCGAGGCACTCAAGGTGCTGGAAACGGTATTGGCACAATACAGTGATTCGCGTCGTTTACGTATCAGTTACGCACGCTTGCTGGCGTTGGCAGGCAAATATGACGATGCGGTAGCGCAGTTTGAGATGTTACTGAAAAAACAACCGAATGATGCCGATTTACTGTATGCGGCGGCGCTACTGGCGGTTGAAGTAGGTAAGCTGAAAAAGGCCGAGGCTTATCTGCACCGCATATTTCCCGGACAGTTGGCCGAGGCCGTGTTGAATGCTTATCCAAACTGGACCATTCCCGCCCATGTGATCGCCATCGTGCCGACTGCGGACAAGA
>ENA-ORDP01001261-ORDP01001261.1-marine-sediment-metagenome-genome-assembly--contig:-NODE-1261-length-14316-cov-2.596452_pt1 | contig 14316 bp, 15 predicted proteins | sample MGYA00248627_ERZ508539 | MGnify/ENA primary metagenome ERZ508539 (study PRJEB26208, sample SAMN05571518) | marine sediment metagenome | biome: deep sea; feature: Hydrothermal vent; material...
TACCTCGTCGATGGGACAATGGCCACCGTTGCAAATTCGGAAATCTACCCTTTGCAGACGCGATAACGGCTCGCGCAGCGGGCCAGCCGGAAGCAACTGCGCATTGCCGAAGCGGCGTGTCCCGTCGATAACACATAATTCCAAATCGCGACCCAGCGCGTAATGCTGCAAGCCATCATCGGCAAGGATCAGATCTACGCCCTGCCCCAACAATAACCTTGCGGCCGCGACGCGCCTAACCCCGATGGCCACCGGTGCCCCGGTGCGCCAGCGGAGCAGATACGGCTCGTCGCCAACCAGACTGGGTGAGTGCTCATCATCCAACAAAATCGGGCCGCGTGTCGTACCCCCATAGCCACGACTTACCACCCCCGGATGAAACCCAGCGGCCCGCAAATACTCAACCAAGGCCATGGTCACCGGGGTCTTACCGCTACCACCTGCCGTAAGATTGCCAACCACGATAACCGGTACCGGCAAGTACTGACAGCGCAGCCAGCCGATTCGGTACAAGCCTTGACGCAAGGCCACCAGCGTGCCATATAGGAAAGCCAGTGTGCGCGAATACCAGGGTGGTGGGAAAGGCTCGTACCAGTACCGAGGCGGGGGCAATGGGCGGTGCTTCACTCCACGCTGGCCTCTTGAAATTGCATCCGGTGCAACATGGCATAAGTTCCATCGCGTGAAAGAAGCTGCGCGTGATTCCCTTGCTCGATGACCCGCCCACCATCCAGCACAATAATGTGATCGGCATTCTCGATCGTGGACAAGCGGTGAGCAATCAGCAAGGTAGTACGGTTATGCATCAGACTTGCCAGTGCTTCCTGAATTAAACGCTCAGATTCCGTGTCCAGGGCACTGGTTGCCTCATCAAGAATCAGGATAGGCGCATTCTTTAACAGGGCGCGGGCAATGGCAATGCGCTGGCGCTCCCCACCGGAGAGCAATGCTCCTGAAGGCCCAACCCGGCTTTTCAGGCCCTGTGGCAGCTCCCTGATGAAGACCATTGCATTAGCGGCTTCTGCGGCGGCTTCGATGGAAGCCTCGGAAACTCTATCCAGCTCACCATAGGCAATGTTTTCTGCAACCGTACCGTCAAAAATCACCACATCCTGCCCTACCCAGGCAATCTGCCGGCGTAGATCCACAAGGCGATACTCGGCCAGGGGCCGATCGTCGATCAGGATCTGGCCTGATTCAGGTTCATAAAATCGTGGGATCAGATGGGCAATTGTGGTCTTGCCGCTACCAGAACGCCCTACCACAGCCGTAACTTGGCCGGCCCGACAAGTCAGCTGTACTTCCTTCAAGGCCGGTTCTGCATCCGGGCTGTAGCGCATGGTGACCCCGCGAAACTCAATACGCCCGCGAACACGTTCCACAGCCAGGGTGCCGGTGTCGTGCTCAGTTTCCCTATCCAGTAAAGCGAAAATATCCTGTGCCGCACTCACTCCACGTTGCATGACACTCTGCACATTAGTCAAGCGCTTCAGGGACGGCAGCATTCCCCCCATAGCCGTCATCAGACTGGTGAAGATTCCAGGAGTCATGGTGGCCAAGATTGACGGTTGGGTTGCGGCAAACACAATGCCGGCCATGGCGGCGGCGGCAATAATCTGAACTAACGACGTCGAGGTGGCATTGGTGGATAGGACTTTGATGTTCAACACCCGATTGTGGCTCGCCAACTCTTTGAAACGTCGACCTTCGTACTTCTGCGCACCGTATACCCGGACCTCCCGATAGGCTGCAACAACCTCCCCCACCACCCCGGTCAACGATCCCATCGAACTTTGGATGTGGCGAGTGATGCTGCGATAACGCCGACTGACGATATAAACCACCAGGGCAATGGCCGGCACCATGCCAAACAGGACCAGCGTCATGCGCCAGCTGTAGTAAAACATGACGGTAGACAACCCGATCACCGTCAGGCTATCGATAACACTCACCCGCACTGCTTCCGTGGTGGCATGCGCGACCTGTTCGGCGGTATAGGTGACCCGGGCGATCTGGTGACCCGAGGCTTCTGCAGAGAAAAAATGGGCTGGAAGTGTCAAATATTGCTTGAAGACCTCCAAACGTAAGGCCTGCACCACGCCAAATCCGATATAGGCCATACCGTAATTAGCAACAAAAGTGGCCACCGCCCGAATCAGAAAAATCAGCATAATCAGGATGGGAATCCAGAAAATTAACTCTGGGTTACGGTGTACGAATAGGCCATCGATCATTGGCTTGAAGATCCAGCTAAACGCGGAGAGGGCCGCGGCATTGACTGCCATGGCCAATATCACCGGAAAGGCCAGCATTCGGTAGGGTCTGAGATAGGTCAGTAAGCGGCGATAGGCCTCCCAGGCCCCAGTATCCTCTACAGCACGGCTCATCAAGGTGTCCCCCGATCCGAAGTGGTCGCCAAAGCGAGATGGGTGAAACCGAGCCGACCCAAGGCATCCATGGCGGTTATTACCGCCTGATTGGGAGTTTTTGCATCGGCACGAATAATCACCTTGCGCTGGCGATTATTACCAACAGCCTGTTGGATTGCACGTTGCAAGGCGACCTCCCCGTCACCCTCAATAACTTGGTTGTCAATGTAATAACGGCCGCTGCGGTCGATCACAATCACCAGGGCATCCGAGTCCTGTTGCGTCGTTGCCTGACTGGCTTCGGGAAGGCTCACCTTAAGTTGTGTGTGCTGTACAAAAGTCGTCGTTAATACAAAGAACATCAGCAAGGTCAGCAGTACATCGATCAATGAAATGACATTGATCTCGAAATCAGTTTCGTTACGGCGACTGGTAATACGCACAACTGTAGACTCAAAGCTTAGCCGGCGATGCGGGAAGAACCTGGGCAGATCCCGTAGGAACCGCGGCAGGTATGGAAAGATTGTCAAGCAGTAACGTGGCCTGTTTTTCCATTTCTATCGCATAGCCTTCTACCCGACTGCGAAAATATCGGTGTAAGGCATACGCAGGGATGGCCACCACCAGTCCGGTAGCCGTACAAACCAGGGCTTCCCCAATCCCTCCAGCCATTCGCGCCGGATCACCGACCCCATGGGCCATCACCGCTAGAAACATCTTGATCAGTCCGATCACAGTTCCCAGTAATCCGAGTAAGGGAGACACCAAGGCAATCGTCCCCAAGGTACTGAGATACAGCTCCATACGGTGCAGCACATGACGACCGGTATCCTCGACCCGCTCCTTGATCAGCTCCCGGGGCTGATTGCGAATCAGGATAGCCGCCGCCAGGAGTTCTCCTAAGGGGGAACCTTGAGCCAACAGCTTGATGTGAGCAGGATCAAGGGTTTTGGAGTGGACCCAGATCCGAACCTGCTCACCCAGACCAGGTGGCAATACCGCACGACGGCGTAGGGTCCAGAAACGTTCCAAAATGATAGCCAAGGCGAGTGCCGAAGTCAGCAAAATCGGGATCATCGGCCATCCGCCCGCAATCAGTAAGTCCAACACATGCAGCCTCTCTATCGGGGTGGGCGACGGGCGGCATCATAGCAGTCCGGGCGTTCAACCCCACGCTCCAGTCCTAGGGTTACTCCCTCCACCAGGCTCTCGAGCGCTTCCGATAGGTGGTAACCTTCGCCCCCTGCATCGACTCGTAAATATGCAGTGCCCCATCCGTAGCGGTGTTCCAATAGGGAATGGAAAGCTGCTGATAGCGGGCCAGCACGGGCGAGCGTGAACGACCATGACGACTTCGATAACCCGCCGAAATTAGTATCTTGCTCGGCCGCAGTGCCCGCAGAAACCTCTCGCTTGAAGAGGCACGGCTACCATGATGCACCGCCAGCAGTACCAAGGGCAGGCCAGCACCCCGCCAGGTTTTGGATAAGCCGGCTTCGCCGCGCTTGCTGATATTACCCGGTAACAGCAACTGCATATTCCGGTCTTTTACCAGTAGGACACAGGAACCATCACGGTGGCGCGTAGATGTAGATCGAGGCGGATGTAAGACCTTGAAATCAACTCCGTCCCAACGCCAATGCAAACCGGCGCTGCAGAGCCGCAGAGGCAGACCACCGGCCCGCGGTGGTTCACTGCCCAGCAGCAGTGCCTGAGGGAAGGCCTCATGCACCCGAATGGCCCCTCCGGCATGATCCATATCGCCATGATCGATCATGAGTCGATCTAGCCGATGCACACCCAGTGCGGACAAACTGGGTAGTATCACGCTTGCCCCAAGATTATAGCCGGATGGGTAGCGAGGGCCGGCATCGTAAAGAAGGGTATGTTTCGAGGTGCGAATCAGCACCGACAAACCTGACCCCACATCGAAGACGAAAGCATCGAAGTGACCGGAATCGGGGCTGCGTATGCCGGGCACCAGCAGAGGCAACAGCAGCGGCAGTCCCAGCACCCTTCCCGGCACCCCACGGGGAGCCAACATCCATAACACCCCGATACTGGCCAGAACGAACGGCAAGAAACCACTGGCCGGGGGCTGCCAAATGGCCATAGGCCACCCCGCCAGGTATTCCAATAAATGCCATAATCCACCCAGCAGCCATGCCGTCCCCCGTAGAATCGGCACACCGAGCCTTGGTTCCAGCAACGACAGCAGCGTACCTGACAGGTCTAGTGGCACCACTACCAAACTCATAAACGGCACGGCGACAAGATTAGCCAACAGACCAACCCGCGAAACCAGGCCGAAAAAAAGTATGCTCAGCGGCAGCAATCCCAAGGTCATCACCGACTGAGCGTGGCCAAGACCCAGCAGCCATCCTCGTAACCCCCGACGCGAACTCAGGGTGAAGATCAACATGGCCACCCCGACAAACGACAGCCAGGTTCCCGGAGCGAGCAAGGCCAATGGATCGACCCATACCACGGCTGCAAAAGCCAGCCCCAGGGCCTGCCCAATGCCCACATACCGACGTCCACCCAAGGCCCACGCCGCCACCCCAATCATCAACAAAGCACGCACTGTTGGCAGACCGAAACCGGCCAGTGCTGCATAGCCACCCGCCATTGCCAACACCGCACCGGCTTCTACTCTGCGCCGTGGCCAGCGCAGACCGAAGCCAGGAAAACACCACCATACCAAGCGCACCAGCAGAGCACCGAAAATACCCACCAAGCCCACATGCAGACCGGAAATGGCCACCAGATGACTTACCCCGGTGGCCCGTAATACGCGCCACTGCGGTTGATGTAGACCGCGCTTATCCCCTACTGCCACGGCCTGAAGCAGCGCCACGACCGGGCCATTGGAGTGCAGATCCCGGGCGATCAGATCTGAAAGTTTGGCTCTTATTCTGTCTACGCATAGACTTGTTATACCCAGGCGCCGCGCCGCAGCGGTATCGCGTACATAGCCCCGTGCGATCAGATCACGCACCACAGACTGGCGCTCAGCATCATAGCCACCTGGATTGACCATTCCGTGAGGGCGTTTGAGACGTACCGTCAGGTCCCAACGAGTACACGGCTGTAGCGCGGCACGACCCGACCCGTACCAGGCCAGGCGCAACACCCCATGCAGAGGTAACGAACGCGATCCTAGCCAGGCCCGTTCGACATGAAATTCAAAACGGGTATTCAACCGGCCATCTCTGGGCAAATTAATTACTCGTCCCTGGACCCGAATATCTCGACCTTCCAGTCCATGTGGCAACCGCGCATGCACCGCGGAGACAGCCTGTAGCGTAGTCCAAACGAAAGTGAGAAGGATCAGACTTAACCACCGCCGGGTGCCACCGTGCCAAGCCAGCCAGACTCCAGACCCAGCAATTACCAGCACCATCCACGTAGCGGGCAACACGGGCTGCCACAAGGCCGCCAACGCCCCCAGGCCCAAAGCCACGGCATCACGCGGTGCGAACCCCGACATCCGCGAACCCCGCAACCAGGCGCGCCAGGCAGCCCAGAATTGCGCTCTCTCGCCAGAATAGTGTTCGGTGAACGCCAGAGCCGACTTCCGAATCCAATGGATGATTGCGCGTCCCTGCGTCATGGTCAGTCTCCAGCTGCGCTGCTAGGTTAGCCTTGGCATCCCGAGCCGGCCATCCTCAATTTCCAGCACCCTACCCATGCGTTCGGCAAGACGCGTATCATGCGTTGCCAAAACCAATGCCGTGCCAATCTCGGCATTGAGTTCCAACAGCAATTCATACACCCCGTGTGCCGTCCGTTGATCGAGGTTTCCGGTCGGCTCATCACCCAGTACGCAAGCCGGCTGGGTAACCAGCGCCCGGGCAACCGCACAACGTTGTCGCTCACCTCCGGACATTTCACTCGGCTTGTGCTCCAGTCGATGCCGCAGACCTACCCGGGACAACAGTTCTGTCGCGGTCTGCCGGGCCATCGACAAAGCCGTACCCCGGATCAGTAAAGGCATGGCAACGTTTTCCAGCGCCGAAAACTCGGGCAGTAAATGATGAAATTGATACACAAAACCCAAGGCACGATTACGGACATAACCCCGTCCGGCATCAGTCAAGCTCGAGAACGGCTGCCCCTCAACTTCGATTTCCCCTGAACTCGGTGTATCCAGACCACCGAGAATGTGCAACAGGGTACTCTTGCCCGCACCGGATGCCCCAATGATCGCCAGGGTCTCACCACGCCGGACCTGCAGATTAATACCCCGCAATACCTCGGTAGACAGCTTGCCCTCTTGGTAAGTTTTGGTCACCTGGCGAGCGCACAGGACCGGCCCCGACTCCGCCATAAGTGGTGTTGCTGGGTTATCGGGTTGCGTAGGGATAGCCATATTGTCCTATTCGTAGCGCAGGGCCTGGGCCGGCTGGGTCCGTGCAGCACGCCAGGCAGGATAGATGGTCGCCAGCAGCGACAGCACCAAAGACATGGCACCAATCCAACCGACATCGCGCCACTCCAAACGTGAGGGCAGATTACTGATGTAATAAACACTGGGCGACAGGAACTGGATATGGAACACGCGTTGGATCCAGTCCACAATCTCCGGCAGATTGATCGACAACAGTACCCCCGACAGCATCCCCAGGCCGGTACCGATCACCCCGCTGATCAGGCCCTGGACCATAAACACCCCCATGACCATACGCGGTGCCGCCCCCAGAGTACGCAAGATAGCAATATCAGCCTGCTTGTCGGTCACCAGCATGACCAGGGTAGAAACCAGATTAAACGCGGCCACGGCGATAATCAGCGACAAAATAATGAACATAACCTTCTTCTCCATGGCCACAGCCTTGAAGAAGTTGGAATAACTTTCCAACCACGTGCTCACGGCATACATGCCACCGAGCTGCCCCGCCAGTTCACGACCCACGCTGTAAGCGCGAAAGGGGTTGTCCAGTTTCAGACGGATACCGGTGGGGCCGGACTGCCGATAGAGGCGCTCGGCATCGCGCATGTTGATCTCTGCCAAACCTGAGTCGTACTGTTCCATACCGGCTTCAAAAATGCCCGAAACGGTGAATTGGCGAAGCCGGGGCATAGCGCCAATGGGAGTGATGCTTACATCCGGGACAAACAGCACCACCTTGTCACCCAAGCCGACGCCCAGCCGCAAGGCCAAATCACGCCCTAGAATGATGTTCCAGCTGCCGGGAGTGAGACTGTCAAAACGTCCCTGCACCATCTTCTGGGCAATATCAGAAACCTTACTTTCGAGAACCGGTACAACCCCGCGTACCGCAGCCCCTGCTGCCCGCCGCCCTTTCAGATACGCACCATGCTCAACATAGGGTGCGGAGGCCATGACATGGGGCAGACGATTGGCTACCGAAACAGCATGCTGCCAGTCATGTACCGGTCCATCGACTCCGGAAACCGTGGTCTCGGCCACCATGCCCAGGATCCGGCTACGCAATTCATGATCGAAGCCGTTCATCACCGAGATCACCGTGATCAGCGCGGTCACCCCGATAACAATACCCAGAATTGATATGAGTGAAATGAACGAAATAAAGTGATTGCGCCGCTTGGCGCGCGTATAACGTAATCCGATAAACAGGCTCAAAGGTCGGAACATGAAAAGCTGGCTATGTGACGGAAAGGGTGGCAGCTACAACGCAGCTTGCCCAGATTTAAGGCTTGAAACAAGCGGTGGGTTACGTTAAGTGCTGTAATCGTGGGCTGACAACAGCATACGCAAGTGCCGCCGGGTATCGGCATCGGCATTGTCCGGCAACAGCCATAACATCGTCTGACTACGCCGCGGATGTGTCCAGACGAGTTCGAGCATCACAATCGGACCCATGGCCCGCCCCCCCAAAAACTGGGCCTCTACGGTCTCGCCTGAAGCCAACTGTAGCCGTACTCCATCGGCACCAATGTGCACGTAGCGTAATCGCGGATGCCACAATCGCCATACGCCGATCGCCCATACCACAACAATGGCAACAAGCAATAGGGTACGCGCCGTCGCCTGACCAAACATCCCCAACCACACCGCCACGACGGCCAGTAGGCTCAACAGCAGATGGGCAACCAGCAAACTTGGTGAACGCCTGACCTCAAAGCGAATGGTGGGCGCGGATGGCATCAATAAGTTCCTTCCAATCGGTACGCGGGGGGCGGCTACGCCCGACCAGCCAATCCCATAAATCCGGATCCTGAACCTCAAGCAACTCCGAGAAAGCGCTCTTTTTAGCGTGGCTGGAACCTGGGTAGTCCTGTTCCAGCCAATCACCAAGTAAAGTATCCAGTTCGCTGGTTCCACGCCGACACCGCCAGCGCAAACGACCCAGGGCTGGAATGGATTCTTGGTCAGTCATAGCGTAATAGCCCCAGGGGAATTCAGAGCGAACTCGTGCATGGCTACTGTGCTGCTACAGCAATCCTTCGAGAATTCCGCATCAGGTCCGCCGCTCGAGGATCAGCTTCTTGATTTCCGCAATAGCCTTGGCTGGATTCAGTCCTTTCGGGCAGGTACGCGTACAGTTCAGGATGGTGTGGCATCGATACAGGCGAAACGGATCTTCCAGTTCGTCCAGGCGGGCACCGGTATCTTCATCACGACTATCGACGATCCACCGATAGGCCTGAAGCAACACGGCCGGTCCCAGATAACGATCTCCGTTCCACCAGTAGTTCGGACAGCTGGTAGTGCAGCAGGCGCACAAAATACACTCATACAGGCCATCGAGTTTCTTGCGCTCTTCCGGAGACTGCAAACGCTCACGATCCGCTGGCGGCGGTGACTGGGTACGAATCCACGGATGTATTGAGGCGTGCTGGGCGTAAAAATGGGTCAGATCGGGCACCAGATCCTTGACCACCGGCATATGCGGCAAAGGGTAGATACTGATGATCCCACGACCACATTCATCGAGACCCTTGAGGCAAGCCAGGGTATTGGTTCCATCGATATTCATGGCACAGGATCCGCAAATCCCCTCACGGCAGGAGCGTCGCAAGGTCAGGCTTGGGTCGATCTCATTTTTGATCTTGAGCAGTACATCCAGAACCATTGAGCAATTCGAGACATCCACCTCATAGCTATCCATACGCGGGTTCTGGCCGTCGTCGGGATTCCATCGATAAATGCGGAACGTGCGGGGATTCTTGGCGCCGGGCTTGGCGGGATAGTGCTTGCCCGGAATAACCTTGGAATTCTTGGGTAGGGAAAACTCGGCCATGGTTCACTCCGTATGCATAGTGTCGCGATCGGCAATTTGGCTTAGTAAACGCGTTTCTTCAGCGGCACAACGTCAACCTCATCGGTCATCGTGTGCATATGTACAGGACGGGAATCAAACGCCGCCGCACCTACCGCATCAACCTTGACCAAGGTGTGCTTGAGCCAGTTGGTATCGTCACGGTCAGGAAAATCCTCACGCGCATGCGCGCCACGACTCTCGGTACGCTGCTCTGCGGAATACATGGTGGCGACGGCCTGGGGCAGCAGATTGGCCAGTTCCAGAGTTTCCACCAAATCAGAGTTCCACACCAACGAGCGATCGGTGACATGGACATCCTCAAAACTGGAAAATACCTTGTGAATATTTCCACAACCCTCTTTGAGGGTTTTCTCGGTGCGAAACACCGCGGCATCGCGCTGCATGGTACGTTGCATTGCCAGGCGTATCTGGGCGGTCGGGGTGTCCCCCTTGGCGTAGCGAACGGTATCGAAACGCTGCAAGGCCTGATCGAGCACGCTGTTCGGAAGATCCTTGTGCGATGCACCAGGCTGAATGAGTTCAGCACAACGCTTGGCGGCAGAACGACCAAACACCACAATGTCCAATAGCGAGTTGGAACCCAGCCGGTTACCGCCATGGACCGACACACAGGCCGCCTCGCCAATGGCGAAAAGGCCAGGGACGACAGAATCCGGATTGTCGCCCTTCCTCTGCACCACTTCACCAAAGAGATTAGTAGGAATGCCACCCATATCGTAATGCACAGTCGGCAGTACCGGGATAGGCTGTTTACTTACATCCACCCCGGAGAAAATCCGTGCGGTTTCGGTAATACCTGGTAAGCGTTCGTGGATCACATCGGTACCGAGATGCATCAGGTTGAGGTGCAGATGGTCCTGATGTTCTCCCAAGCCACGACCTTCCCGCATTTCTATGGTCATGGCTCGACTGACTACATCGCGTGAAGCCAGATCCTTGGCATGGGGTGCATACCGCTCCATGAAGCGCTCGCCTTTGGAGTTGGTCAGATACCCCCCTTCACCACGCACGCCTTCGGTAATCAGGCAACCCGCACCATAGATTCCGGTTGGATGAAATTGCACGAATTCCATATCCTGTAACGCCAAGCCGGCTCGTAAAACCATCCCGCCGCCGTCCCCGGTGCAGGTATGAGCACCGGTACAGCTGAAGTAGGCACGACCATAACCACCGGTGGCAAGCACCACCGACTGACCACGGAAAAAGTGCAGGGTTCCCTCATTCAGGTCCAGGGCCAGCACGCCGCGACACACGCCTTCCTCATCAAAAATCAGGTCGGTGGCAAAATATTCGATAAAAAACTGGGCCTGATGCTTCAAGGCCTGCTGGTAGAGCGTATGCAATAGGGCGTGACCGGTCCGGTCGGCCGCCGCACAGGTGCGCTGGGCGGTGCCTTCACCATAATGCGTGGTCATGCCACCGAAAGGCCGCTGATAGATGTGTCCGTCCTCGGTGCGGGAAAAAGGCACCCCGTAATGTTCTAGTTCCGGAATAGCATTGAGCGCCTCACGACACATGAATTCAACGGCATCCTGATCAGCCAGCCAGTCGGAGCCCTTGATGGTGTCGTAGAAGTGAAAACGCCAGTCATCCTCACCCATATTACCCAGCGCCGCAGCAATACCGCCCTGTGCCGCCACCGTATGTGAGCGGGTTGGAAAGACCTTGGTGATGCAGGCCGTTTGCAGACCTTTCTCAGCCATTCCAAAGGTGGCCCGCAAGCCGGCCCCACCTGCACCGACCACTACCACATCGAACTTATGTTGTTGAATCTTGTAGCTTTCCATTTTTCAGTATCCCAAAGCGATGCGCAGCACCGCCACGGCACAGGCCAAGGCACCGAGCACGGCGAGAAAACGAACCAGTACCTGCAACATGATTTCCAGCCAGCGCGTAGGCACATAGTCCTCAATGATCACCTGCATTCCGAGTTGCGCATGCCAAAACAAAACAGTGGTGAAGGCGATCATTAGTATGGCATTCAGTGGATCGGCCAGCATCAGATGGGCCGCGACATACCCGGATCGCAACAGTAGCAAGACACTGACGACAAACCAGGTTCCCAACAGCAACAAAGCTACCGCAGTCAAGCGCTGCAGCCACCATGGGCGCATGCCTTCCCGGGCCGAGCCGAGACCGTGGGCTCGCGCCAGAGGGGTACGCAGATCGTTCATAGCGCACCTCCAAAGATAACCCAGGCCCAAATCAGGATGGTCAGCACCAGACTGGCAATAATGACCAACCAGCCATTGCGCACAAATACAGCGGTTGCATAGCCAAGCCCGGCGTCCTGAAATAGGTGACGCAAACCATTGCAGGCATGAAAAGCCAGCGCCCAGGTCCAGCCAAGCAGTAAAATCAGACCCAGCGGTGAAGCGGCAAAGTGTTGAAAGACGGTATAACTCGTTTCACCCATAGCCAGAGCAAACAGCCCGGCCAGGACTACCAGACTGCCGAATACCAGTGCGATACCGGTAGCCCGATGCAGAATTGACGTAACCATCTGCACCTGCCATCGGTAGATACCCAGGTGCGGTGAAAGCGGACGTGGTGTTGGTTCCATGAGAGGAAGATCCTTGCAGATGCTCGGAGGTTGTCACACCGCAGCTTCGATTATTTTTCTGCCGGATATCGGCATCAGAAATCGATGCAGCGGCCATTCTTTTCCCAGTCGCCATAGCGAGTCGGGTCGAGTCGCTGTCTGGGTTCTACTGCCTTCGCCGGTTGCCTGGTCTGCCGCTCAGTCCGAGTATTCTCCTGTTGTTCAGCAGAGCTTTTCTCAGTGTCAGCTTGGGCAGACATGGCATCCTCGTGGGTTTCGAACCTTATAAGGGTAATACTTGATCCCACCCAGCATCAAGGGACGTATGAACATTTCCAAGCCTGAAGCAACCCTGATATCGCGGCCCGGCGAGACGCTGTATATCAGCGGCTCCGACGCCGCTGATTTTTTGCATGCCCAACTCAGTTCATCGGTACACGAGCTCCCGCCCGGTCGCTGGCAGTGGAGTGCCTGGCTGAATGCACAAGGACGCGTTCGGGCACTACTGCAACTTGGCCATGGCCCAGATGGGCATTATCACGCCTTGCTTCGCGGGGGCAGTGCTGAACGGCTGGGACGGGCGCTGCAGCTCTTTGTGATGCGCGCAAGAGTAGTTATTCAGGCCAGTTTACGAAGGTATACTCTCGACGCTGCGTTACCCGAAGGGCAGCTTGAAACCCCTAGCGATGGACTGGTTTTCGGGATGGGTACGCATAGCTGGAGGCTGGCAGCACAGAGCACATCCCTAACCCCTAGCGACGACATTGGGCAACGGGCCCGACGTGAAGAGATACGCCGGGGTTGGCCACGCATTCCCGACAACTTTCTGGATAGGCTATTGCCCCCCGCGCTGGGTCTCGAACATCTCTCGGCGGTCCGATTCGACAAAGGCTGTTTCCCAGGCCAAGAAGTGGCGGCTCGTCTGCACTTCCAAGGTGGACACAAATATGGTCTGGCCCGCCTGCGCATGGCTAACCCTGTAAGGCCCGGGCAAACGCTTGAAGTGCCGCACACTTACCCGCTGAAGATCCTTGACCGTGTCACTTCCGAAAGGGGTTTTGAAGTACTCGCCGTCGTGCACCAATCACTCGACCCCTCCGTTCTGACTGCCGGGATCGAGCTGCTTGAGCGATTTACTCCTTAAATGATTTGTGAAACATTTTTTTACAAAGATGAATGAAAACTACCCCCCAGCTTGCATTAGGTGACCATTGACCTTACCTTTTACATGTCTGATGGGTGGTTGACGAACCGGTGGCCACTGAGTAGGCACGCAGAAGCGGAGGTTCCGGATCATGCGCGCCAGACCGAATCCAGGAGTAGCGGTTTATACCAGCCGATACTCGGGCGCCGCGCCAGGCGCCGAAATTCGTGTAGCAGCCCCCCCGATGCCGCTACTTACTTTTTTTACGCGGCCTCGCAACGAATTGGCCGTATATTTTGGGAGTCCCAGACAGTGCTGGGATTCTCTCCCCGGCCGGTGCCGTATTGGTCACCCACGAGGAGTCTATATTCATGCATCTAGCTTGGCTCATGTGGTTGGCAGCGATCATGCCACCCCATTTATCCAACCAGACCTGTTTGGCTACCACGGTATACCTTGAGGCCCGTGGCCAACCAGTACTGGGACAAAAGGCCGTCGCCGAGGTGGCCATGCGGCGGCGTGCCTCCGGACTATGGGGCGATAATGTCTGTTCGGTGGTCAACGCCCCTAAACAATTCGCGCCGACCTTGGTTCCACCCAGTACCTCTCTGAACAACTTGGTGGCATGGAAACGTGCCTGGAATATTGCCGGAAAAGCCCTAGTCAACTGGAGCCTGCCGAGCAGTGAGCGAACGTACGTCGTTCCCGGGGCCAACAGTTTCTATGCCACATCCATCGCCCCACCCCGCTGGGCACAAGATGAAGCTCCACTGGCGGTCATCGGCAGTCACCGCTTCTATGCGGTGAACTGATGCGAGCGGTACTGTCGGGAACCTCCCCATCACTAAGCGACTATGCCTAGTGTAGTGCTGCACGCGGTTTGGACCGTTTTGTCCAGAGACTGTTTTGCGTGAATAATTTTCTATACGAGACGGCCCGTCGACCCCCGGCGCCGGATGCTCGGGTCTTGAGCTTTTAGGCCATAGCGGG
>ENA-ORDP01001262-ORDP01001262.1-marine-sediment-metagenome-genome-assembly--contig:-NODE-1262-length-14315-cov-4.183661_pt1 | contig 14315 bp, 13 predicted proteins | sample MGYA00248627_ERZ508539 | MGnify/ENA primary metagenome ERZ508539 (study PRJEB26208, sample SAMN05571518) | marine sediment metagenome | biome: deep sea; feature: Hydrothermal vent; material...
AGTACGAACACACGCCGTAATGGGACAAAAGATGAATGCGCTGAATAGTTACAAAAAAATGAAAAAAGTTATTGACAGAAGCATTTCACATGGCTATGATGCGCTGCAACAAATGTTGCATTGCAGCATTTGTTGCAGGCGAGTCGTTCAGGGTGTTCTTTAGAATATTTGTTGGCTTGTCTACTGGGATTTTGCCAGGCATTGTGAAATGACCAATGAATGGCTGCAGAAACTGGACTTGTCTCGAAAATGAACTATAGTTAAGGCACGATCTGTAAAGAATTCATCATCCTCCTCCTTGATGATTTTGGCCTGTCAACTCACGTTGACAGGCATTTTTTTTTGTCCCCATTTTCCCTGTGATGCCATAGTATTGTATCCACATCAAGGCCCGTATTCCTGTTCGGACCTTGCAGCATAACAACACAAATGAATCAGTAATGGCACCAAAAAAAGTAAATTTGAGGATCCACTTCACTAGGAGGCTGTCCGAGAATAGGGGCCGACCGGTTAATTGCTCCTGCAAAACCGGTGCCTGTGCCATTCACGGTGCTTGTGCCATCCGTGACGGTCGTCTCGAGGGAAAGCAGATTGGGGTTACGTTCCATGGTGAGGTGAATACTGGTTGTATTTAACGAAAATCATGAGAAAATCGGAACAAACTTCGCTTTTTCGCAATAGGCTCCCTATTCTCGGACAGGCTCCTAGTATAATGAAGGGATACACAGTGCCACGTCAGGACATTGAAATGGACATTCGCCACCAGTAACAACACCATTTTGCTATGAATACTGCCTTTCTTATCGCCTCAATACTGCTCTACACTGCGGCTGGCATCCTTTCATGGATGAGGCTCATGAGTGAATCGACTGTTGTACAGAAAAAGGGCACCGATCCACTGATGTTGCTGATTGCCATTGCCGTACTTATGCACGGTCTGCATATCATCCTTTTGTGGTTCGGTGATGGTATCAATTTTGGACTCGGCCAGTCTGCGTCGCTGGTGATTTTTATCATTGCCCTGCTGTTCTGGGTGGTGGCCCGTTACCGCCCGGTTGTGAGCTTGGCCACATTGCTCATGCCAGCCGCCGCCATAATACTGACGATTACCCTGGTATGGAGTGGGCCAGACTATCATCCGAAAGACAACCAACTGTTATTCAATGCTCATTGGATCACTGCTGTCAGCGGTTTTGCAATGATGGCACTGGCCGTTGCTCAAGCCCTGCTGCTGGCCAAACAGGAAAACAACCTTCGGCAACACCATACCAACAAGCTTCTGGGCTCACTGCCTCCCATTTTGACCATGGATAGGTTGCTTTTTCAGTTTATTACTACAGGTTTTATCCTACTATCGATCACCCTTGTGACCGGTATCGTCTTTTCTCAGGATTTATTCGGCAAGGCCTTTGTCTTTAACCATCATGTCGTATTATCGATTGGTGCCTGGTTGATATTTGCCATTCTATTGGCTGGCCGAAAACTCGCTGGCTGGCGTGGCAAAACGGCAGTACGCTGGACATTGGGTGGATTTTTAGTGCTGGTACTCGGCTATTTTGGTACCAAGTTTGTGCTGGAAATTCTCTTGCACAGACCCGGATGACGACTCCTAAGCACCGCTTCGCTTGAATACTCTGTCGATCGGCGGGCTGGTATTGATGCTGGTCATTCTACTGCTGCTTTCCGCATTTTTTTCCGCCTCCGAGACCGCCATGATGGCACTTAATCGCTATCGACTCAGCCACCTGGCCAGTGAAGGGCACCACGGCGCACGCCTGGCCCGTGCCTTGTTGGAGCGCCCGGACCGCCTGTTAAGTACTATCTTGCTGGGTAATAATTTTGCCAATATTGCGGCAGCCTCAGTAGCTACGGTGATCGCCTTGCGGCTTTATGGTGAGACGGCTATTGCTGTTGCCAGTCTGTTATTGACCCTGCTGGTACTGATCGTTGCGGAAATTGCCCCCAAGACACTAGCCGCCCTGCACCCTGAATTTATTGCCTACCCGGCTGCCTATGTCCTGACAATACTACAAAAAATCTTCCTCCCCATCGTCCACCTGATCAACATGATGGGAAACGGCCTGCTGCGCATCTTCGGTGTTTCCTTGCAACGGCGCCAATTTGATTTAAGCACCGAAGAACTACGCACCGTTCTGAAAACATCAGCCACCCAGCTACCACAGTCACGCCGGGAAATGTTGCTCAGCATCCTTGATCTGGAACATATTACAGTAGATGACATCATGGTCCCGAGGCAACAGATCGAGGCAATTGATCTCGATGATGACTTTGATGAAGTCATCGAGCAACTGGTCACTGCCCACCATTCCCGCCTGCCCCTGTACCAGGAATCCATGGATCGAATCGTCGGCATCTTACACCTGCGGCAAATTTTGTACTTAATGCAACGCGAAGACTTCTGCAAACAGCATCTACTGGAAGTTGCTTCACCACCTTACTTTATTCCCGAAGGCACACCACTGTCGAAACAGCTAGTGGAAATGCAGAAATATCGACGTACCACGGGACTGGTGGTTAACGAATACGGTGACTTGCAAGGGTTGGTGGGACTGGAAGAAATTCTCGAAGAAATTGTCGGTGAATTTACCCGCTCTGTGCCCGGTATGGACGAAGAAATCGAACGGGAAGCCGACGGCAGCCTGGTGGTTGATGGCCGAATTCATGTACGCGAATTAAATCGCAAATATGCCTTACATCTCCCGACCGACGGACCAAAAACCGTCAATGGGCTGATTCTGGAGGCCTTTGAAGCGATTCCGGATCCGGGAACCACTTTGCTGATTGCAGACTACCCGTTGGAAGTGGTACAGACACGGGGAACATCGGTCACCGTAGTCAGAATCAATCCCAGACGCAACCGTAGCCCTCAATAGAACCCCCCTCGACAACACCACCCACTCTGCTCTATTTTCCCAGTTTGCGGAAGGCCCTGAAAACCATTTACCTCCCTTTTCTTTTTGGTCAAACCTTCTATAATCAAATGCGACCGTTGATCCCGGATGACTCTTGCATAGGTCACCACTTCCATGAGGACTAGCAATGCGCAACCTGTTTTGGCTGCTTACATTTCTGCTGACTGCCTGTACCAGTGCTGACAGCACCAGTTTCACCTCCAATATCAGTGGTATCTGGAGTGGCGTGATCGATGGGTTCATCAGCAGCACGAACAAAACGCATCATGTTTCCTTTACCGCCAATACGGTACATGACACAAAAGCCGACACCGTTACGGGTACTGCAGCCATTCCCAGTGAAGGTGACGCCTGTTTCGTCGGCGGCCCGATCACCGGTACGGTGACAGGGTCAAAAATAGAAATGCAGATCGCTGACGAAACGGGAGCTAAGATTTCCCTTACCGGAGATCTTACTTCCAGCACCATGGTGGGTATCTTCTCTTCCAACGGTGGCAACTGTGGCGCGATGTCCGGCAGCTGGAGACTCTCGAGATAGTGCCATTGTTCAGGACTATTCTGCTAAGCCTATCAATCTTTACCTTACTTGCTGGGGAGGCTACCGCTGCCAGTAATAGTGGAATTCGCACCTACCTGACGGCCATCGAAAAAGATGGTATTCCATCGACAAAAAGTAGTCTCGATTTTGCTTGCCAAGATCGAATATTTGCTATTCTTGAGCTGGATACCAAACCAAAAAGCCACCATAAACTGGTTTTTTTATGGCAGGACCCTACCGGCAAGGTACGAGAACGAACCCAATACCCCTTCACTGCACTACAGGCTCACAATCGAGTCTGGGCCTGGCTGAAACTCAGTGGCGGAGTGGGATCGGTGTTCATGAAATGGCTCGATCCCAATGCCGGCCTGGATGAGTTTATCGGTGAATGGATGATCAGATTTCGCCTTGACGGACGAGAAGTCGCCAGTCAACGTTTTCAGGTGCTGTGCTGATCAGATCCGGGCTTTGTGGCCACCTCGTTGCGCAAATAGGCGGGCTCGATGTGATCCGGTCTCGTCACCCTACCCTCTTTAAAGTAACTGACCGCCAGTTGTACCGTTGCGGCCGCTGTTGGCCTGCAATCCTCAACAAGTTTATCCAACCTTGCTATGCTGCCTTGTAAACGAGAAGCATAAACTGACCAGGCCCTACCCACACCAATCCAGCTGGTCACTTCGGGTATCCATACTTGTTCCGGATCGCTAACATATTCTTGCCCCTGCAAAGTCGCCAGAAGGTCTCCATCGGGGGTGTGCCCGATACAATAACGACCCCAATAAAGTTGTTGCATACGAGCGTCCAGGATGGCCAGGACATGGGAGAACTGTGCCTGCACCGCCAATGATGCCAGACTGGATACCGCAATGATGGGCAGTCCTGTGGCAAATGCCAGTCCTTGAACTGCGGCGATACCAATTCGAATACCTGTAAAAGAACCAGGTCCGTGTCCCACGGCAATGCCATCCAGTTCTGGCAAACGAATGGCCGCCTCCAGCAACAGCTGTTGGATCATGGGCAATAAGACTTGTGAATGTCGATTAGGCCGTAGTTCTTCGGCCTCGAAGAGCTGATGATCTTTTAACAAGGCCACACTACATACGGAAGTTGAAGTTTCCACAGCCAGCAGAGCCCGTGGCTTCAAACCGGAAACAGACGGGTACTCAGACATCAAGCAAGCTTTAGCGGTAACAACATTCCTGTGCCTTTGGTGGTCAAATAAATAGTATCATCATGGCTGCCAGGGCCGGGATAATGGGGGAACTATTTCGCATCTGCTTCATTTCTTTCACGAAGTGCCTGTTCCAAGACTTTTATCTGCTTTTCCAATTCTTGTAACTGCTCACGGGTCCGCACCAGCAAGACTTCCTGAACTTCCAGTTCTTCACGGGTCACCAAGCCCATTTTCTCGAAACTGGCACGTACCGCAGCATCAACGTTGCGACGAATATCGTCGCTCAGTTGCTGTGGCAATAATCCTTGTATAGTTTTCGCTAATCGGTCGATCATACTCGGCCCTCATGTTGGTGAGATATTGCCAAACTCCTAAGTAAACTGCTTCCTGAACATCAAGCCTGATCCCTACATTTGGTGGGCCGTGGGCGGCTCGAACGCCCGACCACCTGATTAAAAGTCAGATGCTCTACCAACTGAGCTAACGGCCCGAGGGGTGCGAATTATCCCGATGACTGGCGTTGATGTCAATCATCCGTTACTGCTATTAGAGGGTCCTTCTGCAACCGGCTGAAATAATAGCTCATCACACAATCCGAGCGGGTTATTTGGTTTCACTGGCCACCTTTTTAACCAGAAAATCTATAATTTCGATCAATTTCACGTAACTTCCCGCAGAGGCTGCACTGCTCCGGTATTTGCCGCCAATAATGACCGTAGGCACGCCATTGGTTTCATAGTTTTCCGATAATACCCGGGCTCGTCGGGTATTAGAATCCACGCTGAAGGAATTGAATGCATCCAGAACCGCCTGCCGGTCGATACCATGCTCAGCGGCAAAATCCGCCAGCTGCTCAGCGTTTCGAATTCTCTTTCTCTCTTTATGGATGCTGTCGAAAAATGGGCGATGCAGCTTGTCAACGAGATTCAACTCCTTGAATGTATAGTAAACCCGGGCGTCAAACGCCCAGGAATTTCGTAAAACTGCGGGGGTACGGATAAACTCTACATTCGCCGGCTTGTTCGACAACCACTTCTCGAACAAGGGTTCCATCCGGTAGCAATGTGGGCAACCATACCAAAATAATTCGCGTACCTCGATCTTGTTACCGGTTACCGTCGGCTGCGCCTTGGAGAGGGCAAAATAATTAACATCCTGGGTGAATTTGGGTGCCGCAAAGACTGGTGAGACAAACAGCAGCATGAGAAAAGAAGTCAGAATTTTACGCATGTGTGAACTCCAGTTAGCATTTTTCCGGACGAGACCATGAGGCTATCCGGGAATAAAGGACTATCGTGAGGGGAAGCTGCTTTGAGGCAGATTTGTTCATGATCTGAGGCGAATACTCATTAACACATAACGACGTAGGGGAAAATCTGGCCAAAGTCAACTTTATGTACAACAGGCTATCTATTCCTGGACAAGCTCATGGGAGGCTACAGCGATTTGTGCATAAAGTCCATAGCTCCTATATATCCACAGAACCTCCCGCTAACTTTTTACAAAGTGTCCGTTATACTCAAATCACAGATGTAGTGTAATTCTACATGAACTTGACAGGTTATCGAATTACGATCATATAGTAATATGATTGAGATCTTTGTGAATGCTCTGGCGGAGGATCTGTTTGACGACAAGCGAACAAAAGCCACAAGATCGTTTCCACCAAAGCTTCGTAGGGCTGGACGGCGAAAACTGCTTTATTTACACGATGCAGGCGAGTTGAAGGATTTAAGAGTGCCGCCCGGTAACCATTTGGAACATCTCAAGGGTAGCTGGAAAGATTTTCACTCTATTGGGGTAGTGCAATCACTTGAGTATCAAAAACGCACCACTTCGGCGCTACCGACGTGCATGAAGCGGCCTGGCGTGCAGGTTAGGATCACAATCTGGCACTGCCTGCCGGCCGCTGCAATTGCGGCACCCATCGTCTCCAAACGTGAAGGGTCAGAGAATCCGAGGGCGTCGTCAATGACTAGCGGAACACCACCTTGCTTTGAGACGATTTGCGCGGCAGCGAGTCGAGTCAGTATTCCGAGCTGCTCTTTGGCACCAACACTCAGGTCATCAAACGGCAATGTCTTGCCGTGCAGTGTTCGTGAAATCAGTGACCAGTCATCACCAATCCCCACTTCGAATTCGGCACCAAAAACAATTTTTCCCAGGTGCTCGATCGCTTCCTTTAAAGGCATCACATAGGCCTGACGGGCGGCGTCCCGATACTCATTCAGAGTGTTCCAAAGCAGTTGCACGGCCGCTGCACGGCGGCGCGTCGATTTCAGTGTATCGTCGCGATGCTCAAGCTCTCTTTCCGCAGCTTCCATGGCTTCGAATCGACCATCAGCCTGAGCCTGCTGCAAGCGGTCCGCCAATACGGCGAGATTTTGCTCTTCCTGCCGCAGGTTGGTGTTGGCACGTTCGTACACATCTTTTGCATTGCTGAGTAATTCTTTGACCGATTCCGGCGATGACTCCGTGAAACGGGTTTGAATGGCGCTGGTCTCTTCTTGCAGTTTCTTCACGGCCGAGCGCGCCTGCATCATGCGCTCGGCCAGTGATTCATCAGCCTCTGCCGACCGCGCTTTGTTCAACCGCTCATGCTTTTCGTTCAGCGCGGCTTCTACACCGGCCATTTCCTGCTGCGCGATGCGAAGCTCACCGTCGACCCGTGCGTACTCACTTTGCAAGCCGTCGGCCTTTTCCCGTGCCGATTCAAGTGCATTCTCGCGGGAACCATGTAAATTTTTGGCTTCCTGAACACGGCTGGACGCATCAGTGGCACTGGCTGGCAGCTCGTCGTTCGACTGCCGATTCTCGGCATACGCATCGCAATCCGACTGATGTGATGTGACTGACTGCTCTATCTCTTCCTGGCTGGCGCCTTCCAGAACCCCTGCTTCGCGCTCTTTGAGACGATCGACCTCCCGCTGCGCCGTCACCCTCCTCTCGTTCGCTGTGACTGCTTCCTTGAGGTCGCTCACACCAAAGCGAATTTGTAGCTCGGTAAATACCGCCTCCGCATCGGCGACATCCTCTTGTACATCTGCGACCGAATTTGACGGCGATAGCTCAACAGTCGCAATGCCTGGTAGCCGAATGCGAAACTCGGAAGCCACGCTGCGGGTTTCCACGTCCTCATTGCTCAACGAAACCGTGTCTCCGTTGAATTCAACCTCCAGGTCTTTCTCAGCGGTTACGGATACTGTAGTAGCTACTGCATCTCTCTTGCCGCGGGCAATATCGAGCACGCGTTCCGCTTCCCTGAACCGTTGCAGCGCAGAGTCATCGATCTTGATTGATCCGGCAATCTTGAGCGCAGCCTTCATCTGCTTCGATAGTTTTTTTAGCTGCTCAAGTCGGTTCCTCTGGTCCGCAAGTGCTTCAAGATTGATCAGGTGACGCTCATCGGACTGCACAAGATCCAGTGCGTTCCTCGCAGCAATTCTTTTCTTCTTTAGGTCGGTGATGACCAACTGTGCTTTTTCCGATCGATTTTTTAGTGTTTCGGCCTTCAGACGCAACGGTTTCTGGCTTTCGGCAGTGTCCTGCTGGCGTTTCTCCGTGACTCGTATCTCCTCGACCAACATCTGGCGGTCCGTTTCCGCATCCGTCACGGCTTTTTGCATCGCTTCGGCAGAAGCTAACTCCCTTTGTTTCGCGTCAAGTTTCTCTCTGAGCGATTTGATGGATTGCCACTGCGTTTCGTGTTCGTCCATTCTTACCTTGAGGCCCGGAAGATTGGATCGCAAGCGACGCACCTCGGCGGCACAACGCTCATGTGACTGAGAATCTTCTTCAACATCCAGGACCACTCTTTTCGCCTGTTCAAAAGCAGCTTGTGCTTTCTCAAACGCATTTTCCTCAGCGGAGAACTTCGGTTTACCGGTCTTGAGCGTAAAGTAATTTTCATAGTCAGCCTGAACGGCCTCATACAGTCCCGTATCTTCGCCGCCGCCTGAGGATGATCCGGCAGCCTCATCGAGTGCTCTTGCCAATCCGGTCGAGTCGCGAATATTGGCGAGCGCGACTTTCTCACCTTGGTCAACCAGCAAGGCTTCCCAAAGCGCCATGTCCACTGTCGATCCCAGAATCTGCTCAGCGTGTTCGTGGGCCTCTCTGCCGGTGAACTGCTTTTTGACCGGCGCCAGGATGTTCAAGGATGTCTTGTTCGATTTATTGAACGTCTTCGAGTAGATAAAATGACAGTTGCCCGATTTGATTTCCGCTTCAATCGTGCTTCCAACGTCCTGATCGACCGGTTTAATCGATTTAACGACCCGCTTCTTCGACGAATCCAGTTCACTAAATAGCAGACGGATTGCCTCGACAATCGTCGATTTACCTATCTCGTTGGGGCCTTCAATAACGGTGACACCATCGGCAAAGGTCACTTCACGGGAATCAACTCCCCGCCAGCTTTCCAGGGCAAGTCTGAGAATTCGCACTACCCAGCGCCGCCTTGTGCGCCAAGACGATAGAACAACCTGAGAGCATCCTGTGCGACCAGGTTGTCTTGTTGTGCCATCTCGTGCAGTTCATTCCAGGTATCGCGGGCGTATCCGGACAGCGATACGCTGTCCTGATCGAGCTCATCCGGAACGATGGCGAGGTCCGTCGTGCGCTCCCGCTGCCGCAAGCTGGCAAAAAGCTCGGCCTTTGAATCCATGATCTCATCCAGCATTGCCGCCGTGGCCAGATTGACGCTGCCCTGGAAGCCGACCTTGATCACCGTGCACTCCTTATTAGGAATCTCATTCAGCCACTTTTCAAACGCCGCCAGGTCTTTCGGTCCGTTCATGGCACGCTGTTCAGCGATAAATAACCATGCGCCGACTTCCAGAGGCTCTACTCGACATTGCCCGTCGGGTTCCAGTTCCACCAACAAGGCTTTGTTGGGGTCGTCTTCATCAAAAGCGGTGGCAACCGGCGCCCCGGAGTAGTGTACCCGCGCCGTGCTTCCCACTTCGGTCACTGAATGCCGGTCGCCGAGGCCCAGATAATGAAATTTATGGTCCCGAATCGCTTTCTCGGCGTTCGCCAGGTCAATGACTTCGGGTCGGGAGGGATCCGGAGACAAGGTATCGGTTTGACCGTGCGCGACCGCGATGCGGATAATGTTGCTTGCCGGCGCAAGGGAATCTGCCAGGTCCCGGCACAGATCTGAGCTGGGATGTTTGGTTCGCCACGGTGCTCCGACGACTTCCACGTCCGGCACTCCCGGTACCGCTACAGATTCCATATCCCGCAACACAATGATGTGCTCGCTGACTCGCATAAATTCGTCGGTCGAAAAGATCGACGCGGCATCCAGCGGATCGTGATTACCGGGCAAAAGAAAGATTGGCACGGACAGCGATTCCAGGGCGTCGATCGCCCGCATCAGGGTCTGTCTGGACAATTGATTGGATTCAAATACATCGCCGGCGACGATGATGAATTGGGCTTCATGCGCTTTGGCGAGATCGCCCAGCGTCGCAATCGCATCAATGCGCGCCTGACTGAATCGGGATAACGCTTCCGCGCTCAGGAATGCCCGCGTCATGCCAAGCTGCCAATCGGAGCTGTGAATAAACCTGACGCTCGAGCCACCCGTGGTCATCGGTACTGTGCTCCCAATCGCTGTTCCAGCTCCTGGTAGTTCCCCAGGTGCGCTATCATCAGGCTCTTCCAGAGTTTGCCGTGATTGGGCACACTGAAGTGTAATAGTTCATGCACTATGACGTAGTCCTGTAAGTCTTCATTCAGATCCAAAAGCGCTGTCTGGAGCAAAGTGTGGTCGCGCATCGGCTTGTCGAGGTACATCGCATAGAGTACCGAAGCGTCATAGCCGGTCAGCGGCTTCTCAGTAACGATAAGGGTCTTTGGCTGCTGATCAAACTTGCAGAAGCTTTTGCGAATCTGGCGCTCTTTCTTAAGGTCAAGATGAAATTCCTTTAGCAGTTTGGAGTCATTGTTACTGCCGGTGTAAATAACTTTGGAATATTCCGGCGGCAAGAACTTATCGAGCTCGTGTTTGTAGCGAGCACAGGCCTCACGATCCACACCAACCAGGTAAAATACAGCTCTGGAAGGTTTTGTGTTCACCGGGCTTAAGCATTTGGTGGTTGCCCCCATGCTTCGCGCCATCGTGTGTATTCGGAAGGGAGTAGCCGGTATCGGGCGATATTGCCCTTGTGCAGACTCATCAACTCTGTTTCCGTAATTTCAATAAACCGGGCTTTATCTTCAGCAGAAATAGTTGCGTCAGCAAATTGCTTGATTTTCCCGACTGCAGGTTTCTTCCCCGTACCTTCTTTAACTATTTCGTGCACCAATTGCCTTATCTGCTGACGATAGTGCATCCGAAAGGGATCCGGGTCGCCCAGTGACTGCCTGATTGCGGAGTATCTTGTAGCAGAGCGTTGATATGCCCACAGGTAAACATCACGCAACAACTCTATTCGGTTCAACTCGCAGACACCCAGAATACCTTCAATATTGGCACGCTCTGGGACATCGACAAATGAAAGCGGGCAGAGGTTTTTTTGAATAAACGGAATGTTTGCCGCCAGTCGAGACACGCGTTTGTTCACATCAATAAAAGGTTGTAGGTAAGGCAGATGAACCATGGCAAAAAAGCTTTGTTCAAATGGATCCACAATAGCCGTAGCCGTATCAAGAATCTGCTGAAAACATTCCTCAATGAGTTGCGGTACTGCCAATGGCTGGAAGACCGTACCCCCTATTCCAACAAGGGTTGTTCGAAGCCGGCCGCCCGCCTCCGGATCACCAAGGAGGTTGTCCGAAAGCAATCCGTGCAGATTCAATATGGTGTACCGATTAAAGCCTATTTCTCCCGCCTGCTCAACCATGAGCTCAATGGCTGCTTTATGATTCAGAATCATTTGGGCCTCTGTGGCGTCTTTGCCTTCCGCAGATTCTCCGAATTCCAATAACTGCTCTGTCTCCAGCAGTGAGTATGTATTTCCCTCAAGGCGGCTGGAGTTCCAGGAAAGATCAATTAACAAACGATTGAGAATTTGGCGCACGTAGGTACCGGCCGGGTGCGCCTGTTCCGGTGATTTACCCCATTCAAGAAGCCGCTGACGATGTTCTTCAGTCAGGTAGTACGTCTCGTTGGGTCGATAACTGTCCAGAAAAGCCCTGTTATAGCCAACCGGTTGTCGAATTTCCCGTGGTTGGCGGACAAGGTGTTTGATTTCTGCGCCTTCCTTACTGACAGGTACATATCGCTCGCCATGCATGCTCGAGCCGACCTTCAAGTGTTCAATGATGGTTTCAGTGACCACGCGACTCCGGTAACGGGTTGCACGACCCTTACCTGCCCTCACCAGGCGGCCGCCCTCAAGCAAGTTGTTCAGCCGACGCAGCAATGTTCTGCGCGACAAGCCATCGGGCATCACCTCGACTATTTCGTCGGTTAAAACACCGTCTGGAAACCGACTGATAATTTCCAGGAGTGCGTTATATTCGGCTTGTGAAACTTGCTTGGGCATGGGTTTATTATGGCACGATTCGCATTATCATGCCATATAAATGACTTTTATGGCGTGATATGGGATTATTTGGCGTGATTTTGACGACTTCAATGGCCACCCTGGTTTTGAATTCCGGTGAGTGTCGTTTGCGTTTTGCGGTCATTTTGAGTTTCTTTTGCCACTATCGGATTATGCCCAAAATTATTAAATATTAACTTAAGTTATGGTCCGGTTTTTGGGGGCTGCTTCAGTATCTCTTATACATTTCGACACTCAGAAGATCAGGTCGATCCATAAAATATTGCAATCTTGATTTATTATTATATCGATAGATGGCTTTCAATATCGGAAGATAGTAGCGCCCGTGCCTGTTAAAATATAATTTACTGACATACCTCAGGAATTTTTCACCGTTTTGGCCATTAGTCCTAATTCTAAATTTTGTTAACTCATCAAGATCCATATCGAAATAGTCCTCTGGTATCCGTGCAGGTACGCCGGAAATGGGTCGATATTCCTGTACAAACGGCGTGACTCCAAGCTTTTTCATAATCTTTAAAATTGCAAAGTCTTGGGAAAGTCGCGTGTTAAAACCAAACATAATAACGGCAGTTACCTGCCCTTTTCCAAATCCCTTGAGCATGTCTGATTTCTGGATAAACCATTTTGCCTGCTTTACTGTATTGCAACTAAAATAGATCATCTTCCTTGAAAACCTTGAGTTCACCGAGTTGACCATTTTTAACTTTGGGTATATCTCATCAACGAGATATTGGATATCTAATGTTTGACTGAAATTGACATTGAAGTGTCTTTTAATCATCTCTTCTAACAGATCATGGATATTGGGTGCAACAAGAAGGTTATTGTCAAGCAACATCACATTCTGCTGATCTTTTGGAATAAAATCATCAAAAGTGGAGTAGTCCGGTTGCAATCGTCCCTCTTTCTTTGGTACCAAACAGAATGTGCAACGCTTGTTGCAGCCACGTGTCAAAAAGCCCAAAGCGTATCGGGTATGCGCGTAGAGACTGTAATCTGGAAAACAGCAATCAATCTCATTGGCAAGCGTTGTTTTCAGATCTACCCCCGATCCTCCTACGGCAATGTGATCACCATACATGGTTACCAGTTTTTCCACCTGGTGCAGTGAACGTTCCGAGTTGAAAACAGTGCTTGCGAAATAGAGCTGCGCGGGTATCCATTCGGACTTTCTTGAGAGTTGCGCGTGGTAGCCCTGGCTTTTATAGAAACTGCTGAGTTTCATCAGTGCAAGATTGGGTATCTTACTATCAATATCATAAAGAACGATTTTCATCCAGCACTCTCATCAATGTTTATACCTCTCGCACTTGAGAATACTCCATTCCAGTGCGTAGATTTTTGTGTGGGGCTAGGAGCCTGACCGAGGATAGAAAGCCTACTGTGGAAAAGCGGACTTTAGTCCGATTTCCCCCTGATTCTCGTTAAATACAATGAGTTTTCTGTAGCGTGACATAGACAATCGAAGATTGAAGTAGCCCCCAAAAACTGGACCACGACTTAAGTTAATATTTTGGGCATAATCCGACGGTAAAAGGAGCTCAAAAATGACTGCAAAACGCAAACGACACACACCGGAATTCAAAACCAGGGTGGCCATTGAAGCCATCAAGGGCAACCAGACCAGCAGCGAACTGGCTAGCCAGTTTCACGTTCATCCCGGAATGATCAGCACCTGGAAGAAGAAGGCGGTTGAGGCGCTCCCCGATGTCTTCAGACATCCTTCCAAAAACAAACCCAAGAGTGAGGATGAACTCACTGGGCCCTTGTACCAAGAGATCGGACGGTTAACCATGCAGCTGGACTGGTTGAAAAAAAAATCTGGAGATCACTGACGACCGCCAAGAAATGGTCGAGCCTGGCAACTCACGAATCGGAGTTACCAGACAGTGCGAACTGTTGGGCATCTCCCGATCAGGCTACTACTACCAGTCGCGATCGCTGAGCGAGCGTGACCTGAGACAAATGCGACTCATTGACGAGGAGTACACACGTCATCCGTTCTTCGGATTGCGACGATTGTCGGACTGGCTTAGCGATCAAGGCGATCCCGCGTGCCGCGAACGAGTACAACGTTTGATGCGTATCCTGGGCCTTGAAGCGATCTATCCTAAGAAGCGTTTGACCCTTGAAAACAAGGAGCATAAGAA
>ENA-ORDP01001263-ORDP01001263.1-marine-sediment-metagenome-genome-assembly--contig:-NODE-1263-length-14300-cov-20.585469_pt1 | contig 14300 bp, 14 predicted proteins | sample MGYA00248627_ERZ508539 | MGnify/ENA primary metagenome ERZ508539 (study PRJEB26208, sample SAMN05571518) | marine sediment metagenome | biome: deep sea; feature: Hydrothermal vent; material...
TGGACGGGCGAGGCCGGGCGCTGGACAATATCTTCGTCGAGCGGCTCTGGCGGAGTCTCAAGTATGAAGACATCTATCTGAAGGGGTATGCCGGCATGGGCGAGCTGACGCTGGGTCTGACGGAGTACTTCATGTTCTACAACGCCGAGCGTGCGCACCAATCCCTTGGCAACCGTACCCCAGACCGGGTGTATGCGAGCCGCCAGGGCGGTGGGGCGGTGATCGTGGACAAGTTTGGCAAGGATGGAAAATCAGAGGCTTACACCAACACCGGGGCAGCGCCGACCCGCTGCGTGTGAAGGGAAATGTACAGCTTAAACTCGGCCTGTTTCTGTCTTGACTCAGGGGTCCACTTTAACCCACAGGTTCTGCTGAGGAGCTCTATTTCTTAAATAGGGCGTCTTTCAATAAATAAAATAGAAACGCGGAGTTAGTATAAAAATAACGTTTCCAAAGTCGTCCCGGCTCTTGCAGTAAGCGATGTAGCCATTCCAGACCAAGGCGCTGCGCCCAGCGTGGCGTACGTTGCACAGTTTCTGCATGAAAATCAAAGGCAGCACCTACTCCGAATAAAATAGCTGGTTTTAATTCTTGCCAGTGCATGGCCATCCATAATTCCTGCTTGGGTGCACCCAAACCCACCCAGACAAAATTCGGTTTGGCTCCACATATACGATTCAGGGAAGCTTCAATCTCCTCATTAGACAGTTCCCGGAAAGGTGGTGATTCTGCGCCAACGATTTCAGCATCAGGGTAATTAAGCTTCACTTTTTCAACTAGTATATCCAGTACTTCCTGAGAACCACCATAGAAATAATGCTTCAGTGGTGGAGATGATGCTACTGATAAAAGCTTAGGGAAAAAATCGGGGCCTGGTGTCTGCTCAATATCTTTGTTACCCTTTATTCTTCCCGCCCAATAGATAGGCTTCCCATCTGGAACACTCAGAAAAGAATCATTAACAATATCTTTGAAAGTAGTATCTTCTCTGGCCATGATAGCGACATGGACATTTGTGAAGCAGACATATCCACCACTATTACGCCTTGATTGGTTTATTACAGCATCCAGCATTTCATCGATTGTAAAGGCGGCTATTTTACAACCTAAAATCGAAAAATTTTTAATATGACTCATAACAAAATGGTCTTACATTCCGCACATCGAAAACCCAATTTCCTGGAAATTATCGAGTGCATGGTTTGGTAGACTTAGCGCCACTTTACTCTTGGAAAGATTTTTCGAATATCAATTAATTCCTTATATTGAATAACCTTCTCCATTATTTTCACTAATACTTCATCTGTCATATAGTGTGGCTCTAGTCCCAACTCAAGCAGCCCGGAATGGGCAGCGTTGTAATAGTGATCCTCCATCTCCTTGCGGGGGTTATCAATTGATTTAATTTTGACATCCAACCCCATACCGTTGCCTGCAAGCTGCACACGCCTTGCCAACTCGTTGACTGAGAATTGCTCGGTAAATTGATTAAGAATCCGCATATCTCCTTTTCCAACGGGGTTGTTCATGGCAAGCTCAACACACTGCAATGTATCTTTAAGATTCAGATAACCACGCGTCTGCCCACCTTTACCATAAACCGTCAGCGGTATGCCTGCGACAGCCTGTACCAGAAAACGATTCACAGCAGTTCCAAAAATATCATCATAGTAGAAGTTTGGAAATAAACGGTCGTCCAGATCAGATTCGACTGTTGATAACCCGTATACAGGACCTTGCATAAGATCGGTTACTCGCAGTCCATAAGTACGCGCATAGAACCAAAGGAGATCAGTATCGAGCACCTTGGTTGTATGGTATAATGTCCCAGCTTGGCGTGGATAGAGAAACTTCTGGCTGCGGCCTTTGTGCTCCACATTCAGCCAACCCTCTTCGATATCAATATTAGGCGTACCATATTCCCCCATAGTTCCCAGCTTAATCATATGGCAGTTAGGCACATGTTCTTTTATTGCCCAAATTAGATTAAAGGTTGCTCCAAGATTATTATCGAAAGTTCTTTTTGCCTCGTCAAAACTACGCATGGAATATGGTCCGCTTGGTTGTTCAGCATAGTGAACTACAGTTTCAGGACCAAAGTCGACGATCAGCTTTTCCAATACCCGGTAGTCAACGCAATCACCAATTTCCACCCGTATTTTTTTACCGCAAAGTGAGTGAAAGATATCTGCCCTGTCATGCAAATTTTTGGTCTGCATCAGTGCCTCGGAACTTGTCTCTTGAGCCATATTACGACGCAGATAATTATCTATGACACACACTTCATGATCCTTGGCCGCCATATCCATAGCTGTCGGCCATCCCAAATAACCATCACCACCCAAAATTAAAACTCTCATTGGGAAACTTCCTCCTTATCTCCTGGCCAATAGCGTTTATCTGGATGCAGCTTCGCTTGTCCATCCAGCTTCAACAGCTTGTTTTTATACAGGAATTCTCTCAACTCTCGATGGCTCAGAACAGTTTCCTTTTCAGAGATATAAGGGTTATCAACCTCTTCAGAAACAAGGCTTTCATAATCATATGAAATATCACGATAAAAACCGCGAAAAGCGGGGAGAACTGAGAAATAATTCTTCAACTCAACTGCACGACGCGTCTCCTCATCACTCATCAGCTCCTCATAAAGCTTTTCTCCGGGTTTGCTACCAATGATATTTATATCAATCTGTTCAGGTTTGTAACCGTAATGCCCAGCAAGCTCATCGATCATGACTTCTGCAAGATCCTTGATCCTGATTACAGGCATCTTGGTAATAAATACTTCCCCCCCCCGCGAAATGACAGCAGAATCAATAACCAACTTTGCGGCTTCTTCAATGCTCATGACAAACCTAGTCATGCCCTCATGGGTAAGGGAAACAGGTCCACCACTGGCGATCTGACGATGAAAAATGGGGATAACCGAACCATTGGATCCAAGAACATTTCCAAATCGGGTCGAAGAAAAAATTGTTCCTCCAGCCTTACAAGCTGCATTTGCAGCAGTCATAAGACGTTCGCCCATCAGCTTGCTGGTACCCATAACATTGGTTGGATTCACTGCTTTATCAGAGCTGGTAAAGATGACCTTTCCCACCTTATTTTCAACAGCGGTATCTATAATATTATTCACACCAAGAATATTTGACTGGACTGCCTCAAGCGGGGACCGTTCGCACAGCACAACATGTTTCAATGCAGCCACATGAAACACAATATCAATATATTTCATCAATCGACGTAATGTTTCACGATCCCGAATATCAGCCATAAAAAACTTTGCTCGTGAATCTTTTAAATATCGCTGATCGGTAAAAAACAGTTCACTCTCATTGTTATCCAAGCCAATAACTTCCATTGGTTCATACTCAGATGACATGAGTAAATTTAACAACTCAGAACCTACAGTACCGCAAACACCCGTTATTAATACTTTTTTATTGCTCAAGAAGCTCACAAAACTTCTCCTTTACGGCTTTTCGCCAAAAACCAGTTGAGTGTTTCCAGCAAACCTTCTTCCAACTTATATTTACTCCTCCAGCCAAGCTTCTTCATCGCTTTACTAGTATCAGAATAATTCCTCAAGACATCACCCTGACGAGGAGCTAAATACCGCACCTCATTCTTCTTTAGGCCTGCTGTTTCCATCACCCGAAGAAGGATTTCAGTTATCTCGCCTACTGTTGTTTCCAAACTTGTTGCAATCTGAAATATCTCCCCTCCAACATCTGGAATCTTGGAAGAAGCATGAATTGCAGCAATCAAATCTTTGATGTAAATAAAATCGCGTGTTTGCCTGCCGTCACCAAAAATTTCCCACACTTCATCACGAAGTGCCTGCTTGATGAATTTTGCGACTATACTGTTTTTATGCCCAGACCCAGGGCCATAAACATTTCCAAAACGCAACACAACAGTCTCAATACCAAAAGTCCTTGAGAATGCGGAGCAATAACCCTCTCCGGCCAACTTACTCGCCCCATAAGGTGATGCAGGATGTGGAGCCAGTTCTTCGTGCAAAGGAGGCTCCTGCTCGCCAACTGGCGCACCACTTGAAGCGAAGATAAAACGTTTCACTTTATTTATTCTCGCGGCTTCAAGATAGTTAAAAGCCCCCATCACATTCGTCACACAATCTGCCCGGGGGTTTTCCACTGATGGCCCTACCCCCGTATTCGCCGCTAAATGAACAATAACATCGACCCCACGAACTACATCAAGAGCCAGTTGTTCATCCAGAATATCAGCAACAATTAACTCTACTCGTGGAAACTGATACTCTGCACCGATATTCCCAAGACTATTTACATTAATTTTCTCATAATCACAAACATCAGCAAGGTCATCGCAACTGCCAACACTCAAATTATCAACAACACGAACCGTATCATTTTTATGAGGTATTATTGATTTGATCAAACTAGATCCGATAAACCCACAACCTCCTGTAATCAACCAGCGCATAAATACCTCTCTCATTCATTGTGCTTTTCAGTAGTAATAAAATCATACTTCCATAAATGGGGTCTTCATCAAATCGGGGATTGTCCCATCTTTTGTTAAACTTCGGAAGGTGGAAAACTCCATGATCATGGATTCTAGGCGACCCTTGCGGTTTCGGGAACCCCTTGTGCCCGGGTATTGAGGGCGGTGACGAGCCAGCGCAGGTCGCGATGACCGCGCACCCGACGAAGCCGCTTCTCCGCGTCGAGCAATGCCGCACTCACCCAGCGCTGGATCCTCACCCCGCCCCGCCAGCGCTTGACGTTGCGGGTGTAGGTCTCGATGGAGCTGTTGAGGCTCTCGCTCAGGTGGGTCGTGCGCAGGGAGCGGTGCAACGCCCCGCTGACCGAGCCGGCGACGGTGAGCATCTCCTCGAGTCCCCCGCGTAGCGAGGCCGCCCCTGGGTGCTTGTACTCCAGCGAGTGGGCCAGCGGTGAGCTGGCGCTCGGCGAGCGCGGCGCGGAGCTCGCCCCAGGCCTCGCGCAGAGCCCAGCGGAATGATCGTGTGCGTGAAATTTATCTGATAACCTCTTCCAGGTAGAGATCCACGCCACCCAGATGGAAGTAGATGGCATTCCGACGTGCGTTTCGCGCGTATTTCTCTCTCCGGGTTTTTTGTGTTTTTCTTTTAAGATCAATCTGTTAACTTAAGACGCTTAACAGTAAGATTAGAGCACAATTCACCGGAGATTTCATCCTCTTTCTTTGCTGTTTTTTACTGCGATCAGTCGGTTAACGTTTCTGGACAGACCTTGTATAAAACTAGACATCATGTTTTGATTTGCCCATCCTTAAGGTTGGCCCATCCTTAAGGTTGCGCGGATACGCTGAGGACGAGCTATACAGTCCCTGATACAGAGCCACATTGAGGAGGGTAGGTCATGGAAGAGTTTAACGGGCAAGCGCCGCGGTGCGAAACGGTTTTGGCGTTGGAGAGGGTTGAGTGGCAGGAGATGCGGGGGAGCTATCCGGCCTACGTCGGGTTGGACGTGCACAAGGAGAGCATCGCGGTGGCGGTGGCGCGTTCGGGGCGAGAGGCGGCGGAGAACTGGGGCGAGATTGCCAATCGACCGAGAAGAGGATCGAGGCGCTGATAGAGCGGTTGAACCGGGCCTTCGGCGGAGAGGTGGTACTTGTGCTATGAGGCGGGTTCGTGCGGCTAGGGGCTGTATCAGGCGCTGTGGGGACTCGGCCACGACTGCCAGGTGGTGGTGCCGTCGCTGATCCAAAAAAAGCCCGGTGAGCGGGTCAAGACCGACCTGCACGCAAGCTGGCGCAGTTGTTGCGCAGTGGGGAGTTCACGGCGGTGTGGGTGCCCAATGAGAAGCAGGAGGCGATGCGCGATCTGACGCGCGCGCGAGGCGACTTCAAGGCCCAGGAGGGTAAGGCACACCAGCAGCTCAATGCCTTTGTGCTGCGCTACGGCCACGCTTGGTCGGTGGGGAAGAGCCGCTGGATGAAGGCCCACTGGGGCTGGCTGGCCTCGCTCACCTTCCCCCACGACTGGCAGCAGGTGGTGCTCCAGGAGTACCTCGATGCGGTGAAGGCAGCAAGCCAGCGGGTGGTCGACATGAGTGCGCAGCTCGAGCGGGTGTTGCCACAGTGGTCGCTCGCCCCGGTGGTCGATTCGCTGGTGGTGTGCACCAAAAACAGGTTCCAACTCATCCCAGGCTGAAATTGAATCCGGTTCATCTTGGCCATCGCCGCTGACTCACTACGTGAGCCTCACGGCAGTGGCTGACTGAAGATGAGCACTAATCAGGTAGTTTGATATAGTTTGATCGAATTTTAAAGTCCATTTGATTGTTGGGGTGATTACTTTAATCCATAATGGTAATTATGAGGAATATAAATTGGATGATAATTCTAATGCTCGTTCATTAGCCATTTTACTGACATGCTTTAATCGGGTGGACTTCTCTACTCAATGCCTAAAGAGAGTTTATCAGCAAGATTCTCTCAATAAAATCCAGTTCGATATTTATCTGGTTGATGATGGAAGTACGGATGGTACATCTGAGAAAATATCGAATCTGTTTCCTGATGTAAAAGTTCTCAAGGGAGAAGGCTCTCTCTATTGGGCAGGTGGTATGAGAAAGGCATTTGGCGAGGCTATTAATTTTGGTTATGATTTTTATTTGTGGCTTAATGATGACACTTTTCTTTATTCGAATGCTTTGAAACAGCTTTTTAGTACATATGATCATATGGCTCATCAGGAAAATGGGCCTGTGATGATTGTTGGTTCAACACTTGATGTTGAGAGAAGAGAACTTTCTTATGGCGGAGTTATTCGATCAGAGGGCGGACATCGGATGAGCTTTACAAGGGTGCTGCCTGGAGAAGAGCCGAAACAGTGCCATACCATCAATGGTAATTGTGTTTTGATTCCCCATCCTGTTGTGCAGCGTGTGGGTAATTTGGATCCATGCTTCTCACACTCTATGGGTGATTTTGACTACGGGTTTAGAGCTGTTCGGCAGGGGTGTACAATTTGGGTCCACCCGGGGTTTGTAGGGACTTGTAGTCTTAATGACGGAGGGGGCGGCTGGTCGGATAGGTCTCTTCCTTTTCGTCAGCGATGGAAAATTTTAATGAGTCCAAAAGGGTTGCCACCCAGAGAGTATTGGTTCTTCGTTCGGCGGCATGCTGGAAGAATATGGTTACTTCATTGGATATGGTTATATGCCAAAGTTTTGGCAAGTTGTTGGAGATGAAAGATGAGTATTCATATGAGGATTAAAGACACTAAGACCGTCTTGTTTATAACACCAGTGGTGAAAAAATTTAGAGTTCCTTTTTTTATTCGGCTACATGAAACGTTATCGAAGCAAAGTGTGAACTTCCGGGTGATTTACAGTGAACCTGGGTCAATGGAAAAAACAAAGGAAGATTCTGCAGATTTGCCTCTTAATGTTGGAAAAAAAGTTACTGCTCGGTCCTATTTTAATGGACGTCTTACTCTCCAGCATGTTCCATTGAAGGAGATTATGGTTGCAAATTTAGTGATTATTGTAAATGCAAATAAGTTTTTAGTTAATTATCCGATTATTGTGTTATCTCGGCTGACCTCTAAGAAGGTCGCGTTTTGGGGGCATGCATATAACCATCAGAGCCGCCATCAGAACCTGAGAGAAAAGTTTAAAGCTTGTTTAGTGAATAGGGTTGATTGGTGGTTTGTCTATTCTCAGCATGAACGCTACTATTTGATTGGTCAGAAAATGCCTGAATCATCCATTACAGTGATAGAAAATGCAATTGATACCACTGAGTTTCATTCGCAGATTCAATCTCTTGAACCGAAACAAATATGGGAAATGAGGAATAGATTTGGAATTAATTCAGATAATATCGTTGGCCTCTATTGCGGGTCACTCTATGAAAGAAAGGAAATCCCTTTCCTCCTGGATGTAGTAAAGAAAATTAAAAAAATAATTCCCGCTTTTGTGCTGCTTGTCGTAGGCTCTGGTCCGGATTCAGATTTGATGTCTCAATATGCTGAGAAGTATCCATGGGTCAAATATAGGGGGGCTATGTTCGGTATTGGAAAAGCAGTCGCTTACCGCATAGCTGATATCGTACTGAATCCGGGGCTTGTAGGTTTAGGGATTTTAGATTGCTTCGCTGCAGGGCTTCCTTTTGTTACATCAAATATTGATTTTCATTGTCCGGAGATAGAGTATCTAGAACATGGTCCGGAGATAGAGTATCTAGAACATGGTGTTAACGGCTTAATGTTGCCTTTTGATGTGGAGTATTTTTCGCAACAAGTCGCCAATTTGATTCTTGATGAAGACGCTTTGAATAAGTTGAAACGGGGGGCAATGATAACAGCTGGTAGGGTCACATTGGAAAATATGGTTGACAATGTAAGTCGCGGTGTTGTTTCTGCAATATCCGTATCATAGGGCTTAATCTGGAGAAATTTGATTTATGATTTCTGAATTTTGTTGTGAAACAGACAATGATTATTGTCAGCATAACTGCTTTGAAGAGTATTTTGTTGAAGGTGAAACCAACTTTAAACGATGTCCCACATGTGATTTGGTATTTCGCAACCCTTTCCCTTCCGCGTCAGAGTTGCATAGAATCTATGATGATTTGTATGTTGAGCAAAACATTAAAGCGGGAAAAACAAATCAAGAGACCAACCCATACACTGTAGATGTATATGCTGATTATTTAGTTAAGCATATTATAAAAAGATCACAGCGAGTTCTTGATTTTGGCGCTGGGTCAGGCGCATTGGTCCAAGCGCTTCGTAAGCGTGGTGTCAATTGTGATGGATTCGAGATATCTATGGGAGCCAGGGAATTTTCTGAGAAAAAAAGGGGGATAATATTACTGCCTGATTTAGAGATTGCTTCTCAAAATAGTTATGACGTAGTGTTGATGATTGAAGTGATTGAACACCTCTCAGAGCCATGGAAAGATTTATTGTCTATTCGGGGCATGTTGACGGACAGTGGGCGCATTTTTGTGACTACGCCCAACAGAGAGAGCTTGAGAGCGTACAAAGAGAAAGGCTATTGGCGTGAAGCGACAAAGAGGTTCCATCTTATTCTTTTTAATTTTTTGAGTTTAAGGCGCGTTCTTATCTTCTCCGGCTTTAAAAATGTAAAGAAAGTTCGATTTAGTCCGATTCAAAAATACGGAATAAATTCTTTTCTCTTGGGCCGGTTTCTACAGGCTATGGGGGGTTACGGAACCTTATGTGTGGTGGCGACTTTGACTAAAAGAGGGATGAATCATAGTGGGGCAATACATTTCCTACTGAACATTGCTAGAGCTTATAAATATTTCATTAGCCCGATCTCATTTTTAGCGAGAAGGTTTGTATATCGCTCGAATAAAGATGGACTATTATATGGAGAATTAAATGTTTGTGCAGACTTAGGTTCTGGTGTAGCTCCGTACAAGTCTGAGATAATAAAACGATTAGGTATCAGGGACTATGTGTCGCTGGATATTTCTCCCAGTGATAATACGGATGTTATTGCGGACGCAAGATTTATTCCTCTCCAAAAAAGTTGTCTGGATATTCTGGTTAGTTTTGATGTGCTACAGCACATTTCTAATGTTGCCTTAGTCTTGGATGAGGCATCGCGGGTTATAAGGCCGGGTGGTTATGTTTTGTTCACCTTTCCATTTCTGTATGCTGAATGTGATGTCTGTGATTACTATCGTTGGACAAAAGAAGGCATGGAAGATGAGTTAAGGAGAAGAGGTTTTGAAATTATTAGGTCTGAGAAGCGAGGAGGGTACCTTTTTGCGGTTTTATGTATGATCCAATGGGCGATTCAACATATAATTCCAGGTGGGCGTAGCAGTTGGCGCACGCAGCGGTCATGGATTATGGCGTTGCGTTATATTCTTGTTTCTTTGCTTACACTACCTGTGATTGTCATTTCTTGGCTTGCCCTTATGTTGGATTATCTCCTTCCTGAAAGTGGATATTACATGGGAGGGATAGTCTTGGCCCGTAAATCCGGGACTTTGGTGTGAAGATTATTACATCATGGGATGATGGGCATCCTGTGGATTTGCGACTGGCCGAACTGCTTGATAGATATAAGCTTAAGGGGACATTTTTTATCCCTTTGCACAACGTGGAAGATCGACCGGTGATGGATTATAAGGCCCTCCATGATTTGGATTGGAAATTTGAAATAGGGAGCCATACTCAGGATCATTGTTATCTTGACTCCATGGACTTCAAGACTGCTTCCAACCAGATTTATGAAGGCAAAACTATGCTCGAAGACATCCTTGGGCATGAGGTTCCCGGTTTTGCTTACCCGGGAGGAAAATATAATCGGGAGCTAATATCACTTCTTCCTAATTTAGGGATTGAGTACGCCAGAACGATAGAAAATCTATGCGATAGCTTAGGGGAATCTCAATTTCGAATTCCAACAACAATTCAGTTTCACCCCCATTTTCCCACGGTTTTTATAAAAAACTTCTTTCGATATAATGGACGCATAAGAAAAGCTTTTGCTTTTTATAAGGTGCTCTCAGTAATTTCTTTTTCTGATCGTTTGATGGCTATGGCCGATTGGTGTGGAAAAAACAACGCTGTTTTCCATTTGTGGGGGCATAGTTGGGAGATTGAGGAACTTGGCTTATGGGATGAGTTGACAGCTTTCTTCGAATATCTTAATTCGCTTGAAGGGGATCCTCTTACAATTCATGAAGCTCTTTATTCGAACGGACCGTAAAAACCACTGTGATAATGAATAAAACATTATTGATTGTGACGCCAATTTTTCCACCCGCGCCGGGTGGCGCAAGCACTTATTATAATCTTCTTGCTCGAGGCCTGATCGGTTCAAATAAAATTATTCAATGTGTTGTTATCTTGACAGAGCGCATGCCTGGTCTGTCAAGACGTGAAATATTGATGGGTGGCAGGTTGGTTGTTTTACGTTTGTTCCCGCACCGGGCTGGAGGCAAACGTGAACCATGGATGCAATATGTGAAATATGCGCTGCAAAATGTCCAGTATTTTTTCCTGGGGAAAATATTAAAGAAGTATAAAGTTGATTTTGTTTTGATGCATACGGGATTTTATAATTTTCCTAATCTAATGTGGTTGGCCGTATTTCTAAATAAGAAAAAGGACCATTGCAAATGGGTGGCTGATATGCGCGATTGGCTTTTGCCACCACACCGGTTGAAACAATTGGATCCATATGATGCTATCATCGCCTGTTCGGAGAACATTATAGGCCATTTGGAACATCGCATTCAATTACTGAGACGTTGCAATCTTATTCCTGTGATTGCTGACCCGGCCATTTTCCCCGATGCAAAGAAGAGCAAAGGTATTCTCGAGAAGTATGGCCTTAAGGGGAAGAAGTATCTGGCATTCATTGGTCTGATAAAAAAGCAAAAAGGTTTGGATTTGTTGTATGAGTCCTTTTTGGAGCTGACGCGAAGTCAGCCTGATTTGTACTTGGTGCTTGTCGGAAGTTTAAAAGAAGGTGTTGAGTATTTACACAAGCTTACTAAGCATCCAAATATTTATTATTTAGGCCCTTTGCCGCACGGTGCTACTCTAACTATAGTGGCAAATGCCACTTTATGTGTGAATTTATCTCCCGCAGAAGGGATGCCTAGAAGCAGCTTGGAGGCACTAGCATTAGGTGTACAAGTGGCATTACCACCTAATATTCCGGAATTCATGAAGCATTGTCCAGAGTATGTGATATCAGAAAGCCATCCCAAAGCTGTTGCTGGACACTTTAGCCGATTATTAGAATCTAATAAGAAGCCATGCTACCCTTTGATAAATCATGATCTTGAAGGTGTGTTGACAAGATATTTGGATATTTTTGAGGCATTAAGAAAAGAATGAACTCAAGTGCTTCCCCTCTCAATCGACAAGCAGTGGCGGTCGTGTTGGAAGTGGCGGTCCACCTCACGGGCAATGGGTGGTTGCGGTTCCGGCTGGTGGGTGACGGGGCGGCGCGGGCGGAGCCGGAGCGCTGGGCCGGGGGCTTGGGCTGCGCAACACAACGTCCGGTTTCTACCAGTGCAGACCGCCGAATGGCTGGGGGAGATGCTGGCGGCCGACGACATTCACCTTGTCGTGCAGCGACGCGAGGCGGCCGATTTGGATGCCCTCGAAGCTCGGCAACATTCTTACCGTTGGTCGGCCGAGCGTGTCACGGCAGATCCGGAGACTGAGCTCGCCGGGAGCGGTTTGGGCCTCGTCCCCTGGGCGCCTGGCGACGGACGGGGCCGCACTGGCACAGTCATCAGCCGGCTCGCGCACGATGCCGGGCTGAGGGAAGCCGCCGGCCAGCGTGCGCGGGCCTACGCCGAGCGTTACCTGAACTGCGACCGGATCCCTGGTGACTTCGAAGAACGCCTCGCTGAATTGGTACAGGTGCGAAAGCCACACGGAGGCGGTGGGTAATTCGCCTTCGGTGGTGCTGCGGAGCACAGACCGCCCCGGGATCGGGCGCCTCAGTAAGCGTTGCGGTTGACGAAGCCTCGCAGCAGCGTGAGTGCGATGATCTTCAGGTCGAAGGCGATCGACCAGTTTTCTATGTAGTACAGGTCGAACTCGACGCGGCGCTGCATCTTTTCCAGTGTGTCGGTCTCGCCGCGCCAGCCGTTCACCTGGGCCCACCCGGTGAGGCCGGGTTTGACTTTGTGCCGTAGCATATAGCGCTCGATGAGCGGTTTGTATGCACGGTTGTGCTCGACCGCGTGTGGGCGCGGACCGACCAGGGACATGCCACCCTGTAGCACGTTGAATAATTGCGGTAGCTCATCGAGGCTGGTGCGGCGTAGGAACGCACCGAATCTCGTGACGCGAGGATCTTCCGGGTGCGCCTGGGTGAGCTGCCCGGGTGCTTCACGATGGGCATGCATCGACCGGAATTTCCAGACTTCGATCACGCGTCCCCCCCAGCCGTTGCGCCGCTGGCGGAAGAGTATCGAACCCGGGGAGCTGAGCTTGACGCCGATGGCGATGAGCAGCATGAACGGCGCGGCGAGGATCAGGAGCACGCTGGCGAGCACTTTATCCTCGATGGCCTTGAGCAGCCCGCTGACGCCCTGGAACGGGCTCGTCGAGAGGTCGATCACCGGCGTGTCGAGGAGTCGGGAGACGCCGTGATTGAGGAGGTAGAGATCGACCACGTCCGGGACGTAGCGCACGTTGGCCGGGCTGGTGCGCAAGGCATCGAGGGCTTGGTGCAGATCGGCGCCGTGTTCCAGGGGCAGTGCGATCCAGACCTCGTCGATGGTGTGGGTGTCGGCGTAGTCCGCGAGTGTTTCGATGGGGGCCACCGGGTAGGGGCCGAGGTTCGGTGAGGGATCGGGCCGCCCGAAAACCGCCTCGATGTAAAAGCCGGACCACGGGCTCTCCTCGGTCTTGCGCAGGAGTTCGGCGGCGCGGGGTCCGCAGCCGACGATCACGACGCTACGGCGGTTGTAGCCGCGCGAGCGCAGGGCGCGTAGCGCGCCGTAGGCGCCGAGCCGCAGACTCACCAGCGCCAGCCCCGTGGCTGCGCCCCAGTAGGCGAGCCACAGCCGGGAGAGGTCGAGCGTAGCGTGAGAGGCCCCAAGAAGGAATATCAGCAGGAAGAAGAGCGCGAACGTCGCCGAGAGGGCCCGTGCGGACGGGGTGAGCAGCCCGTGGGCGCGCCAGGGCCGGTAGAGGCCCATGGCGGGGAACAGGAGGGCGGCGAGCAGGGTGCCGCCGAGGATCGCGAGGACGTAGTGCGGCGGCAAGGACGGGGCCTGGGCGCCGAAGCGCAGAATATAGGTGGCCCAGCCCAATGCGGCGACCAACGCCACATCGAGAAGGTGCATCACCGTTTCGATCAGTGAAGCGTGGTCGCGAAGGATCCCTCGCCGCATCATCCCTCTCCCTTTGCGCCCAGGCCCGATGTCGTCTCCCGGCGACGCCGAGTCTATCAAAACCGTTTATAGACCCCCACCCCATCGCTGAACAGCATGACCCCGAAATCTGAATTCGGGAAGTAGCGCGGGGTCAGGTCCGCGGTCAGCCAGCCCAGGAACCCGCCGGCCACGACGTCCGAAGCCCAGTGTCCGTCAACGGCGGCGATGCGCGCCAGTCCGACGGTGATGGGGATCGCGTAGAGCCAGGGCTGGTGGTAGATCTGGGCGTAGGGGGTGATGATCGCGAAGGCCACGGCGGTGTGCCCGGAGGGGAGCGAGGCGGTGTTTCCACGGCCGAGGGGCACGATGTTGCCGCCGCTGATCATGCTGAAGCGACTGCTGAAGGGGTGAAAGCGAAACGGGCTGCTGTCGGG
>ENA-ORDP01001264-ORDP01001264.1-marine-sediment-metagenome-genome-assembly--contig:-NODE-1264-length-14293-cov-5.079786_pt1 | contig 14293 bp, 15 predicted proteins | sample MGYA00248627_ERZ508539 | MGnify/ENA primary metagenome ERZ508539 (study PRJEB26208, sample SAMN05571518) | marine sediment metagenome | biome: deep sea; feature: Hydrothermal vent; material...
AAAACTAAAAGTTAAAATTGAATAATTATCACGGATTCCGGTTGATAATCCGAATATTTTGTTTAATATAAAAAACAAAATTGAATAGAGTAAAATAAAAGCGATGAACAAACCGGTTACAATTAAAAGGTGAAGGAAAAAATTATGATAGGCATTTCCCTCTCCTTCTACGAAGACAGAGATAAACATTATATCTAATAATAATTTTATAGATACCAAAATTGAGATAAATAAAATGAAATTCTTATGCTCTGCTCTTACAATCGAACGGAAGCCTTCTACCGGAGATTCGATTAATTTTCCTAATGTATACCACAAATCAATATTGTGAATACGTTTCTGCAAAAACGATTTACAATTTGTACAAATAAGATTATAGTACGGGTTTTCAGTATTGCAATTTTTACATGTGACGGTATTTTTCATAGCTAATTAATGATAGTTTAAAAATTCACTTGTAAATTAAGCATAGGCATACTAGTTCTAAAATCTTGTTTAACATTAAAATTAAAAAGTTGGGCATCGACATAGGCATCTACTAAATTTAGAAAGTAAGTTAATCCAATATAAATAGCGAATAGATCCCTTTGATCATGGTAAAAATTTCTGTTTGCTTTAATATTCAAATTTCGATTTTCCAAATATGACTTTTGATAAATTTTATAATTTTTATTATTTTGAATCCAACCGTAAACCAACCATCCCGTAATTCCCCAAATTATTGGGGCTTTGATATATGAATGATTATAAATTTGTCCCCAACCTGGGATTATTGCGCTTCTCAGTACCGCTCCCAAAGGAGATTTTGTTTCCACAGATGAAGTATCGTTTTGGGTATTGCCGACTTTGGATGGTAATTTCTGCTGGGCATTGACAGTGGAAAGCAGAATCAGAACAAGAAAAAGGCATTTAGTTATATGAACCGCCGATATTTTCAAATAAGTCAAACAAACGCTCCAATTCATCATTAGAATAAAATTCTATTATTATCTCTCCGGTACCATCCATTTTCTGTTTGCAAATTACTTTAGTTCCGAACTTTTTTCTTAATTTATCTTCAACGTCATTCAAATTGGCAGAAGAAGTTGTATCCTTCGTCAAAAAATTAACAGTACGTTTCTGTTTTCCGGGGTCGAGTATTATTTTTTTTACAAGCCTTTCAACTTTACGGACAGAAAGGTTGCCTTCTTTTATTTTTCGTAATACTTCAAGTTGTAAACGTTCGGTTGGCAAATTTATCAAAGCCCTTGCATGACCTGAAGTAATTTCCTCTTTAATAAGGCTATCTTGAATTTCTCCCGGGAGCTTTAATAATCTGATTGAATTGGCAATTGTTGTCCTATCTTTCCCAACACTTTCGGCAATTTGTTCTTGAGTCAAATTACACTCTGCCATTAGTCTTTTATAAGCAAAACCAATTTCAATCGGATTCAGTTTTTCTCTTTGTAAATTTTCGATAAGAGCCATAGCCAGCATAGCTTCTTGAGTATCCACTTTAATAATATAAGCAGGTATATCTCTAAAGCCTATATCTTTGCAAGCTTTTAATCTCCTTTCACCGGCAATAAGCTCGTATCTATTATTTTGGATTCTCCGTATCGTAATAGGTTGAATCAACCCATTGGAGAGGATGGATTTTTTTAATTCTTCTAATGCTTTGGGTTCAAAATTTAATCGTGGTTGATAAGGATTCGGATCAATCAGTTCAACAGGTATTTTTATAAGAATATCCGATTGTTTACCGTCATCTTCTTTTATTTGATTATAGTTTGGATTAGAGTCATTATTCCCCTTTAATTTTTGAGGATTAATTAATGCATCCAAACCTCGTCCTAAACCAGGTTTTACTTTACTCATAACCTTATTATCTTAATTTATTAATTTTTCTTTTGAATTTCGTTCCAAAAATTCGTTTGCCAAAGCGATATAATTTTTTGAACCGGTAGAAATAGCATCATATAGAATAACAGGCTTGCCGTAACTCGGTGCTTCAGAGATTCTAACGTTTCTATGAATTATTGTTTTAAATACTTTGTCTCCAAAATATTTTTTTACTTCCTCGGCTACTTGTTGTGATAACCTAAGTCGAATATCGAACATGGTTAATAAAACACCTTCAATGGTTAATTTTCTGTTGTAATGTTCTCTAACAATATTTATGGTATTTAATAATTTTCCCAGTCCTTCAAGAGCAAAATATTCACACTGTACCGGAATTAAAACCGAATCGGATGCAGTAAGAGAATTTAATGTAAGTAAACCTAGAGACGGCGGACAATCAATAATTATATAATCGTAATTATTACGTATGATGTTTACCGAATTGCCTAATAATCTTTCTCTCTCAAAGACATCAACTATCTCAATTTCAGCCCCAACTAGGTTAATATCTGCAGGTAAAACATCCATAAAAGGCATATATGATTTAATGATAGCGCTGCCTATTTCTTTTTCACCGATTAAAACTTCATAAATAGAAGGAGAATGATTACTGATATTCAAACCGGATGACGAATTAGCCTGTGGGTCAATATCAATTAATAACGTTTTCTTCTCTGCTACAGCTAAGGATGAAGAAAGATTAATTGCGGTTGTAGTTTTACCCACACCACCCTTTTGATTAGCTATAGAAATTATTTTTGCCATTCAGAGTAAAAATTTAATTCACAAATAATATATAGTATTTTGTTCACAATTAATCACGAATAGTTAAACCAAAAAATACATATTATAATTTCTTTATCATAAAAATTATTTAAATTTTATCCTTAATCCTACAACGAAACTCAGTTTTTTTACTATTCCGAGTGTTCGGAAAATGTGAAAATCCTTTCGTCTTTGAAGCAAAATCGAGAATTAGAAGCCTTAACATTTATTGTTTGTATTGCTCTTGCGTATTTCTTTTCATTTTGAGATAAAAAAATATGAACGTAGTTCTTCATTTGTATATTTTCTTTCATGATTGATTATTACTGTGTATATCATATCGCGGTAAACCGCAAATTTAGAAATTAGGTTAATTTTAATCAACAGCGCATCAAAATATTATTTCACATTAATTTCTTTGTAAAAAAAACAAAGATTTATTTGATATTTTTAGGCTTTGTGAACAATGAAAAATTGTTATTTAAGTTTTTACAGTTAAATAAAGTTTTTACTAATTTTTAGCGGTCGTTTTTCAACCCAACATTGCAATTAAAGGTAGGTGGGTGAAAAATAACGCCGTTATACCTTCAGAAAAATATGTTGAATTTTTATAAGGATATGAATACATTAGAATGTAAAGGAATGATTATTATTCATAGGAGCGTATTATGTCTAAAACGATAACTCTTCGTCTAAGCGAAGAAAATTATAAGAAATATAAAAATCTCGCTGATAGAGATAATAGACCTCTTTCTAATTTTATTGAAACCGCTGTGAAAAGATTCATTGAACATAATATTTATGTTGATGAATTTGAGATGGATGAAATTAGAAATAATACAGAGCTAAACAAAAGCCTTAAAAAAGGTCTATCTGATATGAAATCAAAAAAGGGACAATTTGTTGAATAATTATAAAATCTTTGAGACAAATGAATTTCTAAAGAAAATTCAAAAAATTTCTAAAAGAGACAAATTTTTCATTGAAAAAAAGTTGATCCAATATGTCTATCCTCAAATAAAAGAAGAACCTCATTACGGAAACAATATAAAAAAGTTAATTGATTACAATCCAGAAACTTGGCGTTATAGAATTGGCAAATATAGAGTGTTTTATGTAATCGATAAATCTGATAAAATATTATATATACTATCAATTGATTTAAGAAAAGATGCTTATTAAGATTTCTTAATTAGTACAAAAAGGTATAATGTTATAATGGATTCATCTCGAAGTCCTGATAAAATAAATTGGGATAAACCTACCGGGAGATAATCCGGTGTTGAACTAAGCCTTTCCTTCGGCGAACAGTTGCAAAGTGCAGTACGCCGTGTTGAATTTGGGTTTTAGTTTTTACCAAATCACATTCAAAATAGGAATTGTGAAATATTGTTTCTTGAAAAACATTCACTAAATGCTATAAATAGCTCATATTATATTTGTTCGAATGATAAAATCTTTCAAGCCGCTATAAGCTAATCTCGAAAAAGCTATTTTCCAACTTCCTATATGTGAACAGTTATTATTCTTGTATTATATGCAAGTTATTCTATTCCACTTCCCTTACATTTTTCACGTAGTGGTAAAATTTGCAAGCCTTTAATTTAATTGCCGTTGGAAAACTTACTCCGGAATAGGAACGTCCCTTTTAACTTCTATTTCTTTTATCGTTTGTTCTAACTTTGAAACATTATCCATATTTTCAGCTAAGAATATAACACTAAAATTTCCGGTATCCGGTAATGCTTCGCAGTTAAAAGGAAATATTGAATTTGCCTTCACACCATCATAAAGTACTGTTTTAAGATGTTCTTTGAGTTCAATAAATGAACATGGAGAAGTCTTAATTTTCATGAATTTCCAGCATGAAATAGGTCGGGTTAATTCTTCAATGTTATCTACAATCAGACTCACATAAGAAGAACCATTAAAACGGGCGTTATTTTCAACAGGAAATAAGCCTTTATCAGACACAATATAATCGATACCAACTACACCTTTATAGCCGGTTTCAGCCATTTTATCCACAATTTTTAGAGAAGTTTCTTCTATATATTTTGAATCGGCAGCCGAAATTTGCGCCTCTTTGATAGTACCGATGTGTATCATGCCTTTTTTACATATTTGATCCCGTATGCCAAGATGATTAATACTACAATCTCTACTAATTATCCATTGGTCATTAGGTGAAGATGAAACATTTAAAAATGGTTCAATGATTACAACTTTTTCACTACTATCTGAAATTTCCCGATATATTTCAGCAATATCATCACCATTGGTTTTATATAATGACATACCGGATTTTCCCAAGGTGCCGCGCATAATAACAGTATTGTAACTGCGTAAATAATCCTTAATAATAGCTTTCATCATAAGGTAATTCTCGCTGTTTTGGGGTTTTATTTCGAATGAAACACCTTCAACAACCGGTATATCTAATTGTCGGCAAATAATTTTAAAAGATGCTTTGTCATTATATTTCAATGTTTCAGTTTCAGGTGCTCCGAAAAGTTCAGCTCCAAGAACTTGTGCAGCTCGGGTTTCCAAATTGCTAGAAAACCATGGCACATATACAGGTTTTCTACCCGTTTTCCGGATAATTTCTTTAATTGGTTCAGGATCATTGATTATAAGTTCTGAAAGAGTTATTCCCACTGAATCTTTCCCAAATTCAACAACAAGGTCTGATCCAAGACTAAGTGAACGCAGCCAGTTGTAATATTCATGATCTAATGTACCCCGTAAAACTATTAGATCATCCGGGTGCGCCGCTGCGAGCGTTCTGTCACATTTTGAAATTACAGATGAATCCCGCCGTGGAAACTGTGGAAAATTATCCGCTGCATATATTATTAATTCATTATCATTATCTGAGATGCATTCTCTGAATGCTTTATAATTAGTCATATTGTATTTTCTTACATATTTAAACTCTATTCAATAATATCCATCCAAAAACAGTTGTCATTATCAATATGTATGCAATAAGTGCGTAAACCCACTTCCCTCCAAATTTATGGGTTCGTATCGAAGATAGATTTAAAGCAGACAAAACCATCAATAATGTATATATTACAATTGAAAAAACGGTATGACTAAAAAAACTTTCAAATAAAAATACAAAAGCTAAGATTAGTACATTATTGTCAAGTGCCAAACCCTTGTATGTTTTGCTATCAATAAGACCATAAATATTAAAATAACTCAACCGGACAGCACCGGCAGCAACAATAATAAACGCACCCGGCATAAACCATGCGCTATAATTTCCATAACTTAAAAGAAGTACTGCAGGAAAAATACCGAAACTCACAATATCTATCGTTGAGTCAAGTTGTTCTCCAAAAACTCTTTGTTCTTTTGTTCTGCCTTTCATTTTACGAGCTATAATTCCATCGTACCAATCAAATAAAACTGCCCATAGAACGGCAATTATTGATGCAAGAAAATTACCCTCAATAGCGAAATATATACCAAACACAGCACATAAGAGCCCAAACAAAGAACATATATTCGGCAGCTCCTTGACGAAGCTAAGTATGCCGACTTGACGTGAATTATTCATTTATATTTCTTTTTTTTAATACAATACATCTACCAAAGCATCAACTAATTTACAATTTTCTTTCTCGGTGCGGCTGGCTATTCGAATATAACGGTCAGCTTCCTGTTGCGTTTTTTCATGGCTGTCTTTTATATATATGTTATGCTTGATAAATAATCGTTTTGTTACTTCCGGACCACTTAATGCCTTCTCCGGCAAACGGCAAAAAATAAAGTTTGCGTCAGGTTTAAACACTGTCATATCAGGAATTGCCAAAAGCTTTTTATAAAAATTATCTCTGTCTTCTCTAACCTTTTTACAACTGTCGATGAATTCTTGTTTGTATGCAGGTAATATGCGTAAAAACTCTTCGGCAAATCCATTAATATTCCATATAGGAATCCTTTTTCGTACTGAATCGGCGAAAGCTGAATTTGCAGTTAACATATAACCGATTCTAAGTCCACAAATGCCATAGGCTTTACTCATACTCTTAAGAATTGCCGTATTCATGTGATTCTGAATTTCTCGTTCCAGGCTTATCTTATCCTTATCTTCTGCAAAATCCAAGAACGATTCATCGACGATAAGCATGCAGTCATGTTTCTCCAGTTTTTGTACAAGACGGATGAGGTCAGTCTTGGACACTAGCATTGATGTAGGATTATTAGGTGTTACCACAACCGCCATATCAGCTCCAATTTTTATCGATTCGGCAGCAAATTTATCTACATCGAGCTGAAAGGAAGGAAATTCAAGAGGAAATTCAACCACATGACCTTCAGGTGAAGCATTGGCATATTCATTGAAAGATGGAACAGGAACAATTAATTTTTTGGCTAAATGACCCGATATTATTTTTATGATTTCGGAAGCGCCGTTTCCGACAATAATTCTCTCAGCAGGTTGATCGATTATATTTCCAATAAGTCCGGCAAGTGCATTTTGTGCCATTGGGTAATTCAAAACAATGTTGTGAATCTTTTCTTTAAGAGTTGTAAAAACGGCTTTTGGTGGAAAATATAGATTATATAAATAAGCGTGATCTGTAAAATTATGGCGATAATAGCCGCCATGTTGTTTGGATATGAATTCGTATTTTTCAGTTTGAGTTTTATAATTGAATTGTGTCATGTATATTATATATTAATTTATTTTCTATGTGATACTTCATTTTTAAAAATCTTAATCCCATAAACAGTATTCCTATTTTAATGAATTGGATTAAGATATTAGCTTTAATTAGGGCTTACTGATTTTCTCCATTGTTAATATAATCAAATCAAGCAAGGTTGAATCCGATTATTGTTCTATCTTTACCGTTTAACAAAGTTGTCGACCTTAATATTAGTTTTTGAGTCCTTCGACAGTTAAAAATAGAAAGCAAAAAAAAAGATCCGCTAATTTTGCCAATTTTATCAAATTCATTATGAAGAATATTCCTGATATCCAGCTTTCTGATGTATCTTGTCTTCTTGCCCGTATCTGTTTCATTAAGGTGGTTCTCCCTACCTGGCGCATCCCTGTAATAATTAGTACGTTTTTATGATCCGGATATTTTAATAATTTATGAAATAGAAACCTTTCTTTCGTATTTGTAATTTCTTTTTTATAAATATATGCTTATTTGTAAAATACTTCAAATAGTAATGCACAAATTTATTCTTGTTTTTGACATTGGTTGTTGAATATCAAATGACAAATGCCGATTGTTGAATGAAATTAAAGGTTAAAAGATACAGAGGTTTATTTGAATGATTTTCGGGTTTTGATTAATGCGCTTGGCTTATGTGAAATTTCCATTGCAGCATTGAAAGCTAATTTGTAAGTATCTAGCAAAAGTAGTAATCAGTCTGGAGTAATGAGAAAACATGGAAATTAGAATATGAGAAAATGTGAATATGAGAATATGTGAGAATGGGATTGTTTGATTTTTTTACTTCTCATACTCCTAAAGTCGCATACACACATTCTCTCAAAGTCCTAAAGCCTCAAACTCGCCACTTTTCTGCTTGATTTTCCATTGTTACCAATTTGCCTAGAATATTTTCGTATGTTTCGTTTAACTTTTCTGCAATATCTTTTGTTAAATATTTACATTCAAATGCATATTCAAGCCAATTCTGTGTCTCCGCTGCTTCTCCTTCTGCATCAACCAATTTAGCAATAAAAGATTTAGGATACCTTCGTTTCCTGAAGCCCTCAGCTATGTTAGCAGAAACTGAGCGAGACGAGCGACGGACTTGATCTGTCAATGAATACCGTTCTTCTTTCGGAAATGATTTGGATAACTCAAATATTTTCATCCCTGCATCAAAAGAAATTTGATAAACTTTAAGTTCTTTGTGTGATTTTATTTTCATTTTGATAATTCCCTATTTTTCTCAAAGTCTCATCCTCTCATTTCCCCATATTCTCATCCTCTCATTTTCCCAAAATCTCATCCTTTTATCTTTTTATCAGTCAAAAGCCTGTTCTACGACTTTTATCCTCTACCTATCTGCACATTTATCCACCTAAAAGTTTTACAATCGAGTTAATTATAATGTTAAATTTTTCTTGTTTTAATAGGCCAATTTCAGATAATATTATACTCTCGTTTGCCGTAAATATTTTAGTGAAACGTACAAAACTTTCGCTCTTTAAAGAACCTCTTTTAAAATCTGATTTTACCAATTTAATAGCTTTTGCATCACCATATTTTTTACTCGTGATTTGGCACAATATCCAATCATTTTTACCTGCTGAAGCCAAAACTAGTGCAGGACGCAATTTTGATTTTGATAAATCGGAAAATGGAAAACGAATTAGTACTACTGAGCATTTTGAAGGTAATCCCAAGCTTCCTCCTCTTCCGGTCGTTCCCAATCTTTTGCTAGTACTGCTTCACTAAACAACGCTTCTTCATTAATTGGTTTTTCATCTAATATTGTAATTAATATATGAGATGGGAAAGGCAGTTTAATATTTTCTAATAGTCGAATATTACCTTTTCCATCTATTACTGCTTTAAATGTCTGTATCATAATAATCACCTTCTTTTTGGAAACTAAAAATAAAAAATATAACTTCAAAACCAAAATTTCATCCTTTATTTTTATCAGTCAAAAGACCTAATCGGCGGCTTTGATCTTTTTACCGGCAATTTCCATTGCGTATTCTGCTAATTGATTTATTGTTACCATTTCATCGGAACCTATATGAAGAAAGTAATGAGAATGTAGTAATGAGTAAAGAGAAGATTAGAAACAAAATTTGTCCGGTTTACTGTACAAGATAATTTAAGATAAAAGACAAAAGGCGAAAGTAATTGAATGGAGTAATGAGTATGGAGTAAATCCCGACGGGAAGACTAAGTGACTTAGAGACGAAGTGATGCTTTGTTTAATATTTCCAATTTTCCGGTTTTAATGACATATTAAGGAGGTTGAATAAAATAAGTCATCTGATTATTCGCAGAATCCCTTGATAACAGTTACTTATTTCGATACTGTAATTGGGCTATTCTATTCCACCCCCTAAACTAATTTACCTAAAATTTGATCATATTTTTTATAAAGTTCTTTGTAAGTTTCAATTTGTATATAATTGCATTCAAGTGAAAAATCGAGCCATACTTGAGATTCTGCAGCTTCTGCTTCTGAATCTGATAATTTTGATACAAATGATTTTGGATATTTCCTTTTCCTAAATGCTTCTTGCCCCGTGGAATAGAAACAAGCTAAAAAAATCTTATTTAAAAATATTGATTATTCCACAGGGCAGGCCAAATTTGCGCAAACTGTCAAGGACCACTTTATTCCCCAGTAAAAACGTAAAACGGTCCACTTTATTCCCCAGTTATCGGACCAGTTTATTCCCCAGTTAAAAAGGGAAACGGACCACTTTATTCCCCACCTCGAAAAAAAATAAAAGACGATTTTTGTTCTCATATATTTTCAAACATATGGAGAATAAAAATGGCATTTAACGAGGTAAAAATAATGGAACTAAAAGAAATCATAAGACGCCGGAAGTCGGGACAGAGTATAAGCAAAATATCAAAGGCAACCGGACGAGACAGAAAAACAGTACGAAAATATCTGAACCTAATAGAAGAAGAAAGCTTAATTGATTTAGATGAACAAGGCAAAGACGATACTGCCAAATTAAATGAAGCGTTACAAAAGATTAAAAAGCAGACAAAAAGGAGACCGGATAAGCAAAATATATTTTTACCTTTTCTTGAAGAGATAAAATCGCTAATAGAAATAAAGGGAAAAAACAAAGGATTAAAATTAAAGTCTGCATATAGAGTAATTTGCTCAAAGCACGATTTAACGCAGAAAACAAGTTATAGCAGCTTTAAGAGATATGTTGGTTCACAAAATATTCTGCTTCAAACCACCGGAACAACTTGTCGCATAGAAACACCACCGGGGAATCAACTACAAGTAGATTATGCAAAAGTAGGGCTTATCTGCGATCCGGCAACAAACAAAAGAAAGACAGTTTACGCTTTTATCGGTACACTTTCTTTTAGTCGGCATAAGTTTGTAGAGTTCGTATATAAACAAGACCAAAAGAGTTTTGTGGAATCCCACGTAAAAATGTTTAAGTTTTTCGGTGGCGTTCCCGAAACAATTGTGATAGATAATCTTAAGTCCGGTGTAATCAAACCCGACTTATACAACCCACAACTTAACCGAAGTTATTCTGATATGGCAGGATATTATAACTGCTTTATAGATACTGCAAGAGTAGCCACGCCAAAGGACAAACCGAAAGTAGAACGTGATGTACAAACGGTAAGAGAAGAATTTAAGGTTATGCTTGCACTTAATGAAAACCTTACCATAACAGAAGCAAACAAGAAAATACTTGATTTTTTAGTCAAGGATTATGGAATAAGGAAACACGGGACAACCGGAGAAGAACCTTTCAAAGTATTTGAGGAAGTAGAAAAAAAATCATTACTTGAACTACCGACAGAAGAATATGAAGTATCCGAGTGGAAACAAGCAAAAGTTCATCCGGACTGCTATATTCAAATAAACAAGAAAGTCTATTCGGTTCCTTACGAATTTGTTGGTAAAGAGGTTTTTGTTAAAGTAAAATCAAAACTAATAGAAGTCTATTACAACGAAGCTATAATCAAAGTTCACACCGTAACAAAAGGATACCGGCATACCGACTATGATGATTTCCCTGATAATGTTAAAAATGCAGTAGATAAAGATTTACCTTACAGACTACAAAAGAAAGCCGAGACAATCGGCGGAGCTTATTTGAAACAGCTAATAAGAAAACTACTAACTCCACACGCATTTATAAATTTAAGAAGGGCACAAGGGATAATATCCGTTGCAGAAAAATATCCTTCTTCATTAGTAGAGAAAGCGGCTCGTGAAGCTCTTAACCACAGCCGGACTCCTCATCCTAAAGATTTTAAGAAGTTAATTGAAACAACAAAAAAACTAGAAGAAGACTCTTCGGATAACCGGATTGCTCTTTCTGAGGAAACCGGCTCTTTTCTAAGAAAAGCAGAATACTTTGTTCATAATTAAAAAAAAGGAGAAATACTTATGTCTAATCGTGCACAATTAGAATCTTTAATAACATCGCTTAAACTCTCGGGGTTAGCCGATAATCTCGAACTAAGGTTAATAGAAGCAGAGCAGAGTCAACTCTCATATACCGAACTACTTACTATGATGTTTAACGACGAAATAGAAAAAAGAAATAATCGGAGATTAAAACGATTAATTGCAAGAGCGAAACTAAAAGGCAATCAAACCTTAGAACACTTCGACTTTTCTTTTAATCCTTCGATAAATGCTGCCGCTATACGTGAGCTTGCTACTTGCAGTTTTATTGACAAGGGTGAAAATATCTTCCTTATCGGACCAACCGGTGTCGGTAAAACTCATCTTGCTATGGCTATTGCTCACTCGGCTTGCAGAAAATATATGAACGTTCTAAACTATAATTTTAATGATTTATTTACTGAATTGATAAAAGCCGATATCAACAATAAACTTGATTTATTACTAAAAAATATTATTAAAACAGATCTTCTTATAATAGATGATTTTGCATTTAAGAAAATTAATCAGCAAGAAGCCGAATTATTATATACTATTATATATGAGTTCCCTTAAAAAACTAACTTTTCACGAAAAAGAAATACCTATGACAGAAATAAAATTTATCATTGCATTTTAACTAAATGAAGCTGAATAAGTAAGAATTCTAATTTTCCGAGTCATTTTTTTGAATATGCCGGAAATAATTTTTATTAAGGTAATAAAAATGCCCATTTGACACGAGAGTCCATCATTTTTCTTCAAATAGCGGAATATTCTTCCAAAGTTGATACCAATTCCTCTTGTGTAAGCATAAATTTCTGTCTTAAACGCCCCACGAATTTTTAACTTCCCTTTGTGGTTCATCTCTTGTCTGAATTCATTTACCGTTGCTTCTACATTCGGTCTGATTTTCCTCCTCTTTATAGGAAGTTTTCTTATCGCTATACGTCGCTTGTTTTTCAAAAAGTCTTCTTCCGTAAAATAAAATGCTCTTTGACTTTCTTGTTTCTGTATCTGGGTTTTACAACTTTCTTTTAAGTGGCAAGATAAACAAATGGTCATATCAAAAATTGCTTTATTTCGCTTCCGTGTTTCCGCTGAAGTTATTTGCTGGTTTGGGCACGAGACTTTGTAGTTTCCGTTACCTCCTTTTTCTATCTTCATTTCTACTTCTGCTTTCCGTCCCTTTATCGCTGTTTGTATATGATTTATTCCCAATTGTTTCATCTTTTTGTCATTGGCTTCGCTGCCATAGGCTCCATCTGTATGTAGCTCTGATAAATCAGGTGTCTTTTCATTTATCTTTTCTATCCGGTTATTTAATATCTCAGGATCGCTTGTATTATTCTTCTCTATTGCAATATCATCTATTAAGTTCAATTCATTATCCGGATGGGCAGTCTCTGTTACATTTATTACTTGACCTTTGCTTTTTTGTGTACCTTTCTTTTGATACGTAGCTTCCGTATCATCAGGCGACTGAAGTATGCCGCTATGCAATTCTTTCGTGTCTTTTACCATGACTATTTTATTATCTGTCAAGAATTTTATATATTTCTCTATCTCCATAGTTTTTCTTGAAATTATCCAATATTTCTCGATAAATTAAACCTAATTTCTCTAACTCTTTTGGTAGTTCACTTCGCTCCAAATCATATATGAATTTGTGTGATGTCTTCTTCGTATAGCGTGAGAATAACTCATTGTATCTTTTCTTATCCCGGTCACTTAAAATTCTATGAAATCGTAATATTACTTCTACTAATAATTGAACACGACTATAGTCCCTGATATTTGATGCTGCTAAAAATGAATCGGAACGCTGTATATCCGTCCTTATCTTTAAGACTTTTAACTGCCTCTTTGTTAGTCCGTCAAAAACTAACTCAAAGAGATTTATACCGGTCTTTAACTCATATCTATTTATTCTGTTCTGAAAGTCAAATATTGTAGGTTCGCTAAACGGTGTCTTTTCCAAGTCAGATAAACCGAGTGCAGTTCGCATTCTTAAATCATAATCAATCTGTTCGAACATCTCTTTATATGTTAATCCTTTGTGAGACCTGAGAATTAAGAATGCTACCATAGTATTTATCGGTGCGTTTGGATGACTTTTCTTATCTGAATATAGTACGGAAAAAAGTTTTTCATCTATATTGCGGAATATGATATTATAAAACGCTTTTTCTTTCGAGTTACGAAGTTTTTCCCGTTTTGTTTCCGATAAATAATTATCAAAACCGAAAAGTTCTTCTTGAAGGTGTGCTGTATTTTTTTTGAACATTTCTACTCAAGTTTATTTTTTTGTTTACCAAAATATTTAAATTATTTGACAAAATCAGGTTTTTCTGTATTATTTCGGTAGAATCTAATAATTATCTCTCAGGCTGTTTCCTTTTTGAAAATTCCGGAACTAACATAGACGCAACCATCTTCAACAGAATTTTAATGACCTTTTTTAAGTGGACTCATTTATAGTAAATGAACTTTGTGAATCGAATAGAATTTCAATAGCAACTTTTATTTTTTTCGA
>ENA-ORDP01001265-ORDP01001265.1-marine-sediment-metagenome-genome-assembly--contig:-NODE-1265-length-14284-cov-4.403050_pt1 | contig 14284 bp, 11 predicted proteins | sample MGYA00248627_ERZ508539 | MGnify/ENA primary metagenome ERZ508539 (study PRJEB26208, sample SAMN05571518) | marine sediment metagenome | biome: deep sea; feature: Hydrothermal vent; material...
TTTCCGGCCGGAACGGCAATTTCCACAATATCCCCTACCGATTTACCCAGCAATCCTTTGGCGATAGGAGCGTTGACAGAAAGTTTTCCGGTTTTCAAATCGGCTTCTTTTTCAGGCACCAGAATATAACACATGGTAGCGCCATTTTTCAGGTTTTTGATTTTTACATTAGATAAAATCAATACTTTAGAGCTGTCCATTTTTGATTCATCGATGATGCGGGCGTTACCGATAATATCCCGAAGCTTCGAAATTTTTAGCTCCAGCAATCCCTGTGCATCTTTGGCAGCATCGTATTCTGCATTTTCCGAAAGGTCACCTTTGTCGCGTGCTTCGGCAATAGCTTCGGATATTTTTCTTCGCTCTACACGTGTGAGATGATCCAGTTCATCGCGTAATTTTTGCAGCCCTTCTTCTGTATAATATTTTGCTTCTGCCATAGTGTAATAATTTTAGTTTCAACCATTAAAAAGATAAAAGACCCCAAACCAATGAAGGGGTCTTTTCCCGATGCAAAGATATTAATAATACCAAATAGATTTCAAAATGCAATGAAAAAGATGAGTAATGCGGGTTAAGAACGAAGCAGATAGGTTATTTCGTTACAGCTCTTTGGCGGCCTTAACGAAGCCGGTTATTCATAAGGCCGGCGTAAGATTTCCGAATAAATGATAGCCTTTTTTATGTTGATTTTCCGGACTTTGCGTCTCGAAGATTTTTCTGTCGGTTCTTCACAAACGGTCATGTTGTGAACGCTTTCTTCAAAAACAACGGGCTTTTCCGGTTTAGCTATTGTTTTTTTCGGAACCTCTTCCTCCACATTTTCGATAATATCTTCAGCGATATCTTTTTCTGAGATAAATGTTCCCAGGATACTTTCGAGTCCGGAAGAGGTGGATGGCGAAGAAATTTTCTCTGTTTTCTCTTCTCTGGCAGCTTTATCTTTCCCCTTGTAAATGAAAAAGGCTATCCACAGTAATCCAAGCAAAATATAAATCCAACTGTCCGTGCCTGCGTGAAACATCATAATTCTTTTTTTAAAAAAGTAAAATTACTTAAAATTAAGGAAACAAAAGAGTGTAAAATATAACAAATCGAAAATAACGGATTATTTCCGGATTACTTCGTTTAATTGTTTCAGTCCCACCACTTCTAACACCGAATAAAAAATATAGTAAACAAAAAACGTAATGATAAAAGAAACGGCATCTGCTTTGTTCAGAAAAGCATATGCCAGAATAAACAGCGAGAAAATTACTAGTTTCAGAAAATTAATTATCATGTAAGTATTGGCAAAGCGGCTGATTTTCTTCGTCATGCTTTTGGCTGTAATGTGAAACGCTGCCCAGGAAAAAAGAAACAGAAAGACCAGAATATAGGGATAGGAAGCGGTTACGTGGATGTCCGGAAACAGCAGGCTGAATACAAAAGTGAACAGGCCGAGTAACAGTGTGAGAATCCCCAGCCGGAGCGTGAATTGAGAAATTGATTTTTTCATAGGTTTATTGGTGTTTAAAAAATTCGCGTATCCCGTAAAGAATGGATAGCACAATAGCTACAAGGGTAAGCACGACAGTAAAGACCGGAAAATGCCACTGTAACCATTTATCTATCTCTCTTCCGCCAAAGGCTCCGGCAAACACAATAACAGCCATCTGCAAGCCCAGGGCAGAATAAACAGCATAAAATTTCAGTGGATTTTTTTTATCCTTTTTTTCCTTCATTTTTGATTTTGCCCGTTTCCATACCAGCCATTTTACAGTTTCCGGTAAACCGGGCTCCGATTTCGATAGAAATTTTTGATGTGGTTACATCTCCCGTAAAAATAGCCGTTGTTTTGAAAACGGTTAATTCCTTAACCTCCATGGTGGCATTTACTTTTCCGGAGATGTCGGTATTTTTGCAGTGAATTTCTCCATCCACAACACCATCTTTTCCGATAACCACTTTCCCTTTTGCGTTTATTTTACCCGAAAGAGAGCCATCAATACGTACATCGCCATCCGACTCTATCTCGCCAGTTATTTTGGTCCCGAAGGAAACAATGTTCGGAACCTGTAATTCACCGTTACCGTTACCATTAGAATATTTTTTCATCTGTTTATTATTTATAGTATTCATCAAAAAACTGTTGATAAATCTTCATGTTTTTCTCTTTGTAAAATAAAGGATAATTTTTATCCGAAATGACAAATAAATGATAATTTCGTTTTTGAATGCCTGAAAAGACATAAGGATCTTTGGATAAGACCTTATAATATACCAAGGCATCTTGTTGGCTTACAAACTGTTTTACAAGCAATAGATTGTAATTGTTATTCAATATTAAGCTGCTAATTTGTAGTGGTTGTTGCTTGAAATACTTCTCGTTAAAGTCGGAAAGACGTGTTTCCAAAGCACGAGTGTTAACTATTCTCCGGTTGGTTACCAGCAAAATATATTGCGGGGCATTGCTGTTGTAAACAAAACCTCCGATATGTTTTTTTCTGTTTTGGGCAGCAAGTAATGCCTGCCGTTCCTTTTCGCTGATGCCAATGCCATATTCCATTTGCAGCATCCTGACAATAGCCTTCGATCGCTCTGCCAGCGGATGGTGTGGATATTTTGCGATAAGCTGTTGCAAAGCCAGGTATAGCGTATCCGCAACCTCCACTTTTCCCAGCGAAAGTGCCCGCAGATACATAAACTGCGGTTCGACTGCCGTGTCGTTGGGATATTCCTCCAGCGCCCGGTTGGCGTAAGTTATCACTCTGTAATACTGTTCGTGCCCGAATGCCTCATAGGTGCGGCTGTAAAGTTTTTCCGCTTCGTTGTGCTTATTTTCAAGTTTCTTGTAATAATCGGGATCGTTCAAAACTTTGGTATAAAGACTTTCCGGATAACGCTCTAAGATAAGCCTTTTGTAATGCATGGATTTGTCGGTTTTTCCCAGTCCGGCATAAATGTTATACAAATAATACCAGTTTTGTAGCCGGTATTGATTACCGGGATATTTTGCCTGAAGCGCCAAATAGGTTTTCAGGGCATCTGTGGTATCGTTCAACTCCTCGAGATACAAAAAGCCCAGCTTGTTATAGTTATCTACAATAAGCGAGTCGGATTGCTGAAAATCTTTTGCCGTTTTGGGAAGCCCTTTCAGATAAAATGCCCTCGTTTCGGGCCCGGTAAGTTTGGGCTTGCCGGGTCTGGCTTTGGATGCGCCCGTTTGCGTACCAACTTCGTTTTCAACTGTGATAGCGGTATTGGCCATGATGGTGTGTTTGTTGTTCAAAAACCAGAGATCTTCTAACTTTCGCTGTCCCCAGCGTCTGCGGAATTCGTTAAAACCCTGCGACAAAGCAGTACTATTGTAAAAATACCATCCTCCCTTGCCCGACTTCCCGCTCACGGGAATATCACTACTGCTTCCAGTAAACCGTCCGGAAGTCAAATTCTCCATCCTGATTTCTGCGGCTTTTTTATTCGCTGCCAACACTGTTTTGTAGTCTGCTATTTTTTTATTGATAAGGGCGTATAACTGTGCTGTATCCATCCGGGCAAGCCGTTGCAGACTGTCTTGTGTGTGAATGGATTGCAGGTTTTGCACTAATTGCGAAAGTACCTGCGACTTGTTTTTGATTTGTGCGTATTGTGGATAGTCTTTCGGAAGGAACTGAACAGCCGTATCGTAATAGTCCTGTGCCGGAACATAATTGCCGTGTTGGAAATAATCTTCGGCAAGTTTCAGCGATGCCGTTGATTTTTGGTAACTGTTATCCTTGCTGTTGCTGACCGAAAGCCTGAGATAATGTACCATGAGGCTGTCGTTTTTATTCTTTTCGGCTACCTCGGCCAAGGCATAATAAATTTGATCACGATAAACCTTATACTGGTTCTTGCCGGCCATTTTTTCCAGCGTTTTCACGATGTATTTGCCATCACCACGGGTCGCATCATAACATCTGGCAAGATTTAACCGTGCTTCAAAATCCATTTGAAACGGCGGATTACGTTTCAGAACTTTGGTAAAATAAATACTTGCCTGTTGCAGGTAGCCTTCTCTTCTGTTTATTTGTCCCATGATAAAATAAATGCGGCTCAGAAGGTCTTTGTTGCGGGTAACGTCAATGCTTTTTTCGAGATAAGGATATGCCGCCGACGGGTTGCCCTCGGTAAGATACAGGTCGGCATATACCTCCGGTAGTGTATTCTTTACCTCATAGGGAAATCCTTTTTCGTTTTGCTCACTGCTGAGCAGACTCAGGGCAGCATCTGCTTTTCCGTAATCTTTCATTTCAATGTAAGTTTTTGCCAGCCACAAAGTTCCGAGGTAATGAATAGGGAGGTAATTGTACTTTTTCTGTACAAAATCAAAAATCCTTCGTGCGCCCGTAAAATCGTGTTTGTAAAAAAACGCCTGCCCCATCATAAGATAGCTCTCTGTTACCCATTTCACTTTTTCTTTCCCACCGAAAACCATGGAATGGTTTTGAATGGTCATGGCTGCCTTTTTGATGGTCATTTCCATCCGCAAAGACATCTGTCTGCCTGTTTCTTTATTCCCGTAGTTGTAAACCCGTAAAATTTTAGCATAATTGTCTTTAGCATTATTCCGCAGATAATCCACACCGGCTATTAAATTCTGCTTCCCGTTCCAATAGACATTGTAATGACTCGTAAGGTTATGATAAGCACGTGCCATAACCGTATTTCTTCTGGTCGAACAGGACGAAAGGCTTATCCCCAAGCCGAACAAAACAAGCACAAAAAAAATGCTATTGGCTTTTTTAATCTTCAACGTGTGATTTCCTTAAATAACTGAAATTTTTACAAAATATTTTTATGCCTCGCAAAATTAATGATTTATCTTTTCTTTCACCAAACCACCGGCATTCCGACAAAAAATTCTTGTGTGTGTTTTTGGGTCTGGCCTCAGACCCGACGTTTTCTGTTATAGCTGCCTCATGTCCGTTTAGCATTTGTAACAGGCGCGTGGGTCATAAAAGTATTTTTCAGATTTTTTATATTTTTACAAAAAATAATTTGTGTTATGATATCCAATATTTCAAAACGGTGGGCTCTTCTCGCAGTCAATGGCGTTATTGCTATCATTTTTGGTGCCCTCGCTATTTTTGTGCCCGGCCCGACGCTTTTAACCGTGGTTACCTATTTTGGTATTGTCATTTTGCTGCTTGGAGTTGCTATGCTGGTTGGGGTAATTTCCAATATCCGGAACGGCCTCGGTTACGGTACTGATTTGGCAGCGACGATTGTGTTGTTGGTGATTGGCGTTTTATTCTCTTTTTATACTCAGCAGTCCCTGACGGTTTTTGTGATTATTATTGGCAGCTGGGCCATCCTGATAGGATTGATGCAGTTTTTCATTGCTTTTAAATTAAACCCCGGTCTTAATGGCAAAAGCACGTTGTTAATCAACGGCGGGCTCAGTTTGATTTTCGGAATAGTTCTGTTTTTCAACCCGTTTCAGGCGGCAGTATTTGTTTTGGTGCTTACAGGAATCCTCGCGATTGTGGTTGGTACTATTCTGATAATCATTGCCATGAAGATGAAGAATTTCTTCAAGCATCAGGAAGGATAACGAACGCGGATTTTGATTACTGGAATTTATTTACGTTTTGAAATTTAGTGCCATGCACTTCAACCCTCCAAAAACAACTTGTTGAAAAGAATTCTGAGGACGAATACCGGCTTCATGATTTTTACCCGGAAGTTACTACTCAGCAGCAATTAACTTTTGATTAGCCAAACATGACAGAGCCTCAAAAACTTTTGATAGTTGTGTCAATCACAGAGCTAATAATAGCATAATGATTGGCAAAATCAAAAGTTTTAAATTGATTGGAGAATTCATTCTTACCTTTGCTTTTCTAATGGCTCTCTCCGAACCATTATTATTAGGTGGCCTTCCAATAGGCGCAGGAAAATCAAATAACATTGTTACGGTTTAAACAAGCTGATCATTAACCTTTTATTAACACTCTATTAACCATCTATTAACCTTTTATTAACCCTCTATTAACCTTTTACTAACTTTCCTCTGTTAATAATTCTTTTACTTTACTGCCGAGAAATAACAACGAACTTAATTCTCTGTTTTGATAATTGAACAGAGGTCATGTAGTAAATAAAGAAAAATTAATTAAAAAACAAAAGGAGGGTTCTATGAAAAAACACGTACAAGGATTTAGTGTTCTGTTTCTGTTTCTGATTTTTACATCAGCCTTTCAGGCGTTTGGTCAGAATATTCAGATTTCAGGAAAAGTTACTGATGCCAGCACCGGACAAACACTTCCCGGTGTTAGTATTTTGGTAAAGAATACTACAGTAGGGACAACTACCGGTTTAAACGGTAAGTATTCTTTGCAGGCAAAGATTGGTTCGAAATTAGTATTTTCGTATATTGGATACCAGACACAATCTGTTGTTGTCAGTAATCAAAAGATTATAGATGTCGTTATGAAACCTACCGCTACAAGTTTGGGGCAGGTTATTGTTACCGGTTATATGACGGAAAGGAAAAGAGATTTAACCGGAGCTGTTTCTGTTGTCAAAGTTGGTAAAATGATTTCTCAACCTGTTTCAGGAATTGATAAAATGCTCCAGGGGAGAGCCGCTGGTGTTGATGTGATAAGTTCAGGCGCTCCGGGTGGCGGAGTCGCAGTCCGAATCAGGGGCTTTAGTACCATTAGAAACGATGATCCCTTGTATATCATAGATGGTGTGCCAACTACAAGTGGAATAAATTTGTTAAACCCTTATGACATTAAATCGATACAGATTTTAAAAGATGCATCTGCAGCCTCTATTTACGGTTCGCGAGCTGCAAACGGTGTAATCATAATTACAACAAAACAGGGTAATAGCAGAAATCCAAGAATTTCATTTAATGCATATACAGGCATTCAAAGTGTTTTTCACCTTCCCCATATGCTGAGTGCCAAGGAATACGGAGAGGCCTATTGGCAAGCTTCGGAAAATGACGGGATAACACATGTCACTAATGCTATATACGGGAGCGGGCCTTCCCCGGTAATCCCCGCCTTTATAAATACTGATGGCAAACAAACAATTCCCTCAGCAAATACCGATTGGTTGAAGGTAATTTTTAAGCCTGCCGTGGTACAATCATACGATCTTTCTGTTTCTCAGGGAACAAAAAAGAAACGTTCTTTTTTTGCACTTAGTTATTTCAATCGGCAAGGCATTTTAAAGTACACTAATTTTAAAAGGATAACGGCACGTATAAATTCCGACTATATGTTATTTGATAAGATTAAAATCGGAGAGAACTTATTAGCGGGTTTTTCAGGATCTACAAAGACTGAAACCAATTCAGAATTAAATAGTGTGGTTTACGATGCATATAAAATGCTTTCCATCGCTCCTGTATATGATATTAATGGGAATTTTACAGGAAATCCGTTAAGTGATATCGAAAATCCGTTGGGTAAGTTGTATAGGAACAGAAATAATGTTCAGAAAACATATAGTCTGTTTGGGAATCTCTATTCGCAATATGAATTAACAAATGGACTGATTGCAAAAACCAGCTTAGGGCTTGATGTCTCCGTTTTTAATTTTGATAATTTTAATCCTAGTTTTCAAGAGCCTGATGCCCAGAATGCTGTAAGTGAGTTGAACGTTACAAACAGAACTAATATTAATTGGGTTTGGACCAACACTTTAAATTATGATAAAACTTTTGCTGGTAAAAATTCTTTGAATGTATTATTAGGAACTGAAGCAATAAATAACTCTATGAGATTTACCACTGCTTATAGAAACAATTTTCCTTTAGATAATCTTAATTCACAGGTGCTAAATTTTGGTAATGGGAATTCCCAGCGAAATAGCGGTGATAAATTTGAAAATTCACTTATTTCATACTTTGGTAAAGTAAACTACTCTTTCGAAAACAAGTACTTGTTTTCCGCTACTTTAAGAAGGGATGGCACTTCTAAATTAAAAAATTATAAATGGGGAACGTTTCCTGCATTTTCAGTAGGCTGGAGAATTTCACAGGAAGGCTTTTTTCATTCGAATTTTATAAATAATCTGAAATTTCGCTTTGGTTGGGGACAAACCGGTAATCAGAGTATTCCGCCTTATGTTACGGTGGCCAGCTATAGTAGTAATCCATATTATTCCAACTATGCTATTACCGGTTCTCAAAATAGTGTTACGCAGGGTTATACACTGACAGGAAACCCAAACCCAAACTTGAAATGGGAAATAACCACCCAAAGCGACGTAGGATTTGATTTAGGATTGATGAAAAACCGGATTACCATAACTGCTGATTATTTTATAAAAAAGACTAAAAATTTGCTTTTCAACAGGAGCTTACCTCCGGTTGTAGGCGGAACTAACGTGACGATGTGGGATAATGTAGGTTCAATGGAAAACAAAGGTTTTGAGTTCAATATGAATTATAAAAATGACCCGTCAAAGAATTTTAAATTCAGTGTGATGTTAAATGTGAGTGTCCTTAGAAATAAACTTACTTCTTTGCGTACGGGTATTGATTTTATTGGAATAAACCCTGCTATTTTACATATAGTGAATTTTGACCAGGAAACTTCCAGAACAGTTGTTGGAGAACCAATCGCTTCTTTTTATGGATACACTGTAATAGGAATATTCCAGTCGCAGGCAGCGGCAGATGCTGATAAGGCACAACCTAATGCCGTAGCGGGAGATTTTAAGTTTAAGGATTTGAATCATGATGGAATAATCAACGACAAGGACAAGTCTATCATTGGTTCTCCTCTTCCTAAATTTACTTACAGTCTTTCTTTTAATAGTCAATACAAAAACTTCGATGCTTCTGTATTTTTTATAGGTTCACAGGGCAACAAAATTTATGATCTGTCAAGATATTATACTGATTTTTTCGACTTATCTAATTATAATAAAAGTGAACGTACTCTCAATGCCTGGACTCCTGAAAATAAGAATACCAATGTTCCCAGGCTGTCGATGAATGACCCGAATCATAATGATCGTCCTTCCACCTATTTTATTCACAATGCTTCTTACCTTATACTAAAGACTTTGCAAATTGGTTATACTTTTCCAAAGAGAATATCCATGAAAATTAAAATCAAAAGATTGCGGATTTATTTAGAAGCTACAAATTTGTTTACTATAACGCCTTATTCCGGATTAAGTCCTGAGGTAGGCTTGCAAAATTATACAAGTGATAACAGGAATCTGGATATTGGTGTTGACCGAGGTATCTATCCTCCGTCACGAACATTCACTTTTGGTGTAAACTTTAACCTTTAACAAAATTTACCATGAAAAAAATAATTATAGTCATAAGCATCATGCTATTAGCTGTTGCATGTCAGAAAAGTTTTATTCAAAAAGAACCCTATGGGGTCTTAACAGAACAACAAATCCTTACCCCTAAAAATGTGGAAGGATTGATTATTTCCGCTTATAGCATCCTTAACGGACAAATGGACGAAGCGAGCAATGCTTATAACTCTCCGGCATCAAACTGGAGCTTTGGTAGCGTTACTTCTGATGATATGTACAAAGGCGGAGGAGGTACAGGTGATCAAAATTCAATCAATCAAATGGAACTCTTTACTGTTACACCTGACACTTTTGATATTGGAAGAAAATGGCTCGCCCTGTACGAGGGCGTTCGCAGGGCAAATGTGGCTCTTCATGCCTTAAGTCTTGTAAAGGGAATGGCCCCAGGTCTTAAAGCAGAGAGAATTGGTGAAATGAAGTTCTTAAGAGGGCATTTTTATTTTGAATTAAAAATAATATATAATCGGATTCCTTATTATGACGAAAACACCGTGGGTATTAAGGACTACTATGTTTCCAATACTAAATATTCTTCTGCTGAACTCTGGGGTAAAATTGAGGGTGATTTTAAAGCAGCATTTGCAGCTTTACCATCAACTCAGGCAGACCCCGGGAGGCCGACCAAGTGGGCAGCTGAGGCTTATTTATGTAAAACCTATATTTATCAAAAGAAATGGAGCCAGGCAATAACCGCTGCCGATCTGGTTATTAATAACGGGGGATATAGGTTACTGAAGAATTTTAGTGCGACGTTCCTTCCTCAAAATGATAATGGACCGGATGTTATCTTTGCGATCCAATATTCAATTAATGATGGGAGCCCCAAGAATTACAATGGGTCTATAGGTGACCGGTTGATTCCTCCTGGTGGACCAAGATATCCAAGATACGGGTTTGAGAGGCCTTCACAAAACCTTGTAAATGCATTCAAAACAGACTCCATTACTGGTCTTCCCATTACTGGAAATTCATTAGTACGGCCTGGTGATTATGTGGATCCCCGGTTGGATGTCACAGTAGCACGTCCCGGAATTCCTTATAAAGACCTCGGTATTCTCTATGAAAAGTCATGGGCACGAGACGCAGCAGTTTATGGGCCTTTTGAAGCAAAAAAAAGGGTTCTTTCTGCTAACTCACCCTATTATCTGGCTAGCTGGCCTTATGTTTCTGCATCAAATTATATCTTTATAAGATATGCAGACGTGTTGCTTTGGAAGGCTGAGGCATTAATTGAAACCGGTGACTTAGAGGGTGGTCGTGCACTGATCAATGTGATAAGAAACAGGGCCAAGAATAGCAATTATGTACAAAATCTGGCTGGAACCGGTAACGCGGCTCATTATAAAATCGGGTTATATACAAAACCGTTTACTAGTTTCACGCAAGCTATAAACGCTCTTCGGCTGGAAAGAAGACTTGAATTTGCAGCTGAAGGACAACGATTTTTTGACTTGGTACGCTGGGGAATCGCTGCTCCGGTGTTAAACAGTTATTTTGCATCGGAATCGAAATTACGAGGTTATTTAACCGGAGCACATTTTGTTAAAGGAAAAAATGAGTATATGCCAATCCCTCAGAGTGAAATAGACTTGGGACACGGATTGATAACTCAAAATCCCGGTTACTAGCGTTCTGGAGGTTAATATTCATTAGAAAAGTCGGGAGAATAAAATTCCCGATTTTTTTAATGTTAAGAGGGGAAAGCATACTGTCATCCTCCCCGAGATTCGGCCATAGATTTTATATCTTCGTACGATAAGTTAAAAGAATTTTAATGAATTATTGTTAAATTAAATCAAAATGAAACGGTATATTTTAAAAGTATTATTTATTTGTTTTTTCTTAATAAGTAGTTTCAATGTTTTCTCCCAAGATAATAACGGATTTAACCCCAGTTATCAATTATTGCACAGTAATAGTGTTGTACAGGATAAAAACTTTTATCTGCTCACAGCAATGCAACAAGTGCCGGCAATAAAACAATTACTAATTTCCAATAAAGAATTAGCAGCATTTGTTAGTGCAAAAAAATCACAAATCATAAAAAGTACCAACACTTGTGGCGAAAATTCTGAATGTCAGTTTAAGTCCTTTTTATGGACAGAGAAAGAAGTGAAATTTATCTCAAAACAGTTGAGGAACCTGTATAGTTCAAATATTGAATTTAAAGAATTTATACAGAATCAAATAAGACCATCCGGTTATTATCAGAATTATATAAACCTGACAGATGAAGAAATTTTAATAAAAGCATGGGTGGACGCTGCAAAAGGAATTAATCATATTATTAATGTTTATGGAAAAGGGATGAAGCCTCTGTACCCCAAAATTGATTCTATTTCATATAACAAAAATTCAATATTTTACAGACGATTAATGGATATTAATGCCAACAGCATTACCAGAAATTTAAACACTATGAGTCTGTTTTTTGAACCTTCCCTGCAATTTGCTCTGAATCTACTGGATATTAATGATAGAGATAATGCTTCATCTTATGAGCCTATGGCAAAAAAAGAGAACAAAGCTACAGTTGAAAGGATTCCAACGATTGATTGGAATGCATATAAGTATTCAATTATTCTTGTTCCGGGTGAGGGGCCGACTAATTATAGGGATCCTTTAAACCCTGTTGGAAAATTCCGGTTAAAATTGGCAGTAGAACATTATCGTATGAAGCTCGCTCCGATAATAGTAGTGTCGGGAGGTAAGGTTCACCCGTATAGAACACCCTATGCTGAGGCTTTGGAAATGAAAAAATTCCTTATGGAAAGATACCAAATTCCTAAAAATGCAATCTTAATCGAACCGCATGCTCGCCATACAACTACAAATTTTAGAAATACGGCCCGATTAATTTATCGATATGGAATTCCTTCCACCAAAAAAGCCTTAGTAACAACAACAAAGTTTCAAAGTTATTATATTAGCGGCGAGACGCTTTATAAGAACGAGACGCTTTATAAGAGATGTATTCGGGAATTAGGTTATGTACCGTATAAACTAATCAAAAGATTAAATCAAAATGATATAGAATTTTTACCCATTATAACATCTCTTCAAAGCAATTCTATGGATCCTTTAGATCCTTAAACTTATAGAAGTTGTTTAAAGTCTACCAAGTAAATTATTGATTAAATATTTAAAAATCAGCCGATAAATTCCTTTATTCCCCTTCTCGAAGGGGTGCAGGGGTAGGTCATTTTAAAAAACTATTTATCGGCTGATTTTTAAGCCATTAAAATTGTTCATGGCTTTAGACTTTAAACAACTTTATAATCTAAATATGGTCTAAGAGTATTTAAAGATTGAATGCAAAGGAGTTAGCATTATTTTCGTTTTCATGTATCAGGTCTAAAAAGGCACGAATACTACCGGCCATTGCGGCAAGCGCGGCGGTTGTAAAATAAAGTACCAGACTAATGATACTGGCAAAGAAGAAGGAAACCGAAACCCAAAGGCGAAATTTTTTATTCATTAGGCTTGTTAAGTTCCGGTCAAAAATAAGAGAATATTTGTTTTTCTATTTCAGATATTTCACCATCCAGCCCACCCAGCGGCGGTAAATATCCGTTGTCCGGACAATGTCATGCGGAAAATGAGTATTTGCCGGATAGACATAAAACTCTACCGTTACACCGTTGTCACGCAAAGCATGAAACATCTCATAGCTGTTGACGATAGGCACATTGGGGTCGCCGGCATCTCCCATAATCAATGTGGGTGCTTTTGCGTTGATGGCATAAGCAATGGGCGACTGTTCGCGCCAGATTTTCCAGTATTTTTTCACCCACGGCGAACCGCCGAAAAAGTATAAATCGCCTTTTTGATAATAGGCAATGGTATAATCCATCACCCAGTCGTTGAGTGCAGCACCTGAAACTGCAGCTTTCCACACTTTGGGATAGTTTCCAATGAGCCACGAAGTCATGTAACCTCCGTAAGACCAGCCGGTAACACCAATATTTGATTTGTCAACAAAACCTTTTTCTTCTACTTTTTTCAGGCCGGCCATTACATCTTCGCCCGGACCTTTTCCGGTATTCCGGTAAATGGCATGCTGGTAAGCATCGCCGAGGTTAATACTACCGCGGTAATTGGGTTGGAACACCAGAAATCCATGTGCAGCCAGTAGCTGCACCAGCGGCGAAAAACGAACAGTAGAAGCTCCTTCGGGGCCACCGTGAATTACCAATACCATCGGATATTTTTTTCCTTTTTCAAAATGAACAGGATAGGTCAGTACGCCATCTTCATCGAATCCGTCATATTTCCAAGTGATTCCTTCGTTTCTGGCAATGGTTAGCGTATCCACAAAAGCATTCAGATTGGTTAGCCGAAGGGGTTTGGCACCCACATATTTCATAACATACAATTCGGAGGGATGTGTTGGCGTACTTGCCGTAAAAGCCGTTACACCTGTTTTGGAAACCGAAACGCTGCCTCCCGGAAGGACATCCCCCAAATTCAACAATCGGGCTTTTCCACCCACGGGCAGTTTCCACATCACTTCACGGGTCCCTTTTTCGGCCATCAAAAGCATGGATTTGCCATCGGGCAGCCATGCAAAATTGTTGATATTTCTCGCCATAGCTGCAGTTGCATCATTGATTTTTCCGTTTTCATCCACATAAACAGCAAACCCGTTATTCTGGTCGCCGTTGCGCGGACGCATAAAAGCCAGTGTTTTCCCTCCGGGAGCAAAAACAGGGTCAGTAGAACCCTGGTCAGAAACTACCGTTTGGATTTTTCCGGTTTGTACAACAACGGATGCCAGCACCGAATGCCAGGCGTTGCCTTCCCACACGTTGGGATATTTGCAGAAAACAATGGATTTTCCATCGGCTGTCCAGACCGGTGCCGACATAGAGCCCTGGTCGGTTCCCAGACTCCGGTTGCCTTTGGTAAGTCGTTTGCTTTTACCGCCTTTTGCCGTGACAACCCACAAATGCCAGGGTTG
>ENA-ORDP01001266-ORDP01001266.1-marine-sediment-metagenome-genome-assembly--contig:-NODE-1266-length-14276-cov-3.387244_pt1 | contig 14276 bp, 14 predicted proteins | sample MGYA00248627_ERZ508539 | MGnify/ENA primary metagenome ERZ508539 (study PRJEB26208, sample SAMN05571518) | marine sediment metagenome | biome: deep sea; feature: Hydrothermal vent; material...
CATAAAAGACTTTTCTGTTTTGGTTTATTTTTTTTATATAATTTCCAACAGCTTGTATAAGATGTGTCTTTCCATGTCCTGTTGACCCATAAATAAAAAGTGGATTGTACACTATCCCAGGTTTTTGGGTTATGACTTGTGCAGCTGCATGCGCGAGTTGGTTGAAAGGACCTACAACAAATGTCTCAAATGTATAACGTGGGTTTAGGTTATCATTTTTATTTATATAGAAATCATTAAGTGGTAGTTCTCCTATTGAGTTATCATTGAATTGTTTTGTAGCTGTTTTATTCTTGCACTGGTTTACCCTTTTGTCTCTTGAAATTATATATTCAAGACCACGTACTTCGGCTGAAAAGTTTCTGAGCGTTTTTAATATATCTTTATGATACTTGTTAGCGAGCCAGTCTTTAACGAACTGATTAGGGACACCAATATATACAACACCTGAGTCCATTTTTTGTATTGATGTATTTTTGAACCAAGTACTGAAATTTGCTTTTGATATACTCAATTCAATGTCAACGAGTGTATTTTCCCAAAGTTGTTTTATTCCCACAGTAGTTATAAATTATTTGTATAATGATAGTCCGATTCTGTATTTAAGTAAGATATGAAATCTTTAAGTTTTTTATCAATCTATATAACTTACTTAATCTTAACTCTATAGTCTTGAGTTTAAAGAAGGACAGTCTTTATTATATAGAAATGTAGGGATGGTAGAACTTGTGCTATTTGAATGATTATGTTGATAACCTGTTCATAATATGTTTATTTCGTACATCGTGTGTTTTGGTTTTTTGTCACATAATTATAAATGAAAATTTCCTTGAAAAGAATGAAATTTTATCGTATACTAATGTTCTTATGTCACAAACATACAATCCTAAGAAAAGAAAACGAAAACGAGCACACGGCTTTTTAGGGCGGTCCTCAACGCCCGGAGGTAGGAATGTCCTTAAAAAACGTCGTCAAAAAGGAAGAGCAAAACTCTCTGTATAAGACTGTATGAAGGAAGAAACTATCGTATTTTTTCGGACTGTTATGAAGTCTGGTAAAATGTTTAGTTCAAAACACCTATCTTTAAAAGCTGCCAGTAGTGATGTTTCAAAGCCCGGTGTTCGTGTTGTAGTCTCAAAGAAAGTGGTAAACAAAGCTGTAACCAGAAATCTTATTAGAAGGCGGATAAAGGGTTTGTTTAAAGAAATAGGACCAAAAATCTTGGTAGTTTTTTATGTAAAAAAAGGGGTTGATGGAGTTTCTTTAAAAGAGTTGCGTAAAGAGGTTATATATCTCATAAATAAAGTACAAGTTGTAGAAGTGAATAGAGTACGTTAAAATTGTCTCATGTTTTCATATTTGTTTTCTACTTTCGTCTACAACCCACTTTACAATAGTCTTTTCTTTCTTATAAACCATATACCATACGCTGATGTTGGTATTGCTGTTGTCCTTTTAACTATTGCGGTAAAACTACTTCTACTTCCCCTTGCTCATACTGCTATACGGTCACAGATTATGATGAATGCAATCAAGCCACAACTTGAAGCTATTAGAGATAAATATAAAAAAGACAAACAAGAGCAAGCGCGACAGACGATGTCTTTATACAAAGAAAAAAAAATCAACCCGCTTGCTATGATTGTTCCACTTATTATTCAGATTCCGATCATTTTTGGTCTGTATTGGGTATTTTTACGTGGAGGATTACCAGAGGTAAATATAAGTCTTCTTTATTCCTTTATTCATATACCAAATGTGGTAAATATGCAGTTTCTTGGACTTGTTGATATGGGAGGGAAAAGTATAATTCTTGCGTTTCTTGCTGGTATAACACAGTTTATTCATACAAGAATATCATTTCCTAAACTTGAAACGAAAAACAACAAGCAATCGTTTAAAAATGATCTTGCAAAAAGTATGCAGATTCAGATGAGGTATGTTCTCCCTATAATTATTGGAGTAATTTCGTACACTATTTCAGCTGCTGTGGCGCTGTATTGGACTACTAGTAACTTATTTGCTATAGGGCAGGAAATCTTTATACGTAGACGTATAATAAGGCGTGCTGAAGAAAAAGAAGTTAGTGACGCTATTTAAAAGATTCTTAGAATTATAATAATGTAAAATGGATACCAAAGAAAAAATCACAGACGAAATTAAGAATTTTCTAGACAGGTTATCTATTTCTGTAGACTCTATAGAAATCAAGGAACATAAATTACATCCTATTTTTTCTATACAGACAAAAGACTCTGCACTACTTATTGGAAACCAAGGGGAGACATTACAAGCACTTAACCATATTATCAAAAAGATTATTGTGCAAAATGATTTGGAGGATGTTAGGTTTCTTGTTGATGTAAATGGATATCAAGAACATAGACTTAAAGAATTGGAAAAACAAGCTGAACTTCTAGCAGATAGAGCTCGCGCTTTTAAACATGATGTTGAATTGGACCCAATGAATGCGTATGACAGAATGGTTGTTCATTCACTTTTTACAAATGACCCGCATATAGAGACTTCTTCTTTTGGTGAAGGTAGATTTAGGAGAGTTGTGCTTAGATATTCTGGAGACTAAATTTAGTCAAGAACACGTGAGACATAAAGTCTAAGAGACTATAATCATTCTTTAGATCTTATACAGTTTATTTTATAATTTTTATTAAAGAGATAGCGCCCAAAGTGTTAGGTCGTTTTTGTTAGTAAATAGAAGCATTTTCCCTTCACTGTCGGTGGTTAAGTTGATTGCATCAAATACTCTGTTGTCTGCTTCCGCATCATAAACTAATTTAGAAGTTTTTGTTTTTGTATTATAGGACCATATATCGTCGGAAAATGATACAGCACCTTTGTACCAATCATCAGGTATAACTCCTTGTACTCTGTTGTATGGTGATGCGCAAAGGATAGTTGAATTATCTGTCCATGTACATTTTTTAGCTAACGTTCTAAATGGTACTACTGTTATTTTTTTGTTATCACTGTTGTATATAAACAGGTTGGTCTCGTTGATATCACTTGTTGAAAACAAGACCATTGAACCGTCTTTATTTATGTTTGTAATCAATCCACTTGATGAAAGGATTTTTTTATATTTACCTGAGCGTAACAGGTAAAGGAACCCGTTGATATTTCTTGATGGTTTTGTTGTTATAGTGGCTGAATTACCCATCCATTGTGGGTACCAATCACTTATTGTGGATGAGAATACAACTCTACTGTTTGTGCCATCAAAGTTGGAGACGATTCCTTTTGAGTCGTTTCCAACTTTTTGTATATAAAAGATATCATCATTTTTATTTACAGTTATATCGGTTATGTTATTACTCAAAAACCACCCATCAAGTCCATTTTTCTCACCTGATACTTTTCCATAAAAACTTTTAATTAACCCATTTTCGTCAAGGTAACGTAAAATAACCATTTCCCCATCTGGTGACCAGGTACTTTCTTGTATACTTGGTATTGTTGTATTTGATATACGATTTTGTTCTACCGAGTTGTTTGTTGTCTCAAATATATGTCCTGTAGCTCTCTCAACATATCTGATTACTGTGTTTTCTTTAGTGTCAAAAACTACGCCACCAGAGGTTGGGACGCTTGAAATTTGACGCAATGTAGGAATAGAACCATTTTCTTTTATGTTAGTGTTATTTTTATTATTACCAAATTGTCCAAAATTTGGGAATAATGTGCTTCCGTTATTTCTTTTTGTAGTAATTCCTAGAAAATTACCTGAACTATTATTACCAGTAAACGATTTATATGCAAAAAATAGACCTCCAAGGATAAAGATGAATAGAATGACCGCAATTATTAAAATTTTTCTTTGAGTGTTCATAGTTATTTATAATACTTAACAGTCAGTACTTGCAGCACAACCTTCTCTGACTGCTTTTTCTAAAGGAGTTTCTTCTTTTGCTTTTAATGTCTTACCCTTTTTATTATTTCCTCGTTCAGTTTGGGTGCTTTTTGATGTACTTTGATTTTGTCTGTCGCCACTTATATTTATATCAAATTTCAATAAGTTTGGATTTATTGTAAATAGTATCAGCCAAATTAGAAGCGCTATAAGAAGTCCAACAACTGCATTTTGTATCTTTTCCTTACCTTCAGATTTGTCAAATATAGAGTCGGTTGTCATATATTGAAGACCACCAATGGTAATCATCACCACAGCTAGAGTTGCTGCGACAGCAAGCCCAAGTTTGAAAGTTGCGTTTAGAAAATCGTTGAAACTGGTCCCAGACTGAATACCTGGAATCCCTCCATTTGTGAGTGGAATAAAGGTTTCTTTGGCATATACAAATATAGGGAGAAATAATAAGAGTGTCATAGATAGTACTAGAGATAAAAACAACAGTCTCTTCAATAAAATATCTTCTTTTTTGTATGTAATAGACATTGTTTAAAAATTAAACCCTGACGAAGTATTTCCTCCAAACTCTATTATGAAGTCTATGGAGCTTCTTTGAAAGATATCTCTGGAATTTTGTACGGATACTTTAATTGTTGCTTTACCTTCTTCTTTATTTGTATTACTTACTGTGATACTACTTCTATCTTCCCCTAGTGTAATAGGTTTGTTGTTAAGTTTCCATATGTAGTTAATATATGGTGAGTTTCTGTCGGTTATAGACATAAAAAATGGATATGCAATAAGTTTAGTCTCCTGTTCCGTGAGTCCGTATAAATTTTTTATTGTTTTATTAAAAAGTATGCCGAGGAGTGGGTTATTTTCATATACAAGTAATTCACTATCTCGTACTGGTATAGATAGGCGTTCTTTCCTGTAAAGTAGTTTGTCTGGTGTGCTAATTTCAACTTCAACAAATATAGATTTTACTGGCTTTATTTGGGATATGATAATTGTGTTTTTACCCCTTCCTGACGCTTTAGGAAGAGTTTTCCCGTCAATTCTCCATAGATAAATAAGGGCATCTGTAGCTATTTGTTTTTTTGTTTCATCTACAAAATAAGGAATTACCTCAACATTTATTGTACTTCCGACAGACGGGATACGTTTACCTCTATATAAAGGGTGGACATATGTATTTCCTTGCCAGACTATGTCTGCGTCTGTTGGTCTGATTGTTATTTGTTTTGTTTGTGGGATTGTATCATTTATACTTGCAGCAACATCTACTTTTGTACTACTACCAAGGTCACCAGTTGTGAATTGAAAAGAAGTTACGCCAATTGACTGTTGTTTTAACGCCCCGTTTATAAACCATGATATTGTGGCAGTATTTAGGTCTATGGAAAAACTTTCGGCTGAAATAGTTACTTGCTCTCTCGGTCCAGGGTTAGATGGTGTTACATCTAATATAATGACATTTTCAAGTTTAGGTGTTATTTGGGCAGAGGAGATGAGTGGTGTAGACAACGTAAATATAAAAGAAAAAATCATTATAAAGAGGAATATATGACTGGTGATGTATTTTGTTGTAGTATGTTTAGACATTATGTATATTGTAACCTATTTTATGCTTGATGTGAGGGGGGTGTTAGTGCTCTTTAGATTTTCATAAAATTCTTTTATTTTTTTTCTGTCATTATGTTGTACAAGTGAAACGGTGATAAGTATAGTTATTGTCCATATTGGGAGGATATTAAGTAAAGGTATGAGTTCTAAGAAAAAACCACCCCACATGATAAAAATACGCTCAATTTTATCTGTAACATTTACACCGTGAAGTTTAAGCCATATCCAGAAAGTTAACCAAATAAATAGACTAACTAATGGAGAAAGTATAAAACCGACAACAGGAAGCATTCCTATAATACCTTGAAATGAGTCAAACCCTAGAGCAACAATTACCATGAGCCGTCCTGTGCTTTTATCAATTCTTTCTTGTGGTGGCTCTATATTTTTATTAGGTTTTATTTTGGAGTTTGTTTGATGCTTCATTTATTGTTCGTCTACATTACTTTATTTATATCTAAGTCTTTACTTGCTTTTCTTTATTTTTAAGCAAGTCTTTGTTTTTTTGTATGGCAAGTATCTGAGATGGGTCAGAAGTTATAATCTGGTCTTCTGTATATGATGCTATAACCTTGATGGCTACATGTTTTAGTCCTGCAAAAAATATACCCTCTCCGACATCAGATTCAAGTAGTAGATATTTTTCTTCATTACTTAATTTAAATGTTTCTTGTATTAAATCTACTGAAGTTGGTGATTGTTTCATCAATAGTTGTATAGAAGAGTTGCTAATCATAGGAATTCCGTATGGCGAGTTTAAGAAATCACTCACGTCTTGTGTAATTGTAGCAAGCCCTAGGTAGTATTTTCGTCCACGCTTAGCAATACTGAATAGGAATGACGCAGTATCTTCAGATTTCATCATCCACCATGCCTCATCAATAACAAGAAGTCTTTTCTTTAGTTCTTTTCTGACCATATTCCAGATAAAGTGTGTGACGATGTACATAGCAACAGGTTTGAGGTCATCTTCCATATCACGGACTGAAAATACTACAAATTTTTTATTAATATCAACATTTGTTGGCTGATTGATGAAACCAGACCACGTCCCGCGCGTGTATTTAGAAAGTCGTTGCACCAGCGACTCACTCCCCTCCATTCCAGCAAGTACCATTTCAAAGTCAGATAATAATGGTGGGTCTATCTGTGCAAAATTAGACTGTGCTGTGATATCTTTAAGTGCGTATGTTTCAGTGATTGCCCTGTCAACGATTGCGTCTTCCTCAGGACTAAGCCCTCCTAGCATAATACGAAATAGCCCCACAAGTGTAATTATGTTTGAACGTAATATATCCGCAGGATTCTCATCCTCTCTAGGTATTGGCAGGTCAAATGGGTTTATATGGTGCTCGGAACTAAGTGAGATATTAAAATGTCGTCCTCCTGTAGCTTCTGCCATGTATTCGTATTCACGTTCAGGGTCAATAACAATCACATCCGTATCAAACATAAGAGTTCTAAGGATTTCAAGTTTAGTTGCGTATGATTTACCAGAACCAGACTTGGCAAACACAACAGAGTTATAGTTTTCAAGAGAAAAACGGTCAAATAATACTAGACTTGAATTGTGTCTATTGATTCCGTACAATATTCCTTTATCGGATGTTAAGTCAAAAGATACAAAAGGAAAAATGCTTGAAAGTGGAGAAGAGTTTAGTTTTGTATTCACAGATAGCTCGTCTGTTGATATTGGTAGTACACTCAGAAATCCTTGTTTTTGTTGGAAGAGTGCTGGCTTAAGATAGATGAGCTTTGCTTCAAGCATTGATTTAATTTCGGATTCTGATTTATCTAATTCTTCAACAGTGTCTCCATATATAGTGATATAAATGCCAACATCAAATATCTTTTCTTGTGCTTGTTGCAGTTGGTCTCGCAGTTGTTCAAGGTCTTGGTACGCAGTGTCAAGTATTGGGTCCCGTACTAGACCTTTCCCTTCTCTTGTTGATATTTGACTTTGGATTTCTGCCACTTTTTTTTGAAACTTTTTAAGAACTGTGGCCGTGTCTGTTGGGTGTATTGCAATTGAAATATCAAATACTTTATCTAGATTAATAATTGGGGAAAACCAACTACTGTTAAGAAATCGTGGATATGAAATCACAAAGAAAGTCCTAGCTATTTTGTCCCCCAAATGAAGTTCTTTTGGAGTTATTTTAAGTGCTGAAGGTGCAATAATATCTTTTAGCTCAAGTGCTCCGGCGCGGTAAATCTCTTCGGGTAAAATTGGCACAATTTCACTACTTTCTTCTTTTCTTTTTTTTCTAAAAAAATCAAGGAATGCCATATTATTATGTTATTTGCTCTCTATTAAGTTTAATTGGTTTTTCCTGCTCACCTGGGTTGAAGATTTTGTAATATAGTTCTATTACTTCCTCAGTACCAAGTTTAATTACACGGACTCCAGAACGAGCTAGCCCCTGCTCTACAACCGCCATGCGTTGTTCAAGTTGGGAAAGTGATTCTTCAAAGTTTGTTTTATCCTCCTTTTTAGTATTTTTCTTTCCTAGTATCTTTGAAATAATGTTCCCTCTTGATTGAATTACAGACCTTTCGTATGGGACCACAATGAAAAAGTTTTTTGTCATTATGTTTGAAATATCAACAAAGTTTTTTATAAAATCAATATACTCTTTTATCTGAATCTGCATTAGGTCATTGGTTGTGTTTTCTAATCTATCCTCAAGAAGCGCGACATAAGGCCTGATATCAAGCTTGCGTGACTGAATTGAAATCTGGATAGAAAACTCAAGTGAGTTAAGAAAATTTTGGAATTGCGAAACTATCGCGTTTTGCTCGTCCGCGGACTTTAGTGCAAAATTAAGGGAAGAAGCAATTAAGATACCCCTTAGTGACCCATTTTTTAATATCACAATACCGTCACGTATTTTTTCTATTGGTATGAAGTCTTGAGACGCTTGTGTTTTTTCTTGTGCCATATCTGCTTTTGCTTATGTATTTTTATTCTCGCGTGTTATTGGGTTGATGTTTTCCTTTATATCAAGACTCCATGCAAGGTCTTTAAGTTTACTTTCCGAAAGCTTTGGAACAAAGATTAGTTCGTTTTCCTTTTTTGTCTTCATATTGGCTTTTTTCGGTATTTCTCTTTTTGTTTTCCATAGATATAATTTTATCCCAAATAAGTAATTAATTGCATATTCTATAGTTGTGAGTAGAGGTCGGTTATTTACTTTATAAAACGCAAGTCCCATTGATAGGGCTGCAATAGGAGCTATAAAGATAAACGCAAAAAATAGTGGGAGAAATCTCCACAATGTGAAAGAAAGACCTACTCCTCCTGCTAGATATATAAATTGTTTTAGTGTTAGAGGACCAAAGATTCTATCTTCAACCTCAATAAATTGCGGTACTTGGTAGCGCATGATATTTATTATACTGCATTTAACACATATTTTCCTTTCAATCTGATAACTTTTAACTTGATAACTAGCTTATTGGTTCACGGTATGGGTCTACGACATATTTTTTTATTTGACTGACCTCAATGTCTTTACTTCGGTTCTTTACTATGGAATTAAGTTTATCTTTGGTAAATATTGGCTTTGGTTCGGCGGTTTGTATAGGTTGTGCTGATTTAGAAGTACCTATATTAATAGGTTCTGGTGATGCGATGGGTGGTATAGAGACGTTATTAGTAATTTTGTCCTCTATTTCTGGTGTTGTGGATATTTTTAGCAGATTTCGTATTGATAGGAATATATCTCTTGCGACATCATTGGAGATTTTTTTTGCATCTTCGGCGGATATTTCCAGCTCTTTCTTTAGATTTTCCTCATATTTTTCCGCTTGTTCAATACCAAGGAGCACCATATATGTTTCATTTTCAAGGATTTGTCCCTTGTCTAGAAGGAGTTTGTATTTTTTTGAGAGCGAGCGCAGTTTTTCAACTACTTCAGTGGAAGTAATTGCTTCTTGAAGTTTTGGCGGTAGTTTTGCGAATCGCTTTTTAATCATTAAGTGAATATTTGTATCTTCCATAATTTTTATTACTATTTTATATTTTTAATAAGATTTCTTACGTTCATAGTTTTACTGTTTTTTCGCAACATCTTTTTTATTTCCTCGGAATCTGTATTTTCTTCACCCTTTTTATTACTGTCTTCTTGTTCATTATTCTGTTCATCTATTTCTTTTTCTGGTTCACCACCTTCTGTTTCTTCCTCTTGTAATTCTTTCTCCAAAAAAGTGTGCAAGTCTCCTTCAATTGGGTTTATTATTTTTTCAAGTACATTTTTTATTACATTATGTATTTGTTCTTGAGCGAATTCCCCTCTTTCTTTTAGATTTTTCCCGAAATCGTTCAATGGTTCAAGACCTAAAATAATCATTAGTGTTTCATTTTCCAGAAATGTTTGTTTTTTGTCATCTAGATTAAGTTTATATACTATATCTTTTATACCGTCTCTAAAGTTATTGGAAATAATGAAAGTCTGCAAAGACTTTGGAAGTTTTTCAAACTGGTTTTCTAAGATTTCAATTGCTTTTTGTTCCATACATTATTTTTTTACTATTATTTTCATCTTTCTATGACGAGTTTTCTGATTCATAACTTCCTCCTCCAGTTTTAACTTTTTTGGATAGAGCGTCAACCATCTTATCTTTTTCACTTTTACCTTTCATTATAGTAGCGTAGGACACTTTGTTTTTACGAGAAACAAGTATAGGGATTTTTATTCCAAATATTTTAATCTCTGGGTTAACCATCACTTCAGCTAAGCTCTTAGCTCTTTCTCTCTTAATGTTGCCTATACCTTTGATTTGTTCTTCTATATCTTTTCTATGTTCTTCAATACTCCTAATAAGTCTTTCTGTTTGTGTGATTTTTATTTCTTCGGCTGTAAGTTCAGACTCAAGTGCTTCCATATCAGGTGAATATTCCTTTCCTTCCTTTTTTAGGATCTCTTTACGTCTCTTTATATCTTTTACCTTATCATCTGCTATCGATTTAAGTTCTTTTGTCTCTTTTTCCTGTTCTACTATTATTCCTTTTTCATCCTCAAGAGGTTTTCTTAATTCAGCTTTTGTTATTTCGTCTGGACCCACTGATTTAGCAAATTTTTCCCTGTCCTCGACTTGTTTTTTGAGAATAGCTTCATAACCTCCTGTTTGTGGTTTTCCAACATTTACTCCCAAGGCTCCTACTGCACTAGAAACGCCTGGAGCTCCGCGTGGGTCATAAGTTCCTCTTGCCCCAGCTCTAGTCGTTTTTAATGCAAATCTCGCAGCTATACCAGCTAAACCTTTTTTATATGTGGCTTTCTTTAACTTGTCAGATTGTGCTATTTTACTAAACATTCTTCCAAAAGAAGTTCGTCCAGCTGCTCCCATAGATCCAAAAGAAGTTTGTACAACCTTATTAGTTGCACCCAACGCCATTTTCTTACCAATATTAGACATTTTCTTTGACCCAACAAGAGAGAGTTTATTGGAAATAATAATTGAAGATAACATAAGAGCTATTAAGATAATAAAATTAAATATCATACTGATACTTTTAGACCTGTCTTGTGGGTCTGGAGAAAAAGAATTGAGTAACTTAGCATCACCTGGCACACCTGGTACAAATGTGGAAGTAATACTTGGAATAATAGTCGCTACAACCCAAAACAATATTAGAAGTGCTGGAGCAAAAATTGCGTACTGTGTAAGTTTCTCCCACCACTGATGTGCGAATCCTTGTGTCTTAGGCAGAATCATTGCAGCAAATGCAAGAGGTGAAAGTATTGCAAGCAGGATAAACCCAGCTGCACGTGAGATGAGCATAATAGACGCGAATATGAACACAAACGCGGTAATCATTAAGAATATTGAAGTAAATACTGAATATAGAAACATAAGACCAATCCCACCAGAGGTTGAATAATTGAGCTTATTTAAAGTCTTGAGGACACCTTCTGTTTGCCACACATCTTTTACACCTAAGTATTGCATAAAAGTATTTGAAATACCGAGCTTACCATTACTGTCTGCCACTGATATCTCTTGGTAGAATTGCAAAGCGAAGATATTTGATGCATCAATTACAAATTTTGTGAAAAACAAACTGAAGTTGATTATGAGAGCAACGATTATCAACTTTGCCAATAATTGTTTATATCCATAGCCAGATAATCCAAGTATTGTTGATATTGCTATGGTGAGTAAGCCAAATATGAAAAATATATTTGCTAAATCACGCAAGGCGCTCCATGTATCAGTAATACCTCCAATACGATTAAAATTTTCTCCAAACTTAATCACTGTCTCAAGAATTGAAATATCCAGCAGTTGTCCAGTAATAAGAACAAAAAAACTAGAGATAAATATAGGCAAGAGTGCTATATTCTCCATTAATGCATTAAGAGCGTTAGACATACCACAAAAGACACCAGTTAAACTACATTTCTCTCTCGTTATTCCACTTTTATCTGTCGTGGTTTTTATTGTATTGTTTTTTTGTACTTTAGTAGTTTTAGAAGCTACACTCGAGGTTTTTGTCGGTGTCGTTTTGTTTGCATTTACAGTAGAAAATACAGTTTTTATACCATCGTTTTTGATAGAAAAGAATATCGGCGTAAAAAATAGAGTAAATATTAAAGTTATGAATATAATTTTTTTCATATTTTAATTAGTTCCACTGTTTTGGTTCACTGGAAATGATTTGCAGATTACAAGTTTTGTATTAGTGGCTTTGTCTATTGCTTCAGTAATGTCTTTTATGTCTTTTCTTTGTTGTTCTGCTATAAAGAAATCTGATTGGTTATGGACTCCTCTTGATTTTATCAGAGGGTTTAATTGGTTTGATATTATACGCTCAACATTTACTCTAGATTTTGCTTTAAGTAGATTTTTCCTAATAATAATAAGTTGGGAGATATTATTTTTTGCTTGTGTGATATTATTTTTTATTGATGTTTTAAGTGGTGTAATGCTTATAGCAACAGTAGATGTTGCGGATTTTATCTCATTTGTTGCAGTAGTTTGTTGTTCTATAGTAAGCGGTGGAGTTTGTGATGTTGATAATTTATCTATATAGCATTGTTTAAGTGAACTGAGCATTATTTCTGAAGTATTTAACCGTTCTTCTGATACAGTCTTTGTAGTAATATATTTTCGCTCAATTTTGATTGCTTTTACTACTATATCTCCGCCAAAACCTTGAAACTTTTCTAGGGCTCTGGTTTCTGATTCTTTTACAAGCTGATTTACATATGATGGTCTGCCATAACTACTTCTACTTAATCCTAATAACCCACCACGTGAACCACCAAATACCTGTTTTGATAATTGTCCTAATAATGCACCAACAATTTCATTAATTTCATCAGCAAGTTCAAGTTGTTTAAAGCCAGAACCGAGTGTCTTACTTAATTGTTTATTGATGATAACTCCAGGGGTTAAGATCTTACAATTAGATTTTCCGACAGATATATTAGCAGCATTTTTTGGTCCTGCACCTGTCCCAGCACTTGGGTTTCTCGGTCGATTAGGATTAATTTGGGGTTTTGCACTCGGATTCCTTGGCTTGTCAGGATTAACCCAAATCTTTGCACTCGGATTCCTTGGCTTGTCAGGATTAACCCATGGTTTTGCACGTTTTGTTTTTTTATCACACACTTCAAATGATTTAATCCCACTTCCCCAACCAAGTTTTTGTGATTCAATACTCTGTGCACTTGCAACATCTTGCCGTAGTGCTTGACGAGCACTTAAAAATGAACCGAATGCATTGTTGTTAGGATTTATTGAGAGTTCATACCACTGGTTCCACGCATTTTCTGAAGAGAAATCTATGATTGCATCATTTACATTTCCAAGTACACCAGTTAATGTACAAGACACATTATCTTTCGCATAATAATCAAGTGCTAGTGCTATGCGTACATCTAGCTTAAATGGGCTACAAAGGCCTGCGAGTTTAGAGCCTTGAATGTATCTTCCAACCACCTGATCTCCCACATCAAGCATAAATCCTTGCAAGTCCGTTACAAATGCTGGTTCACCATCAAATCCACGGTTAATCCAATTAACAATACTTGCAGTAATACTTTGTATAAGCACTTCTCTAAGCAGTACAGTAAGTGGGTCAAGTACGTATTCTTTAAATGTTAGACTACTTTGTGCAGTGGCACTTATAACATCAGATGAAGCACTTACTGCTGAAAAACCAACATTTACAACATTTGATGGACCCCCTATAACGTCTGCAGCAACTAATGCCTGAGCTTTATTTGGAGCTGTAAAAAATAACGTTGGTACAATAAACGACAAGACAAGTATTAGACTTGTTATTTTTTTATAGATAAAATTCACTTTCATATTACTCACTGTACTTTATTTGATTTAAAGTATTTTCCTATAGTAATCAGGTTTTGGACAAACGTACTTTCATTAATATCATACTCTTTTACGCCAATGATTGCTCCCAACGGATCCGTAAAAACATATCTCATACCTTTAACATTTTCTATAATTTTTGTGAACGCATTTATTGCGTTTATATGTTCGGTGGAAACTGGTTTTGGGACTGATAATAAGAGCATCTCGGACACAATTTTTTCGTAGTGTTTTATTGATGAATCAAGTATAGCCAATTCATCTGTATTTTTGGTTTCAATTATTTGTTTGAGTACTATTCTATCGTCCTTTGATGCAGGGTCAGGTTTAAGGATACTTTTAAGTTTAGTGTAGTACTCGCTGATAGCTTCTTTGCTAGGATTTTTGATAACAGTAATATCTTTTATGTTGTATGCTTTTACATTGGTTTTTTTTATAGTCTTAG
>ENA-ORDP01001267-ORDP01001267.1-marine-sediment-metagenome-genome-assembly--contig:-NODE-1267-length-14274-cov-2.411421_pt1 | contig 14274 bp, 11 predicted proteins | sample MGYA00248627_ERZ508539 | MGnify/ENA primary metagenome ERZ508539 (study PRJEB26208, sample SAMN05571518) | marine sediment metagenome | biome: deep sea; feature: Hydrothermal vent; material...
TCGGGTGTGTATTTAGCCCCAGGTGTTATTCCCCCAATACCTGGGGTTTTCTTTGTCCGCAAGAAAGGCAAAGGTAAAGGCAAAACGATTTTATTTCCCCCCCTTTCTGTCTTTTTATGAATGAAATATCATATTGATCAGTGAACGTAATGTGTATTTGCAGATTTTACAGAAATTCACAGTGTTGCCACGCTCAGAGACAGAAAAACCTAGCACCATGGTCTACTATTTAAGGCGTTCAACAGCAGGTTTTCAAGCACTCCTCCCTGGATTGAAAGCCACCACCCTGAGTGACAGGGTAGACGTTGTTAAGCCCTGACAATCCCTCCCCATAATCCCTGTCAGGGCTTTTTTTTATGATTTAATACAACAAGTTAACTTGAGGTTGGGCTTAGTTCCAGCCATTTGACTATGTGACGACGTGCCTCCGTGATGCCGGTATTTTTCAGGGTAGAGAACAGCTGCACGGTGATATCAGGCCGCTCACTCAGTGCCTTTTTGACCTGCAACAAGGTGTTTTTGGCTGGGCCATTTTTAAGTTTATCGGCCTTGGTCAGCAGCACCAGCACCGGCATACCCTGATGGCTGCACCATTCAAGCATCTGTTCATCAAACTCGAGCAATGGACGCCGACAGTCCATCATTAAAACCATTCCTTTCAATGACTTACGGGTAGTCAGGAAGGTATCCAGTGTTTGCTGCCAACGTCGCTGCATAGCTTCTGGTACCTTTGCGTAACCGTAGCCGGGTAGATCGACCAGACGATGCGTTTCATCTACTTCAAAAAAGACCAGCTGCTGGGTACGGCCAGGGGTTTTACTGGTGCGGGCCAGTGATTTTTGCCCGCATAAGGCATTGAGAGCACTCGATTTTCCGGCATTTGAGCGACCGGCGAATACCACCTCAAACGCATCATCTGCAGGCACATGCGCCATATCCGGGCTGCTGAGCAGGAAGCTGGCTTTTGCTAACAGATTGCGTTTATTGGAAAAATTCTTATTGTTTGCTTGACCCGACATGCGACTATTTGTATAAAGGGCCCCTTTTTTGGGGATTCTTGTCCGAGGCAATTATGCCTTATTGTGGTTCAGGAAGCTCTGATTAAGTCATAAAGTGCAGCATGGCGACTTTAGGAATTAATCAGAGCTTACCTGGTAAAGACCTGGATCAACATCAACGGATTTTTTAATAAATTGTTAACGGAGAACACTATGAAAAATATGATTATGGCACTATCAGCAGTGGCCTTATTGGGCTCAGCGGCATCGGTTCAGGCAAGCGGCGAAGATACCTACAAAGCGGCCTGTTTTGCCTGTCATGGTACTGGTGCGGCTGGTGCGCCCAAGGTGGGTGACAAGGCTGCGTGGAAGACACGTATTGCTCAGGGCAATGATAAATTGTATGAACATTCTATCAAGGGCTTTAAGGGTTCTACTGGTGTGATGCCGGCAAAAGGTGGACGTGCGGATTTATCTGATGATGCTGTTAAAGCGGCGGTTGATTACATGGTAGCTGGCTCAAAATGATCTCACGCGTTATCGTAAGTTTTATTGCTCTAAGCTTTGTATTACCTGCCTTCGCGGCAGGTGATGCAGCGGTTGGCAAAGGTAAATCTCAGGTTTGTGCCGGTTGTCATGGTGCTGATGGTAACGCCACGATTCCCAATTATCCTAAATTAGCCGGTCAGCATGCCAATTATCTGGTTAAGCAAATGCAGGCCTTCAAATCCGGCAAACGCAATGACGCTATCATGAAAGGTCAGGTTGCTAATTTGAATGAGCAGGATATGCAGGATTTAGCGGCCTATTTTGCTTCTCAAAAGACAACCGTCGGAGCGGCAACGGATAAAGCCAAACGTGAGTTGGGCGAGCGTCTTTATCGCGGCGGCAATGAAACAAAAGGCATATCGGCCTGTATGGCCTGCCATGGCCCTACAGGAACAGGTAATGAGCCGGCAGGATTTCCAGCCTTAAGTGGTCAAAATGAGGCGTATACCGTAAAAAGTCTTACCGATTACCGTGCCGGGAAAATACGTGCTTTTGATGACAAGGACGATTACGGTAAGATCATGCGTGATATTGCCAAACGCATGTATGATGAGGAAATAGAAGCCGTTGCACATTACATTTCAGGTCTGAATTAAGCAGTTTTTTTAGTCCAGGGACGGAATCTTTAGTTAGTAATACACTCCAAGAGGTGGCCTGAATACATATCAGGCCGCCTTTTTTTTGTTTACCAGAAATGATAATACAGGCTTAATAGAATTAGAATTCGCATGACCGAATCAGAACCGACATCTCAAACAGACCGTACGCCTGTTTCCCGACGTAGTATTGTTCTCGATTTTCTGGGTTCGATGAATCTGGCGATAACGATTTTTGTGATCATTGCTATCGCCTCGGCAATTGGTACGGTTTTAAAGCAAAACGAGCCCTACCAGAACTACATCATCAAGTTTGGACCGTTCTGGCACGAGTTCTTTCTAACCCTTAATTTATACGATATTTATAGTGCCACCTGGTTTGCGATTTTACTGGCGTTTTTAATGATCTCGACCAGTGTCTGTATCTATCGAAATACCCCGCATATGTTGCAGGAGATGCGTAACTTTCGCTTAAACAGCAAGATTAAATCAATCAATTTAATCCATGGTGCCCGCACCTGGCGTTTAAATGAAAATGCTGAGTTAGCGATAAAAAATATTTCCTTACTGTTCAATGTCCAGGGTTATAAAACTAAAATTAAACATCACGATGATCGTGTGATCGTCGCCGCGATGCGCGGTCGTTGGAATCGTCTGGGTTATATTTTAGGTCACCTGGGCATGATCATCGTGCCACTTGGTTTTATTATGGACAGCACCATGGACATTGCTTATTTAGAATGGAGTGGTAAGCGTTCGATTGATAAGAGCTCGGTTTTTGTCAAAGACATGCCCATGGAAAGTCAATTGCAACCCGACACCCTGCTTTCATTTCGCGGCAATGTATCCATTTCAGAAGGTCAAAAATCTAACTTTGTTCTGTTAAGGATTCGCGATGGCTCGATGGTGCAGTATCTGCCTTTTGCTATTGAGCTAAAAGATTTTCGAGTTACTCATTACGATTCCGGTGCGCCTAAATCGTTTGAAAGCGATCTGATCATCATCGATAAAGAGAAAGATGTGCGATTTGAACAAACCATTGCGGTGAACTATCCACTATATTACCGCGGTTATACTATATATCAGGCCTCGTTTGGTGACGGCGGTTCAAAACTTAAATTAAAAATATGGCCGTTTTATGATCCCAAAAAACGCACCCTTGATGTAGAAACCGTGGTCCGTGGCGAACGCGTGTTAGATACCTCCGCGGGTCAGTTAACGTTAGAAGTCATCGACTTTAAAAAATATAATGTGCGTCCTGCACAGATGGGCGATCCTGTCGGAAAAAAATTTGTTAACGATGGTTCTAGTTTTGTCTTCAAGGTGCGCGATAAAAGTGGCCAGGCACGTGAATATATTAATTACATGTCGCCGGTAAAGCAGGAGGATCGGTATATCTTCATTTCGGGAATGCGCTCAAGTCCTTCCGAGGCGTATCGTTATTTACATATTCCCGTCGATGATAATTTTAGCGTCGAGCGGTTTATGAATTTTCATGCCTTGTTAAATGATTCTGAGCGGGCGTTTGCGATTGCCAAACAGACGGTTTCGTCGGCACTCAAGAGCTCCCCGGATCGAGATAAATATAAGGATGATGTCGTCAAAACGATGATGGACTTACTGGATAGATATAATTATGGCGGTTTTAATGCGATTGAACGTCATATCAGCAAGGCCGAGATCAGCAATGAAGAAAAGACGCGGATGTCCGAGGCCTACCAGAAAGTATTGAATACACTATTGCTGGCCTTGTATCAGGATGTATTACGGCAGGAAGGCGTTGCGGACAATAAGCCGATTACTGAGGCTCAACAGGCTTTTTACTTTGATGCACTGACAACTCTGAACGGTCTGCATCTTTACGGTACGCCGTTTTATGCACAATTGACCGATTTTACCCATGTGGAATCGTCCGGGCTGTCGATTGCAAAATTACCGGGTACAAATGTGTTCTATTTCGGTTCTTTAATGTCCATTATAGGTATATTCTTACTGTTATATGTAAACCAGCAGCGGCTCTGGGCGGTGATCTATAAGGACGAATCAGGTCAACAAATGCTGGTATTTGCTGGCAGTGGCAGCCGTAATACGGCTGATTTTAAAAGCCACTACCAGCAGTTGGTGGAAAAACTTGAGCGTGTACTATCGCTTTAAATAATTGGGAATATTTGATTAACATCCCGCGAAACTGAATTGAGGTTAATATCATGTCAGTAACAAATGAAGTCATGCATGATGATTTAAAACGTGAATCATTCATAAAGAGCCTGACCCTTGTCGATTGGGCCTTTGCGGCCTTTATACTTTACGGAACAGGTTATGCTTATCACCTTTATAGCTATTTAATGGATGGTTATGAGATAGGAATCCTGTTCGGCACCGGTATCAGCCTGATTGCCATGGGGTGGTGGTGGAAACCATCGCGTATGCTGATGGCGGCGATTGCCCTGTTAAGTTTAACCGCGGCCTATTTATATGAACCTGCGGTGATTGCATTGAAAGATAAAGGCATGTCTGCCTCGGATGCGATTAGCGCCTTGTCCAGTCTAAGTGACAAGGAAAATAGTAAATTCCTGTTTAAGTATTTTCTCTCCAGTACTTCAGCGATTATGTGGATGAGTGCCTTATACATTATGGCTACCTTTGTGTATTTTTATCATCTGGCTTTACGTAATGTCTATGCCGGTAAAGTCGCTACGGCGATGACCTGGTCGGCGACCACCATGGGTTTTGTTGGTTTGATGGTACGTTGGCGTGAATCGTATTTATTGAGTCCGGATATTGGTCACATCCCGGTTAGTAATTTATACGAGGTCTTCATTTTATTTTCGATCATTACCGCTTTGATCTATTTGTTTTATGAACGTAAATACCAAACTAAGACAATGGGTGGTTTTGTATTGCTGGTGATCAGTGCTGCGGTTGGTTTTTTATTATGGTATCACTTTAGTAAAGGGGCACATGAGATCGCGCCGTTGGTTCCGGCATTACAAAGTTACTGGATGAAAATCCACGTGCCGGCTAATTTCGTAGGGTATGGCGCCTTTGCGCTGGCGGCGATGCTGGGCATGTTTTTCATATTTATTGAACATGCTAAACAACCCAACATCTCTAATCAGGTGATGGGGCTGCTTTTGATCGCCATGATTGCGATGCTGACTTTTCTTGCCCAGTTTGGGGCTGATTCATTTACGATAATATTGATTAATGTCGGTTACACGCTTGCCGTCTGTGCCGTATTCTGGGTGCTGGGTTTCGGTATTGTGCGCGCCATGCGCCTGATCGGCGAGCCTAATTTACCTAAGCTCGACATGCTTGATGATGTGATGCACAAATCGATTGCACTGGGCTTTGGCTTTTTTACTATCGCCACGGTGCTGGGTGCGGCCTGGGCCGCTGAAGCCTGGGGTGGTTACTGGTCCTGGGATCCCAAGGAAGTATGGGCGTTAATCGTCTGGTTAAACTATGCCGCCTGGTTGCATATGCGCCTGATGAAAGGCTTGCGTGGTACGCCTCTGGCCTGGTGGGCGGTGGTGGGGTTACTGGTGACGACCTTTGCCTTTATCGGAGTGAATATCTTCCTGTCAGGGCTGCATGCTTACGGTGAATTATAAACTGCCACCATTAAGAGGCGGTTTATGTCATACATATATACATGCGATAACAAGTAATTGAGCGTGTTGTCGTCGTGTGAAAATAATGGGAACAAACATTAAGTTCGTCTATCTAATCACTTGAACTAATGTATTTTATATCCAGGAGCGGTCTATGTTAAAAAAGCTTATTTTGTCATTAGCCAGTTTGGTGCTCGTTGCTAGCGTTTTACCCGCAAGTGCAGCTGACTTCGATGAAGGAATTGAATATCAACTGGTTACGCCTCCAGTTCGCACAGAAAGTGAAAGCAAGATCGAAGTGGTTGAACTGTTCTGGTATGGCTGCCCACACTGTTACAAATTTGAACCTACCTTTAATGCCTGGAAGAAAAAACAATCGAGTAATGTGAATGTCATTCGGATCCCGGCCGTGTTTGGTAACCGCGCTAGCTGGGAGTTACATGCTCGTGCTTATTATGCGGCCGAATTATTAGGTGTGCTGGATAAAATCCATGGACCTCTGTTTAAAGCTATTCATCAGGATAAGCAAAAACTGTTTACCAAAGAGGCGTTGGCGAATTTTTTCGAAAAACAGGGCGTCAATAAAAGTGAATTTATGGACACTTTATACTCATTTGGTGTGAATATGAAACTGAATCGCGCTATTGACCTCACAAAACGCTATGGCATTGACGGTGTTCCGACTATTGTTATCAACGGGCGCTACCGCACCCACGCCAGTTTAACCAATGGTCAGGCAGGCATGATCAGAGTTATGGATTTTCTCATCGACAAAGAGTCTCAGGCAAAGAAATAAACGTAATATCAGGCTATAAATAAAGGTATACATTAAATTAGCCGCTATGAACTTAATAATAAGTTCTATTTGCATGGAAGGAGACGGACGTGAAGGCTTCAGAGCTGTTTGTACGTTGTTTAGAGAATGAAGGTGTCGAGTTTATCTTTGGCATACCAGGTGAAGAAAATCTGGATGTGATGGATGCGCTGCTTGATTCCAGTATAAAATTCATCACGGTTCGACATGAACAGGGTGCCGCCTTCATGGCGGATGTCTATGGTCGCCTAACGGGCAAGGCTGGCGTTTGTCTTGCTACATTGGGCCCTGGTGCGACGAACCTGGTCACGGGTGTCGCCGATGCCAATATGGATCACGCACCGCTGGTTGCCATTGCAGGACAGGCAAGCACACATCGTTTACACAAAGAATCTCATCAGGTCCTGGATCTGGAGCAGATGTTTCAACCCATCAGTAAATATTCATCGCGGTTACTAACGCCGAATATTATTTCTGAAGTGGTACGCAAGGCCTTCAAGGTCGCACAAACAGAGAAATACGGTGCTTGTTTTATCGAGTTTCCTGAAAATATTGCCGAGATGGAAGTTGAGGACGAGCCATTGCCGGTCAAACATCCTCATCCACCTGAGCCACCTGGCGAGCGCATTGATGCCGCCGCCGAACTTATATCAAAGGCCAAAAATCCAATTATTCTAGCGGGCAATGGGGTTATCCGTAGCCGTGCCTGGAAACAGTTAACTGATTTTGCAGAGGAGTTACGCATCCCGGTCGCGAACACGTTTATGGCCAAAGGCGTGATCCCGTTCAAGCATCCGATGGCGTTAGGCAGTGCGGGATTGCAGGCCAATGATTATGTCAGTTGTGGATTTAATCGGGCCGATGTCATCATCTGTGTTGGTTACGACCTGGTCGAATATCATCCTTATCTTTGGCACCCCACCAAGGATAGAATTATTGTACACGTCGACAGCTCTCCGGCTGAAGTGGATGCTTATTATAATATCAATGTGGGTGTGGTGGGTGATATTAAACATTCTATGTTGCGCATTAGCAAAGTGGCCAGTCCGCATACAGGCAGTGCTATGCGCGCATTGCGTGAAGCGCTAATTGAAGATATGAATCAGCATAAGGATGATCTTTCTATCCCGGTTAAACCGCAAAAAATAATCTGGGATTTGCGCACCGCAATGGATCTGGAAGGGATTGCGCTTTCCGATGTCGGCGCGCACAAATTGTGGATGTCCCGTATGTTTCGCTGCGAGTATCCAAACACCTGTTTGATCTCGAACGGCTTTGCTAGTATGGGCATTGCCTTGCCGGGTGCCATCGGTGCAAAATTAGCCTTTCCAGACAGACAAGTGGTCGCCGTGACCGGTGATGCAGGTTTTCTGATGAATGTGCAGGAGATTGAAACGGCAATGCGCTATAAAACGCCGATTGTTATTTTAATCTGGAACGACTCGGCCTACGGGCTCATTGAATGGAAGCAAATGGCCCAGTTTGGGCGAAAATCACACATTGATTTTACCAATCCGGATTTTGTGATGCTTGCGGAGTCGTTTGGTGCCAAAGGTTATCGAATTAGCAAAGACCAGCCATTGCTACCGACTCTGCAGGAGGCATTAAAAAATGATGTCGTCAGTGTGATAGATTGTCCGGTAGACTATAGCGAAAATTTAAAACTAACAAGCAAGCTGGGCGAGATGGTCTGCCCAATTTAAATTATTTCAAAGTGTAGTATTAATTTACACTTTCCAGTGGTGGTATATTTTATATGACCGGGCAAACTCTTCGCCTGTTAAGCTACAATGTGCAAGTTGGGATCAGTACCCGACGTCCGCATCACTATGTTACCCATAGCTGGAAACATCTTATCCCGCATAATCAACGGTTACAAAATCTTGAAAAAGTGGCCGAGTTAATTCGTGGTTACGACATTATCGGTTTACAGGAAGTCGATGCCGGTTCGATTCGAAGTAATTACATCAACCTGGTTGAATATCTTGCCTATCAGGGGGGGTTCCCGTATTGGTATCATCAGGTTAATCGCAATTTGGGAAGATTTGCTCAACACAGCAATGGATTGTTAAGTCATTTTCATCCAGCAGAAGTAAGTGATATTAATTTGCCGACTATAATTCCAGGGCGAAATGCTATACTTGCCCGGTTTGGTAGCCGTGAAAATTCTCTCGCCGTTATTGTGATGCATTTATCACTTGGCACTCGTGCCAGAAACAAACAACTTTCTCATATAAGTGAAATAATCAATTATCATAAGCATGCAATTGTGATGGGCGATATGAATTGTAAATTAGACAGCAAAGAGATGCGCCAAATGTTTTGTAATACCGATTTATGTGCTCCCAAGGAAGAAATTTTTACCTTTCCAAGTTGGCGTCCTAAACATCACATCGACCATATCTTAGTTACCCCCGAATTAGAAATAAAAGAAGCAAAAGTATTAAGCCCCCCTTGTTCTGATCATTTACCTATTATGATGGAAATATCTGTTCCCGATGATATCGAGCTTACTCGACGAGCGGCATAGATTAAACTGGGTCTATATTAGAATATGAGTGAACAGGACAAAGAAGTTGATTCTCAAAACCGATGGAAATTACGATATTACGAATCTCTGGACGAACTTGAAAATAAAGAAAAATCCTGGCGTGAGGTTGAACGTTTACTAAGGCAACTTATTTCCCGGTTGACCCTCGCCGCTGATAATCGACATTCTATGTTAACAAAACAATTAACTGAACTACGTAATGCGGTTCGGGATGGTCGTGATATATTACAAATGCGCGATCTCATAGAAGATATCAGCGAGAATGTTGCCGAACTGGATAAGTTACGTAAAAAAGATCGGAGACAGACTCACCCAGCGGTGCTAGTGACACAAATTATTGAACAACTGGATATACCATCTAATCTAAACCGCAGCTTTAGAAAAATAAAAAAAGACGCTAAGAATCTAAACCGCGATGCGGCGGCAGATTTAATGAATGATGAGTTCATTGCGTTTATCCGGGACATAATAAATCCACCTGTAGATGAAAAAAAAGAGGCCCGCAAATCCAAAATACTGGATAGAATTTTATCGCGTAATACTAAAGATGAGTTAACGGATTCTAGCGAGTCAGAGAAATTAAACCAGGAGCTTAGTAATGAGACGCCCGGACAGGCGACCGATACGCCTGATAAAAATAGTCTGGAAGCCCCTGAATCTGAACCTGAGTATGATGTAAACAAGCGGACGCCGCAAAAGTTAGTTGCACCGGCGGTCGGTGATTTGTTACTGCAGCTATCACTCCGTATGCCAGATGCCGTTAAACGTCGAATAAACTTCCCGGCCTTGAAGAAACATACCAACCGCGCTCGTGCACGACGAGATTTAATCGCTATTGTAGATGTTATTGCGCAACAAGTTGAGGCGGCTTATCTTCCAGACGATCAGGGTACAATTTCACTTGATAATGATTCAGTGCAGGCCTTATCCGCTGCCGTAAAGGAATTTTTCAGTCAGTTACAACCGCCATCTGATATGAAGGAACGTGTATGTGAATTAGAGGAGTATTATGCGAACTGTGATGATGATCTTGAATCACTAATTCATTGTTTAAATTCACTTGCTGAAATTGTTGCCGAAGTATGTCAGCGACTTGCGTTTCAACGAGATGAGTTAGAAGGGTTTTTTGTTCATCTGAGCACCCGCTTAAGAGATCTAGATGCAGGTTTACAAAAGAGTCATGAGTTTAACGAACTAAGTAATGAGAATAATCAAAAAATGGATCTGGCAATCCATGATGAGCTTGATAACATTCACGAGTCGATTAAATCAGAGCAAGACATTATTCAACTAAAAGATGTGATTTCAACTCGTTTAGATATGATCGATAAACATTTATCACAGTTTAACGAAAATGAGACATTACGATTGAAATCATCGGATGCTCATATCAAACACTTGCTTGAAAAAATATCTAAAATGGAAGAAGACGGTGAGCATTTACGAAGCCGCATGGAGGAAACGCAGCAACTGGCCTATCGCGATGTACTGACCGGGATTCCGAACCGCCAGGCGTACGAGGAACGCATTGCCGAAGAGATTACACGTTGTCGCCGCTATGGATCAATACTATGCATGATAGTTTGGGATGTAGATAAATTTAAAATAGTTAATGATACTTACGGCCATGCCGCCGGTGACAGGGTTTTACAGGTAATTTCTGAAACCCTTAATAATAAAACACGTGGAACGGATTTTCTGGCCAGGTTTGGCGGGGAAGAATTTGTCATGTTACTACCGGAGACTGATATCAAAGCCACTCAGTCGGTAGCTGAAAAATTACGCGTAACTATTTCAGAAACCGCTTTTCATTTTCGAGACAGCCAGGTGCCTGTGACGATTTCAGGAGGTATTGCTGAATTATTAAAAGATGAAACGGCAAACTCATTATTTGAGCGAGCGGATAAAGCGTTGTACGCAGCCAAAGAAAATGGCCGTAATCGAACCGAATTAGCAAAGTAATCTTTTACCAGCATTGCTGCTGATTATACAACCATCTAAATAGCGGTTAGTAAATGCTGTCCACATAATCTGTTTTTTCTTTTAACTTGCTTTATGTCGGCGCGCGCTCAGACCGAGATTGTGTTTGTATTTACTGAAATAGTATCGCGGTTTGAGTCCGCGCCTACAAAAATCTGCTTGGTAATTAGTGCCTAAGTTTCTTTTGTACAACCGTATAAAATTGGCGGATATCTTTGTTTGACATACCCAGGTCACTAAGCAGGGTATCCAAAGTTACGTATTTTTGATTTGGTCGCCCAAATACCTTCTGTTCTTCACCATTTTTTATAATAGTCATTTCTCCATTTTTCACTTCAACCATTGCGCGTATAATGGTGGCTTTGCTATATTGCTTTATCAGTAGAGCCATTAATTCACGTTCTTTTGCCGAGGATATTTTTTTTGTTGAATAAGGCGACAAAATAGATAATTCACTTTCATATAATTTTGATAGACTAAGAAGTGCTTTTGGTTGTGTCTGGGTGATAGCGTATTTATAGGCATCAACTATTAATTCGAGATAGGCTCGGCCCGCTTCTGACTCGAGAAAATTCATGGTCACCGTTAATTCTTCCAGGCTCAGGTCTGAAAAATTTCGATCAAAGGTGTGGGGAACGATCTGCTGAACAATACCGCCAATTTTTACTTTGGCAATCTTAACTTTTTGCACCAGTTCTTTTTGTTGAAGCCGCTTATCGGGTGCCAGAGTATGGTTCTCAAGGGTTAAAAAATGCTCCAGGGTTTGTTCGGTAATGGTTGTCATAGGTCTGAACAATAAGATTTCAAACTTTTTCTTGTAGAGTTGGCGCTCGCGGGATAATTCAGGTGATTTAACCGGTATCGGTGATTCTGGATCACTGAATAATGATTGTGGAATAATATTTAGTTTAGCGATCTTTTGTCCTAATGGCGTGTCGATCCATTTTTTAGCATGTTTGAGCCTGGCGCTACTCCCGCGCTGAATCATGAAGCCCTGCATGTGAGGCTTAATGGTTGCAAAATCTTTATCAACAATGGCTTTTACTTTCGTAGCGTTTTCATCGGCGAGGCCCGATAACAGATTTTGTTTACCACTAAAAATACTGGCTTTTAGATTATCGAGTAGAATGTCTATGTTGGTGGTATTCCAAAGCTTAATAACGACTTCTTTATTAGCTGATTTTGCCTGCGAAAGCAGGGGTAATAACAAAAATGTGACAAGCAGTAGGGTTCGATAGATCATCGTGTAATCCGAATTGGTAATAGGTTTCATTAATGAAGTGTAGTTAGTTTAGACTAGTTTTGTTCTAAAACAGGATACTCTTCCATTTGATTTTGATTCAGCCAATATCCTAGATCATGATTGAGGAACTCATCAACCGATAAATTGTGAGAGCCGTCACAGGAAAAGCTTAAACCGACCAAACCGTTGACTAAATTTAGTGATCCAGATCGCAGATAAATACGGTCGTCAGCCTGGCGGATTGCCTTGAACTGAGCGAACACGAGTGGGATTTTTTCAATTGCGACACAATTTCGCGAGTGATATTGGCGAGGCGGGTAATGCGAGAGCAATTCAGACGACATAATCTGGTTAATGCTGTGTAAATGATATTGGTGAGGATCAGTCTCAGACCAGAGGTGACAACAGTCGCTGTTAAAGTGTATCTGACTATGAAAAATACCGTGTTCCTGCATCATAGTACTTAGGGCATAGATTAAATAATCAATATTCGTGTCTGCCGCGCTGTTGGCGGCGCGGCCATGTTTTGTATCAACGCCACTGACCGGATGATGTCGTGAATGTTGGCTGTGCATACGCTGTAGCGTGGATGTGTTCATTATGGGCAGATCTTTAAGGTGGAAATCCGCGGCAATGAATCCGAGTAGCTGGCCGCGAATGTTGATGGCCTGTACCACCGTCATGCAGGGTTGCATGCTGCGTTGACTCAGATAGGCAGCAGACAGAATCAATCCACGATAGGGCAGGTTGGCACTCATGTACGGGCGTTCCGATAAATCCTGATTTTGCCAGCTGTCGTCTATCCCATAGCGTGTGATATTGCCGGTGTACTGTGTCCCGTCCGGATTAATCGCATAAAGTAACTGGCAATGCGGCAGACGACATAATGAATCGGCGAGATACTCAGTGAGTTCAGCGCAATCAGGCCAAAGCAATGCACTCTGATGCTCAATCTGGGTCATAGGGGCCTTGATTAAGCTGGACAGAAATTTCTTCTTGCTTGAGACGGTTTCTTTGAACACGCTAAATCCTGTTGGTAAATACAGTATTGCCAATCGACCGGAATGAAAACTGATTACCGGAACAAACCGATTAACACCTTTTTTATGAGGGGAGTTGATCCCGCCGGGCAAAATTGCCTGGCTACAAATATGTCGACAGCGGGGGAACACAAACCTCAGTTACTTGTTTATTGAAGATCTGAGTTGAAGTCAATAGCCGGGCGTGAAAAATATGTAATTGGGTTGTAGACGTTGGAAAGTGAGTGGTAATTAACCTTGATTGTCTCAATCCATTGCCATTCAGAGCCGGTCTAAACGGTATGAATGTTGCTCGTCTCGTATGTTAACAAGGATGTTACATAATACATTAGCATATGCTAATACATTAACTTATTAAGTCTGGCCGCAAGAGAAGTGGGAATCTGGGCTATCGGACAAGCCTATTAAGCCTCGTGATCTTTAACGGTATCTTGCTAATTAAAATAGGCTTAACGGTATTACCTCACTAAATAAAAGTTCCGAATAGCGGCCCACTTAAACCAGTAGAATGGCATGCCAGTTTCTGTAGGAGCAACTCAGGCTGCGGTTATACCCTTGTATACTGTATTCAGGGCCCGCTCCAGCCTAAATCGTCCCATGGAATGGATATCGTGAGGTGGACGGGTAACAGCAACGGCTATTTAGTCAAAAAATTATATGAAAAATCCGGATTTGTTAAATTGGTCGCAGTTAAGACTAAATATTTATTTACCAGCTGCCGATACATGCTCTAACTCGACATAGTGGGAAATGTAGATTGTCAGTAAATCAACAGTGGTTCATCCCTTTTTCGCGCGATGACATTACCTTGCAGATGGGGCTTGATTCTATCGCGGCCATTCAGACGGAAGAAGATGACGTGCCATTGATGGTGCAGCTGGCCCAAATG
>ENA-ORDP01001268-ORDP01001268.1-marine-sediment-metagenome-genome-assembly--contig:-NODE-1268-length-14263-cov-3.955307_pt1 | contig 14263 bp, 13 predicted proteins | sample MGYA00248627_ERZ508539 | MGnify/ENA primary metagenome ERZ508539 (study PRJEB26208, sample SAMN05571518) | marine sediment metagenome | biome: deep sea; feature: Hydrothermal vent; material...
AAACTTGCGGCCTGAAAACTTGACTCATGTGTAAAGATGTTGATCACTCAAGGATTTCTAGGAAGGCCCGCATAAACTCCTGCTAACACCACTACTCAGGAGACACTGCATGCCAAGCAAAGAAGATCCTGATAGCCTTCTTGAAGGAGTGGCCAAACTTACCTGAAACGGCTCAACGCTATCACTCAAGCCTAAGTGGCTTGTGCATGGGTCTTGTTATTTTTCAAATCCTGCGCTTACCTTCACGACCTGCTACAATCTGGTGATGGTTGCAAGGAGATTGCCATGAATCGAATACTGACTGCCGTGATTGAGCGCGATGGAGACGGATATGTATCGCTTTGTCCCGAACTGGATATCGCCAGTCAGGGCAACACCGTGGACGAGGCACGCGACAATCTCCGTGAGGCACTGGAATTATTTTTCGAATGTGCTCCGAAAGAAGAGGTAAGCCAGCGCATGCGCGGCGAAGTATATGTTACCCAGTTGGAAGTCACGGTTGGGTAAGCTTAGACCACTTTCTGGCAAAAAAGTATGTGGGATTCTTGCTACTCATGGCTTTGAAAAGGTCAGGCAGCGCGGTAGCCATGTGGTTATGCAACGGCGCACCGCTCATGGGAGCACCACCATCCCGGTGCCGGATCACAAAGAACTAAAAATCGGCACACTCATGTCAATTATCCGCCAATCCGGCGTTCCACGTAGCGAGTTTGAGGTATGAATTGGGTAATATGTTCACCGAATCTATCTGCAGTCATCCATACAACTGCTCGAGTGCATCGGCGATACGTTGCACCGGTACAACCTCGATCGTATCCGGCAAAAAACGTGACTGATTGTCTTTGGGCAGAAGTACCCGCTTAAGCCCCAACTTGGCGGCTTCACGAACCCGTTCGACACCGGCCTGTACCGGCCGCAGTTCACCGGATAAACCGATTTCTCCGAATACCACGGTATCCTGGGGAATGACCCGATCATGAAAGCTTGAGGTAATCGCAGCCAGTACCGCCAAATCACTGGCCGGCTCGGTAATACGCACCCCACCGACCACATTGACGAATACATCGTAGTCAAACACAGCGAGTCCGGCGTGACGATGCAATACGGCCAGCAACATGGCCAGCCGACTGCCCTCCAGGCCCAGACTAAGTCTTCGAGGATTGACCAGCGGGCTTTTGTCGAGTAATGCCTGTACCTCGACCAACAAGGGACGTGTGCCTTCCCGTGCTGCGAGAATAACGGTACCGGAAACCTGCTGCTCATGAGGCCGAACAAACATGGCAGAAGGATTGCCGACCTCTTTAAGACCTTCGGCAGTCATGGCGAAGACACCAATTTCATTGACGGCACCGAAACGGTTTTTTACGGCCCGAATAATACGGAACTGACTACTGCGATCGCCCTCGAAATAGAGCACAGCATCAACCATGTGCTCCAGTACCCGTGGTCCGGCCAAAGCCCCTTCCTTGGTCACATGGCCGACCAAAATCACAATGGTCCCGGTCTGTTTGGCATAACGGACCAGCAGTGCAGCAGTCTCACGAATTTGGGCCACACTGCCAGGTGCTGACTGTAGACTGTCGGTATACAGGGTTTGGATGGAATCTACAATTAGCAATTGTGGCTGACAATCAGCCGCTGTTTCAAGAATCCCCTCAACCCGGGTTTGTGCCAGCAGCATCAATTCACTCCCGGACAAACCAAGTCGTTGCCCGCGCAAAGCCACCTGATCGAGCGATTCTTCGCCGCTAACATAGAGACTTTTCAAGCACTTGCTCATGGTGGCGCAGCTTTGCAATAATAATGTGGATTTGCCAATCCCAGGATCACCACCGATCAACACTACCGATCCGGGCACCAGGCCACCACCGTAAACCCGGTCCAGCTCTTTAATACCCGAACTAAAACGTTGCACCTGCGCAATATCGACATCCGATAATTTGCGTACCACAGCCGGTGGCGCAAACGACTTGAAACGTGGGGATTTGTCAGCCGCCGCGCTGGTGATAGTCGGCACTTCAAGCAGCGTATTCCATTCTTCACAGGCGTTGCACTGACCGGCCCATTTGCTGACCGATGCGCCACAAGCATTACAAACAAAATGCGTTTTCGGCTTAGCCATGCAGATAATGCCGGGAAGGTCGATGGGTCAGACAGCACAGCAGTTCATAACCGATGGTGCCAGATGCCACCGCGACCTCTTCGACCGGCAACCCTGTTCCCCAAAGAACCACTTCACTGCCTACCCGTGCTGTTGACCCGGAGCCGAGATCAACACACAGCATATCCATCGAAACCCGGCCGGCCAGGCCCACTCGCTGGCCATCCACCAGCACCGGTGTACCCGACACCGCATGCCGGGGATAGCCGTCAGCATAGCCACAGGGTACCAGTCCGATCCGGGTATCCTGTGGACAACGCCAGCTCGCGCCATAGCCGATTGATTCCCCTTGTTGGTGATCAAAGACCGCGGTCAAACGGGAGCGCAAGGTCATAACCGGCTGTAATCCCAGCACTCTGCCATCACCTTCGAGCATGGGCGAGCAACCATAAAGCATAATCCCCGGCCGCACCCATTCCAAGTGTGATGCCGGCCAGGCAATAACAGCGGCCGAATTGGCTGCTGATCTGACAAGTTTGGTGTTCTTCGTTACCTGCATAAAACACCCAAGCTGTCTGGTGGTTGCACGATTATCTATATCGTCAGCACAGGCAAAATGGGTCATCAGTCGCAACTCCTTCACCCAAGAGGCTACACTAAGCGACGCTATCGAAGAAGGTATCTGATCTGGAGCAATACCCACCCTGTGCATGCCGGTATCGATCTTGAGCCAAGGTGAAAGCTGTCTACTGTTTGTGCATTTTGCAAACAAACTGAGCTGCTGCGGATTATGCAGCACCGGATCCAGATTCCAAGTCAGCAAGGCTTCGACATCAGAGCGTTCCCAAATTGACGACAATACCGTAATGGGTAGTTGCAACCCGGCCTCACGCAGTGCGACCCCTTCCTCAACACTGGCAACCGCCAGTCCATCAGCAGCCGACGCACTCAATACCGAGGCTATTTGAATCAAGCCATGGCCGTAGGCATTGGCCTTGACTACCGCCATCACCAGACTGTGCGGTGAATAGGCTCTAACCCGCTGCAGATTATGACGCAGCGCCTGCAGATCTATTGTAATTTCGGTGGGTCTTGCCATGGCGGATTACCGGAAAAATTGGCGCTGGCATAATTGTCAAAACGGGTATATTCACCCAGAAAAGCCAGACGCACAGTGCCGGTTGGCCCGTTACGCTGTTTACCGATAATCACCTCCGCCATTCCCTTATCCTTGCTTTCTGGATTGTACTGGTCATCCCGGTAGATAAACAAAATCAAATCAGCATCCTGTTCGATACTGCCCGATTCACGCAGATCAGACATCAGGGGCCGTTTATTGGGCCGTGATTCCAGGCTACGATTAAGCTGCGACAACACAATCAGCGGTACATTCATTTCTTTAGCTAGAATCTTCAGAGCCCGGGTGATGGCTGAAACCTCCGTAGTCCGGTTTTCGCTAACCTGGCCACTGGACTGCATGAGTTGTAGATAATCAACCACAATCAAGCCAAGGTCACCTTGTTCGCGAGCTAGTCTGCGGACCCGACTACGCAACTCCAGCGGACTCAAGGCCGCCGTATCATCGATAAAAATGGGTGAATCACTGAGGATATTGATGGCTGAAAATAATCGGTTCCAATCTTCATTCAGCAGCTTGCCGGTCCGCATTTTGTGGGCATTCACCCGACCCAACGAAGCCATCATGCGCATGGCCAATTGATGCCCGGGCATTTCCATGCTGAATACGGCCACCGGCTTACGGGTGGAAATGGCCGCATGCTCAACCAGGTTCATCGCCAGCGAGGTCTTGCCCATTGAGGGACGTCCAGCAATAATAACCAGATCAGACGGTTGCAGGCCTGAAGTCTGTCGATCCAGGTCGGTGAATCCTGTCGGCACCCCGGTGACATCAGTGGGTGACCTCTGTAGCTCCTCGAGGCGATCAACCGCGGCTGCGATGGTCTGTTTCAGCGGAGTGAATCCAGCTCGTTGCTTGCCATCCTTCTGGGCAATGTCGAAAATGAGCTTTTCAGCTAGATCCAATACTTCCGCGGGTGTGCGCCCTACAGGTGCGTAGGCCATCTCCAGAATTTCGTTACTGGCATGTATCAGCTGTCGCAGGATCGCCCGTTCATGAATAATGTGGGCGTAGGCGGGCAGATTACCCGTTCCCGGGCAAGTATTAGCTAACTCACCCAGGTAGCTGAGGCCACCAGCAGTTTCGAGCTGACCAAGATTTCCCAGGTGTTCGGACGTTGTAATGACATCAATAGCATGATCCACCTTGCTCAATTCAGCCATGCTGCGATAGATTAACTGATGCCGGTTACTGTAAAAATCATCCGCTGAGGCGACGTCGGCCACCTCATCCCAATGCCGACCTTCCAACATCAGGCCACCCAGCAAGGAGCGCTCAGCCTCCAACGCCTGAGGCGGAATACGTGTATGACCCACAAATTTTTCAGATCTTGTCACTGCGGCTGCAACTCCCTTGAACGGCTATTTCAGAACAAACTCCTAGTCTATGATAACAGCGATTCGGGCCTGCCAAAGGAGAATTGACGGCAGATCAGGAGTTGTCGACCACAAAAAAGGCAGCCATCTGGCCACCCCTTTAGGTGTATAAAGAAAAATGGCACTTAGCCTTCTGCTTCCACGACCACTGTGACCGAAAAGCTAACTTCGGGATGAACGGTTACCGAAATCTCGGTCTCTCCGATCAGCTTGAGAGCACCTTCAGGCAATCTGACTTCATCTTTCTGGATGGCAATCAGATCATCGGACAGCACTTCTGCAATATCGGCAGCACTCACTGAACCAAAAAGTTTGCCCTCTTCACTGGCCTTGCGTTGCAGGACAATACGTCTGTCTCCAAGCGTTTCAGCAATGGCACTGGCCTTTTTCAGAACGTCAGCTGCCTTGAGCTCCAGTACCACGCGGTTGGCTTCAAATGCCTTCTTGGCATTGGCCGTGGCCGGTACAGCAATTTTTTTCGGGATTAAATAATTGCGTGCAAAACCGGCCTTGACGCTGACCTGATCACCGAGATTACCGAGGTTACGAACCCGTTCCAGTAGAATAATTTCCATAATGGATTCTCCTAGTTGGCGTGATTGTCGGTATAGGGCAACAAGGCCAGGTAACGTGCCCGCTTGATGGCCCGTGTCAGCTGCCGCTGGTAACCGAGCTTAGTACCGGTGTTGCGGCTGGGGATAATTTTCCCGGTTTCGCTGATATAGCCCTTCAGAGTCACGATATCCTTGTAATCAATTTCGCTGACCCCTTCAGCAGTAAATCGGCAATATTTACGGCGACGAAAAAAACGGCTCATACTTTGACCTCCTCTGTGACTTCAACCTCTGTGGCTTCAACGTCGCTGTCTGCAACCTTGGTTGCTTCCCCTGCAGTTGGAGCGACCGGTGCGGTTGGAGCGAGCGGTGCGGTTGGAGTGACTGGCGTACCGCCTCCAGCGGGCACACCCCTTTTTACTGTCTTTGCTGCATCACGGGACGAGGCACCGGAATCACGTTGCGGGGCCGAATTTTGGGTCTGTTCTTTTTCTTTTTCCACCATCAGAGGTGATTTGTCCGTCACCGCTGCATCACGGCGCATCACCAAGGAGCGAATCACGGCGTCATTAAAACGAAACAACCGTTTCATCTCATCCAGAGAGGGCTGATCACACTCTACATTCATCAGCACATAGTGGGCTTTGTGGATCTTGTTGATGGGATAGGCCAGTTGCCGTCGGCCCCAATCTTCAAGGCGGTGTATCGTACCGGCGCTTTTTTCGATCAGGGCTCGGTAACGATCAATCATCGCTCCAACCTGTTCGCTCTGATCCGGATGGATCAGGATAACGATTTCATAGTGTCGCATTGTCATTTGTCCCTTATGGATTGTCAGTTTCCCGGCCAAGCCGGTGAAACAAGGAAGCCCCATCCAGGAGGCTGTCCTGAGGCCGCAGATGGGACGCGCGATTTTACGCCAGCCACACGACAAGTACAACTACCGAAAGGCCATTTGTTGCGAGTGCCTTATCTGCTCCCGTTAACACCAAATGGCATGAATTTGTTTGCTGTTTCGGCCATCTGGCCGAGATGGTCATTCTTTGCACCGTAGCAGCAAAAATACTGTAGACCTTCGCGCCTCTTGTCAAACGCTTGTATGGCAATCTATTCCCCACTTTGGCCAGTTTCTAGCGCCGTAATATCACCATTGGATCCACTACACACCTAATTACATCTCATCTACCCAAAGTTTTTCCATGAGGCTCCAGGTTCTAATTTATTCATACGCAACAAGATGTCTCAGGTCATAGACATCTGCTATAGTCACGCCCCATATTAAGCACCACCTGCCCATAACAGTGGCAACTTCAGTATCAGAATAAGACCTGCAGTCACCGAACCCGAGGTTTTAAGAGTAATGCAAGCCCATCTACTCAACGCCCTGGTCAACAGCAGCATAGATGCCATTGCCTGCGGCAATTCAACTGGCTGCATTACACTCTTTAATCCTGCTGCCGAGCGCCTGTTTGGCTATAGCAAAAAAGAAGCCCTGGGCCAGCCATTTACCTTACTGGTGCGAGAACAGGATCGTGTTGCCCAACGGGTACTTTTCAAACGCTTCCTGCGCACCGGTAAAAGTCAATCACTGGGTGTGCACCGTGAGGCGATAGCCCAGCACAAAAATGGCAGAATTTTTCCGGTTATCATGAGCCTGTCGGTGGATAAAATTGAAGATGAGTATCTATTCACCACCATCATGCACGATATCACCGACCGCAGAAATGCTGAAGGAAAACTTCGCCTGTATCACAATATCGTGGCCAGCACTTCAGACCCCATGGCCTTGCTGAACCGTGAGTTTGTCTACCAGGCAGTCAACCCGGCTTTTCTGAAAACCGTCAACAAAACGGTCGACGAAGTCGAAGGCAGCACACCCGTACAAATTCTCGGCCAGGAAACTTTCGAAAAAACCGTCAGACCCCATGCCGAGCGCTGCCTGGCCGGGGAAGTCGTCGATTTCAAACACTGGCTTACCTTCCCGGGTGCAGACCCGAAATTCATGCGCATCCATTACTATCCCTATCACAATTCCGAAGGTGTAATCGATGGCTTTGTCATGAATGCGCGGGATATCACGAAACACCACAACGCCGAAGAGTCACTCAGCCTTAAACAGGCACAGTTGCACACCCTGCTGGAGACCAGCCGTCAGATCAACCACACATTAGACCAGACCAGTATCCGCAAAACCCTGGTCACCGCCGCCTGCAAACTGCTAAGCTGTGATTCCGGTGCCGCCGGTATTGTCGACGGGGATTGCATGCTCTTCCATGAATATCTCAACATGTCGCAATGGATACCTCTGGATTATCGCTTTACGTGCGGCTTTGGTGTTCCCGGCCACGTGCTGCAGACAAGAGAGCCGTACTTGACCAACAATGCCGAACACGACCCCCATGTGGTCCCTGAAATCAGGCAGGCACTGGACTTCCACCGTCTTGTTGACGTACCGATTATTGCCCGCTCCGGAGAAATCCTCGGTTGTTTTGAAATACACGATCGTAGTGATGGCCTGCCGTTTACGAACACCGATGTCGACCTGCTGCAAGGGCTGGCAGCCAGTGCTGCGGTGGCATTAGAAAATACCCGCTTGGTTGAGGGACAAAAATACCTCATCAAGACGCTACAGGAAAAAGAGAGCCAACTACGCGGACTACTTGAGTCTGCCAATGATGCCATCCTACTTGTCGATCTGGCGCAGCGACAGTTTGTCGAAGTCAACGGCCGGGCCTGCAAGCTTCTCGGATTTTCCCACCAGGAACTGCTGAATTCGCCCATCGCGGACATCCTTCCAAGCAACAACGACCTATTTGCGCAATTCATTGATCACGTCAAGGCGAGTGGTGCAAACAAGACTGACCAACTGAGTTTTACCAGCAGAGAAGGCGACATCATACCCACCGAGGTTTCCGCTTCAATACTGCAGTATGAGGGCAAAGCCTGCATGCTGGCGATGGTGCGTGATATCAGCGAACGCAAAACGCATGAACGTCAGTTGCAGCAGAGTCTGGAAGGGACTATTCAGGCCATTACGCTCGCCATTGAGGCCCGTGATCCCTATACTGCCGGCCATGAACGACGGGTCGCGGAACTGGCATTGGCAGTCGGCCACGAATTGGGTATGGATCAGCAGCAACTGCACGGTATTCGCTTCGGTGCCCTGATCCATGATATCGGAAAAATTCAATTGCCAGCAGAAATCCTCAGCAAACCTACCCGACTCACCGCACTTGAATATGGCTTGATCCAGGGCCATGCACAAGTTGGTTACGATATATTGAAGGACGTTGTCTTCCCTTGGCCGGTCGCCGATATCGCCCGTCAGCATCATGAACGCATGGATGGCTCGGGTTATCCGCAAGGCCTGCAAAACGGCGAAATCTGTATGGAGGCCCGGGTGGTGGCGGTCGCTGATGTGGTCGAGGCCATGTCCTCTCACCGACCGTACCGCCCGGCCATGGGGATTGATAAAGCACTCGGGGAAATCCGTCGTGGCCGTGGCCGACTGTTCGATAGTACAGTGGTTGATGCCTGTCTGACACTATTTGCAGAACAGCTTTTCAGCTTTGTGCAAACAGATCTGAGTTCCGCTTGAGCCTGGGAGGCTGTCCGAGAATAATCTCCTGGCGCATCGCCATGTGCCCATAATCCATCGCGTTACCATCCTCTCCGATCGACTTCTTTCTGCGACCTATTGGGTGTTGTAGAATAGGTAACTAGGAGGCTGTCCCAGGCAAGTTCCAAACTCGAATCGATACCATCAACCAGGAAACAAAATGTCCGAACCGATTCACATCCTGCACGTCGACGATAGCCTGTTCGATCGTGAACTCGTGCAGATTATATTACAAAAACAAGGGGATTTTGTAGTCACGACAGCAACCAACCGTGAGGAGTTCGAAGCGCTGGTCAAAACACGCACCTTCGATCTGGTATTGAGTGATTTCAATATTCTCGGATTTACAGGTCTTCAGGTACTTGATACTATTAAGGATGCATCACCTGGCACACCGGTGATTATGGTAACCGGAACCGGCACGGAAGAAGTAGCGGTCGAGGCCATGAAGCGTGGTGCTGCCGATTATATACTCAAATCCACACAACATATACGAAAGCTACCTACCACAATCCACACTGCCCTGGAAAAACAACGCCTGCACAAAGAACATACCCGAGCGATACAGGCCCTACAGGAATCCGAGGCGCGTTACCAGGATTTGTATGAGCATGCGCCGGATATGTTCGCATCAATCGACGAATCAACCCAAACCATCCGGGAATGCAACCAGACCATGGCGGATCGCCTGGGTTACGGGAAAAGCGAGCTGATTGGACGTTCTATTATCGAAATCTATCACCCGCGCTGCAAAGCAAAATACGAAAAATGTCTCACCTATTTTAACCAACACGGCGCCATCAAAGACGTCGAGTTACAGATGTGCTGCAAAAACGGTGATACCATCGATATCCTCGCCAATGCCTCTTCGATACGGGACGAAAATGGTGAGGTGCGGTACAGTCGCTCGATCTATCGTGATATCACCGAACGCAAAGCCCATGAGCGCAAACTACAAAAAAGTCTCGAAGGCACCATATATGCCATTACCAAAGCCATCGAAGCACGTGACCCCTATACGGCTGGCCATGAGCGACGGGTTGCCGATCTGGCGCTGGCAATTGGCCAAACCATGGGCCTGGACAGCCACCAGCTGGAGGGCATCCGCCTCGGTGCCTTGATTCACGATATCGGAAAAATTCAACTGCCAGCCGAAATTCTCAGTAAACCTACCAAGCTGACAGCGCTCGAATACCGGCTGATTCAAACCCATTCACAGGTTGGTTACGAAATCTTGCAGGATATTGACTTCCCCTGGCCGATTGCCAATATCGCTCATCAGCACCATGAACGCCTGGATGGCTCGGGCTATCCACAAGGCCTGCATGCTGCTGCGATCTGTCTTGAGGCGCGGGTAGTAGCGGTCGCCGATGTGGTCGAAGCCATATCATCACACCGACCCTATCGACCTGGTTTGGGAACTGACAAAGCACTGGGGGAAATCCGCTGTGGACGTGGTCAGCAATACGACGTCGCAGTGGTTGATGCTTGCCTGTTCTTATTCAATAACGACGATTTCAGCTTTAAGAAATAGCCGATAACTCAACCACTATGCACTGAAAGTACATAGGTTGCGGGGGGACTGAAAGTCCTCATCCCCGCGTGAGCGGGGAACGCACTTACTCTTATCCTATTGTATTTCTTTGGATTTTAAAAGAACAAAATTTCTACCAAATAATTTCTGTTGTTCATATGGTATTTTACTTTGATTTCGAGTCTGAAGAAGTGGGCAAAAAAGAAACCAGTTTCATCCCATCCATCTCATAGGGTATTCTTCTGTTACTGCCCAATGTGCTGATATCGAACCCTGATTCATTATCAGTATTCCATAGTAAAATTGCGTTACCTTCGTCCAGCCCTTCCTCCACTTGTTTCCATAACATTTCCCGAACCTTTGTCGAATATTTTCCCACGTAAACGCCTGCTCTCACTTCTAAAAACCAAACAGCCAGTCGCCCACGTAATCTTGCTGGGACGTTTTCAGTTACGATGACCAGCATCACCGATACCCTCTTTATTTGGGATCGCTGGAGCAACGACGCCGATATCCTTTGGAGGCTGAAGTTCGCCTGCTGCCAGAATTTCTTCAATTGAAGGGATGATTCTTCTCAGTAGCCTTGTTTGTCGAAACATATCCCGGCATGCATGCCTCACATCCTTTTCTGGGTCAACAGGGTGTTTCGATGCGACTTTAAAAGCAGCTGGAACCACCGTATCGAATTTAAATATATCGGCCACATCATATACAAATGACTGTGGTTTTCCAGAGTGAATAAAGCCAATCGCAGGTGCGTAACCGGCAGCCAGGATTGCCGCTTCGGTCACACCATACAGGCAGGCTGTCGCTGCAGACAGGCAGCGATTTGGCAGATCCCCACTTTTCCATTTTGTATGATCGTAGTTTCTACGTTTCCACTTAACGCCATATTGCTTAGCCAGTAATTGATAGGTTTTGCGAACACGAACACCCTCGATACCTCGAAGTTGCTCAATACTGCGCCGCAGTGGTGTTGGTTCACCAAAGCGCATCTCATACATTTTTCGAACTACTTTAAGTCGCGTATTGGCATCCAGTGCCAGCTTGGCCTGATACAGTAGTCGATCCGACCGTGCGCCGCCTGGCTGCCCGGCGGCATACAATCGAACACCTGATTCGCCTACCCAGATCAATAGTGTCCCCGCTCTGGCTGCCAAAACAGATGCTGCATGAGAAACTCGTGTGCCGGGTTCCAGCATCAGGCAGACAATGCCACCGACTGGAATATGTTTGCGCACCCCTTCTTTATCGACCAGTACAAATGCCCCATCTATTACATCCAGCTCGCCATAGCGTAAAAATACGATGGAATTGCGTTCCTTGATGGCGATGGGTTTAAGTGGAGGAAGTATGCCATTCATTCAGAATTCCAGCTTTTGTTCGCTTCTTCAATGTGTTTCAATTCTTTGGTTCGGAATTTTTCATATTCTGCATGGGTTTTCTAAGGTCATGGGAATTCGATCCGGTAGATCTTCAAAGTAGTGGCTGTTTCCAGCTACCTTCAAACCCACATCATTCAAGGTGATTTTCCGCTGTACTATGAAGACTCATTGCCGCCCCTCTATAAAGCGTTGCCTTGCACTGACGATGGCCTGATGCAGCTTTTGTTCAAGCAAGCCCTTGTCCGGCAATGCTGTTAAATACTCCGCGACATGAATACCACTGCTACCCAACTCCAGCAGCTCAATCTGCTCTTGCTTCTTGCCTGCGCACAAAATAATGCCCAGCGGCAGCGCTTCACCCTCTTGCTGTTCATGCTTGGCCAGCCAGCGCAGGTAGAGTTCCATCTGCCCCTTGTATTCTGCCTTGAAATTCCCCATTTTCAGGTCAATGGCAACCAGACGTTTTAATTTGCGATTATAAAAAAGCAGGTCGATATAGAAGTCATCATCATCAATCTGAATTCGCCGTTGCCGTGCAACAAAGGTGAATCCTGCACCCAGTTCCAGCAGAAACTGCTCCATCTCTCGCAAGATGGCATCTTCCAAATCTTTCTCAATATAACGATCATTCAAATTCAGGAAATCCAGCAGATAGGGATCTTTCAAGACAAACTCAGGGGTGAGTTGCTGATCTGCATGAATCTTCTTTAAATCGTGCGCAATCGTTTCTTCAGGCTTTTTGGACAGGGCTGTACGTTCATAAAGCATAGAGTTCAGCCGTTCCGAGAGTTGGCGGGTTGACCATTTTTCCAAACGACATAGCTCCATATAAAAGCTGCGTTTAAGTGGATCATCAATGTAGATAATGGTTTTGATATGGGTCCAACTCAATTGTCTCTGCAGTGCGGAGACAATTGATTCCTCCTCAAAAGTCTCCGCAAAGCGGAGACAATGGCGAAGCTGCTTGTCACTCCATCCCCTCCCAAACTGATGGGTTAGTTTCTCAGCCAGCAACAGTAAAACCTGCTTCCCATAGTCTGCTCGCTCATCTTTCAACACATCAATGCGAATACGCCGACCAACATGCCAGTATAACGCAGTAATTTCAGCATTGACGGCAACAGCGGCACGAGTCCGTGCTTCGCCGATCAAACGGGTTAAATCGGAAAACAGGCTTTCCGGCAGACAGGGCTGATTCATATCAGACATGTCCCATTTGTGCCTTTTCCTGCATCACGCCCTCCGAACCATAAGCAGTCCGCAACCAAAGGCTTTGGAACGGCCAACTCCGTTGAATAAAGCACCCCTGAACTTTGCAACATCTATCACTTTTAGTTCACCAGTAAACTCCACTGAACTGAAGCCTGGTTTTTTAGCTTGCTTATCTTTTTCCCGCAGAGAGTGCCAAAGATAGCCACTGCTCTGTAATTTTATTTGTCCATATTTATTCTTGTAAATCAAAAAACCGTTTCGTTCGCCCTGCAATACCATCCATTTCTCAAGAGCTTCATCAACTCTGGCCTTGATTGCCCATTCCAGCTTATCGCGCAATGACAACGTATATTGCAAGCGGTCGCCATAACGTGCATCCCCCTCCAGTAGTGCTGTTAGATTCTTATCCAATTCCTGTCCCGCCTGGGATAAAAGAAGCTGCTTTAACTCACCCTTCTTCTGATTGGCATATTGTTGGTCATCCAAGTTAAGTTTTGAGCAAAGCTCTTGAAGAAACATTCTTTGTTCATGCATCACAACATCATGGCGAATACGCCGCTTGGTCAACTTTGATTTATCCTTCACATCCCGTTTGCTCCGTTCTGCCAAAAACTGTTCAGGATTTTTCCGCTCTGCTTTGCCATTCACGACAGGGTTTGCTCGCAGTTCAAATTTCAACGTATCACCTTCTAACAACTGTGGTCGATACACTTTTTCTACCACCTGAAAAAGTGGGTGATCCATCCTTGGTCTGGTTGAAGATACAACATAGTAAACGGGCTCGCCCCGAGCATCTGGTTGAACACCCAGTTGTTCGCGAGCAATTTCTTCTCGAAACAGAAAGTTTCTTTTTCCATCCTCGGTAAATAATTCCCAAAACAGTTGGTGCATAGCATAGGAACCCTTGGCCATTTCCTCTGCCATTCGCGATACTTTCCCCAGCCTAAGCCGAATACGTGAAAAATACATCATTTACCCCCATCCACGTAAAGGTAATGCTCCTGCCGTGGCGAAAACTGCCAGCGTGCACGGGATAACGGTTGATCATGCCTTGTTCGTGTTTGCATACGGCTCAAATCAATCTCACTGCTAAAATCAGCAGTTTCCCCCTCCCAATAATAATGACGCTCTGCCCCCAGTTGCAGCCAATATTTATCACTCCCTCCATCCGGCAACAGTGCTTTATGCTCATAAGATTTAAACGCTTCATAATAGCCTTGGCATGACACCATCTGTGGGTCCAGTGGTGCTGCAAGCGGGCAGGATTTTCGACCCAGGTAGAGATGAAACTTGGGTTCATTCAAGTGATGTTGAATAGTCTGCAAATTATAACGTTTTATTTTA
>ENA-ORDP01001269-ORDP01001269.1-marine-sediment-metagenome-genome-assembly--contig:-NODE-1269-length-14262-cov-3.241782_pt1 | contig 14262 bp, 13 predicted proteins | sample MGYA00248627_ERZ508539 | MGnify/ENA primary metagenome ERZ508539 (study PRJEB26208, sample SAMN05571518) | marine sediment metagenome | biome: deep sea; feature: Hydrothermal vent; material...
ATCCCCGAGGCTATCCTTCACTTTATCAACAAACAACAAAATTTTGATAAAACAAAAAATAACGGAAAGCCTTCGAAAGAGGGCGAAATAAAAATAAAGGTGGAACATCCTGAACAAAATAAAAAAGATGAAGGTGATTTTGGCGAATATGTTGACTTTGAAGAAGTAGAACCTGAACAAAAACCTGAAGATGAATAAAGACTTATTAAAGAGGCTAAGCCCTTATCTTGTAGCTTTGCTGGTATTCCTTTCCATTACGGTGGTATATCTCTCACCACTTTTTGAAGGGCAGAGGCTAAAGCAACATGACATTGCCATGTTTAAGGGTATGTCAAAAGAAATTGTGGACTTTCGGGCCAAAACGGGAGAAGAACCTCTGTGGACCAACTCCATGTTTGGCGGAATGCCTGCCTGGCAAATTTCGGTAGAATACAAAGATAATCTTTTCCTGTATGTGGACAGGATTATACGTCTTGGATTGCCCCCTTCGGCCGGTTATGTTTTTCTCTATTTTCTCGGTTTCTTTATTCTTTTGTTGGTATTGAAAGTTGACCCGTGGCTGAGCATCGTGGGGGCCATAGCCTTTGCGCTATCTTCCTATTTTTTCATTATTCTAGGTGCCGGACATACTTCCAAAGCCCACGCCATCGGCTATATGGCTCCGGTTCTTGCCGGCATTATTCTGACGTTCAGAGGAAAATTATGGAAAGGAGGGTTGCTGACAGCGGTTGCTCTGACATTGGAAATCATTGCCGGGCATCTGCAGATTACTTATTATTTGTTAATTCTCATTCTGATTTACGGAGTTTACCAACTGATAAAATCATGGAAAGAAAAGCAGATGGCATACTTCTGGAAAGCCTTGCTGGTATTGCTTGCAGCAGCAGGAATAGCTGTAGCTGTCAATATAACGCCGTTGTGGGGGACATGGCAATACGGGAAATATACTATGCGCGGCAAACCGGTTTTGACCAAAGAAAAAGAGAATAAATCAAGCGGCCTCGATCGCAATTACATCACCGCCTGGAGTTACGGCATTGGGGAGACCTGGTCGCTGATGATTCCGGATGTGAAAGGTGGCGCTTCGGGTTATATAGGATTTGAAAACAAGGCCCTTGACAAAGCAAACCCGCGATTCAGGAAAATTATTGCCCGTCAGAATGCTTATTGGGGTAATCAGCCCGGAACTTCCGGACCGGTGTATGTTGGTGCCATCATGGTGTTCCTGTTTGTGCTTGGCATGTTCATTTTGGATGATAAACTGAAATGGGCTTTGTTTGCTGCCACCATCGTCTCTATACTTTTTGCACTGGGAAAAAATTTCCCATTGCTCACCGACTGGCTCATAGATTATCTCCCCGCGTACAACAAATTCAGGGCGGTATCCATGATTCTTGTCATTGCCGAACTTACCATTCCGCTTGCGGGTGTTTTGGCTTTGAACAAGATTTTGAAACAACCCGGATTGTTGCTAAAAAAGAGAAAATTTTTCTATATCTCACTGGGCCTTACCGCTGGTTTCTGTTTGCTGTTTTACCTGCTTCCCAATATTTTTTCCTTTTTCAGCCAGTTTGAGTTACAAGAATTTGCACAGATGCAGCGTACCAACAATCCGGCACAAATCGCCTCTTTTATGCATAGCCTGAAAGCAGTACGTATTGCTATTTTTCGACATGACGTACTACGCAGCCTGTTTTTTATTGTGGCTGCGGCACTATTACTTTATTTCTTTGCTCTCGGGAAGCTGAAAAAAGGATGGTTTATTGCCATTCTCGGCCTGCTGATTCTTGTGGATATGGGTGGTGTGGACAAAAGGTATTTAAACAACAGCAATTTTGAAATAGCCCGCAAAGCTAATGTGCCGTTTCATAAAACCATTGCCGACCGTTATATATTAAGAGATAAAAGTCCGGATTTTCGTGTGCTGGATGTAACCAAAAATGTGTTTAACGAAGCCAGCACCTCCTATTTTCATGAATCCATTGGAGGCTATCACGGAGCCAAGTTGCAACGTTATCAGGATATAATTGATGAATATCTGTTGTCTGAAATAAATAACCTGAGGAGAGTGCTGTCTTCCAAACCGACTCCCGATGCTGTTGAGACAGCTTTGCAAAAACAGCAGGTTTTGAACATGCTGAATACCAAATACATAATTTATAATCCAAAGGCTGAGCCGATTCTTAATCCTTATGCTTTTGGTAATGCCTGGATGGTCCAGGATGTGAAATGGGTGAACAATGCCGATGAGGCGATTGCCGCTTTGGGAACAGAAGACCTTCGGTCGGTGGCTGTGGTGGAGAGACAATTTGCTGAAAATGTAAAAGGGAAACAGTTTCCGCTGGATGCTTCTGCCCGGATTAAATTGTTGAAATATGCCCCCAATGATTTGGTGTATGATTTTCAGTCGAAAGTGCAACAGCTGGTGGTATTTTCGGAAATCTATTATCCTAAAGGCTGGGATGTGTATGTGGACGGGAAAAAAGCACCCTATTTCCGTGCCGATTATCTGTTGCGAGCCATGGTGGTGCCATCCGGAAAACACATAATTGAATTTACATTTAAGCCGAAAGCGTGGAGCATCGGCGAGCCGATTTCTCTGGTATCTTCGATTATTTTATTGCTGGTGTTGGGCTGGTTTGTTTTTTCTCTTTTGAAGATAGCCGTTAACAAAAATAAAAAATAAATTGACGGACCTGTTAAAAAAAGTACTGATTATTACTTATTACTGGCCGCCGAGCGGAGGTGCCGGTGTTCAACGGTGGGTGAAGTTTTCAAAATATCTTGAAAGTTTTGGCTTTGAGCCGGTAGTCATCACTGTAAATCCTGAAAAGGCTTCTTATCCACTTACAGATTATTCGCTTGAAGATGAAATAAAAACCATTAAAGTTATCCGAACCGGAACGTTCGAACCGTTTTGGTTTTATAAAAAATTATTGAGGAAAAAAGAAATACCTTATGCCGGTTTTGCCAACGAAACTCAACCCGGTACTTTGGAGAAAGTATCCCGGTATATCCGTGGGAATTTTTTTATTCCTGATGCCCGTAAAGGGTGGAACCGCTTTGTGCTAACGGTTGCCCGGAAACTTATCAAAGAATATAACATCAAGAACCTGGTTACTACCAGTCCGCCACACTCAACACAGCTCATCGGTTTAAAGCTGAAATCGGAATTTGATTTGAACTGGATTGCCGATTTGCGTGATCCATGGACAGACATCTATTATTATAACCAGATGTATCACACGTCAGTGGCAGCAGCATACGATAAAAAGCTGGAAAACAGGGTGCTAAACAATGCAGACCATGTTGTGGCTGTGAGCCATTCGATTAAGAAATTGTTTGCCGGTAAGCTTGAAAAAGGGGAGGAGAGAAAAATACATGTTATTCCTAACGGATATGATGAATCGGATTTTGCAAACCGGCAAAGTAGTAGAAACAGAACCTTTATTATTACTTATACGGGGACAATAGCCGACAATTATCATATTGAGAATTTCCTGAATGCGGCAGCCCGACTTCGTTCTGAGAATATTGCATTCCGGTTTGTGGGCAGGGTATCGGATAAATACAAAGATTTGATTCGCTCTCTCGGGTTGGAAAGCCTAACGACCTATATTGACCATGTGAAGCATCAGGAAGCCGTAAAATATATGCTTTCTTCCGATTTGCTTCTGTTGGCAGTTCCCGATGTCGTGAATAATGAGGGTATCCTGACAGGTAAACTGTTTGAGTACCTCGCTTCGGGAAAAAAGATTATCGGGATAGGTCCGGTACAGGGCGATGCTGCAAAAATCATAAGCATGTGTAAAGCCGGGCAAATGTTTGGTTATGAAGAGAATGATACTGTCGAAAACTTTCTAAGGGAAGCTTGTCGCAATTGGAAAGAGGAAGCTGATTCTTCCGACGAAAACCGATGCCGGGAATTTTCGCGCAAAGCGCTGACGGCAGATATGGCAAAATTGTTCGTTTGACGGCTATCCTGGAAACGGTTAGAACCAGGTAAACAGATCTTCTTTTATGGGTTTGGCAGCCAGAATATTCTTAACAAAATTGGAAATGTCGTAATCTTTGTCGTTGAAAACGCGGTAAAGTTCTTTCAACATAAGGTCCTGTGTGCGGATGTTGCGTTTGGTTGCAATTTTCTCTACAAATACATTGGTTGCAATTTTTCCTTCCAAAACCACTTTTTCTGAAATAGTATGGGTGAAGAATCCTTTCCCGATGAGCAGTCCCAGTGTCCGGTTCCTGCTCATATCGTTGAGCGCAGTCAGGCTGAAATCGCCAAAACCGCAGTAGTTGAAGATTGTTTTTTCCTTACCGCCGAAGCGCGACAGCAGATAACGCATTTCGTTAATAGAGCGGGTGAGCACCAGCGATCGAAGATTTGGAGAATCATAATGGGCATCTACAATGCCAATAATGATAGCATAAATATTTTTTAAAATACTGGATAGCTCAACCCCAATCACATCGGTGGTATAGTCAAGAAAAATATTGGTTTCCTCAAAAAGTTCTTTAAAAAAATCAAAATACTTGCTGTTTTTTGTCGCGATAGTCATTCCCGTAGGAATGTAGTTAATAATTTCTCGTGCAAAGGAAGCTCCTTTTATACTAATAATAGGTTGGTTTACAATCTTTTCTAAGCATTGCGGAATGGTATTGCCCTGATTTCCGAAACCTTTGGCAAGGTTTACCAAAACAGCGCCGGGGTTAAATAGTGCTTTGTTTTCTGTTACATAATCGATGATGGCTGTGGAAGGAATTCCGAAAAAGATAACATCCGACTCTTTCAGGATACTTTTGTCGGAGGTTGCCCGCACATTATTATTTAGTATTATGGTTGGAAAATATTTATAGTTTATATGGTTTTTGTTGATAGAATAGATGACCTCCTCTTCGATGGACAAAATATCGATGGTAAAGTTTTCTTTTTTTCCGAGAATCTGGGCAAATGCAGTGGAGATCGCCCCGCTTCCCACAAGACATATTTTTAATGGTTGTGGCATAATCAAATATTTTCAAAAAATCAGACAAAATTAGGAATTATTTTGAAGTAGAACGGTTTTCATTCAGAACGAGGCTGTTTAGTGTCTGCCTGTAATGTCCGATTTCCTTCTTGATACTCAGAAGCAAGCTGTTATGCTTGTATTTAAAACCGGTTATCCCAATTGTGCTTTTTGTTGGCCTTTAAAATAAAAACCTTACAAAAGCGACATCGGGTAAAGATAATTGCCTGTCTTTTTAAATTTCTACCGCTTACAAGACAGTAGTAATATATAAAATGGCAATAGTTACGATAGTAATTGTTGATATTCCAATAGGAAACCATACCGGTGCAATCCAGGGACGAGGTATAAGAAAAAGAACATCAATTGTGGTAAGTTTGGGTGGCCATTTAATCAAAAGATAAAGTGAAAGATAATAAAACAAGTCCCAAAAAGCAAAAGTCCAAAGAAAGGCAATTATCTTTTCAGGCCATGTTCCTCCAGCCAAAAGCGCTATAATTACAAGCATCAAAATTGTGGCTGCCTCTCTTGTTTGCTCAATGAAAATGTAGCGTTTGGGTAATTTTTCAAGCGATACTTTATTTGATTCCGAATCAACGATCCCAAGAGCCTTGCGAAGATAAACCACCACCACTCCTTCAAAATGAGCCATGGCAATACCAAAAAGAGCCAATAATAAAAATTTTTCTAACATAATTTCTCCTCCTGATTGATTGTGTAATTTCATGTAATGGTTTGCCTATGCACCATAGCCGGTTTTTAGCCATATTTTTTTAATGTTTCCAAATGGCTAAATTTACAAATATTTTCATAACTAAGAACAAACCTGGTTATGGTGTACCAGGTGCTGTTGTGCCTATGTTGCTTCCTGAGTATGTTTGGAAATTTCGTATATCAATTGGGCTTCGGACATTAATTTTATTACTCCAAAAGTAATAAATATTTTTTTGCGAACAATACCATATTTCCTGAATAATCCCACGTAATCTTAATATTTGATAGATCTTTTGCGCTTACAGAAGCCTGTTGTTTTATCTGCGAATAAAGAAATGGTTTATCAGTTGTTTTGTTTTTCGGTTGATGTCTTCCGAAACTTTGAAAAAATATACGGGCACCAGGAATACAACACTTATACAGAGACTCCGGACTATCAAATCTATTAGAAAATGGCTCAGCACCGGAATAAAAGTGGAAAGATACCATGAAATAGCAGCAAACAATATAATTTCCAAATGTTTATAATTGAAAGGCTGAAAACGGAATTTTTTATATAAGAAAAGGAATTTCAAGCTGTTGTAGATATACTTGGAGATTAATGAGGCCAGTGCCGCACCGGTAATTCCGTAACGCGGGATGAGTAAAATATTGGTAACAACAAGCAAAATGGCGAAAACAAAAAGCAGATACGACAGCCACCGGTAGTGTTTGGAATTTAGAATGATGTGAGGGCTGACACCAAGAAACAGGTCGGAGAGGTTTGCCAGCCCGATAAACAGGATGACATATTTGCCGGCAGTGTAATCTTTCCCTACGATGTGGAAAATATTGCCGAGGTTGCCCCAAATGCCGATAAAAAGCAAAAAGCCAATTACGCTCAGGCTAATGGAGCTTTTCCGGTAAATGTCCATGATGGTTTTGCGGTCGTTGATTTTCCACGCATCGGCAATCACTACCGAACTAATCTTTCCCATGGTACGCATGGGAACCAGAATAAGCGTTCCGAAGAAAAAGGCAATGGTATAAATACCTGCTTCTCCCAAACCGAGATAATGGTTCACCATGATAACATCAATGTTCAGCACCAACACCCCCGAAAAGCTCGCCAGTATCCCGAAAAAGGCAACATTTATCATTTCGCGGGCCATCTTTTTGTCAATAAAATCAAAATCAGGTTTTACAAAAAACAGTTTATCCCTGATAAGTGTTCCCATTAGAAACAATGACGGTGAGATAAAAGCCAGAACATACAAAATCACCAGCCACTGAAAATCAATTAGTTTGAAGAAATAGAGCAGGATGGCGGCAAGAATGAGTAATCGCTGCACCACTTCTTTGTAAACAATACCTTTAACGGCATTATAAAGTACGCGGTAGTAAGTGTCGAAAATGCTGAAGAGCAGTGTGAAGAGAATGAGCGGAACCACGTAGTAGAAATAGGTGGTAAAAAGCGAGGATTTTTCTGAAGCCTGGGAGATAAAAAGTGGTTTTAACAGAAGATATATACCGGTGGACAAAATAAAACCTGCCAGCGATACCAGCAAAGCAATCCCCAGAAATCCATGGTGCTTTTCCTCTGAATTACGGAAATAAGGAAAGAGTTTTACACTTACCGAATTTATGCCAAGACTGGCAAACTGGGCAAAGAGCACGGAATAGGATACCAGGATACGAAGTAACCCCACCTGCCCCGTAGATAAAATTCGGGGGAAAAGCCAACCGACAGTGATAAATCCCAGCAATACGCCGAGGTAGGAATAGATAGTTCCCGAAATACTTTGTTTTTGAATAACGCCCAAAATGCTGTTCTTTAAAAATTACCGTACTCCTAACAGACTGCAAATATCTTTAAAAAAATCAGGTAATGGCTTTTTTGAGACTTTTCTGCCGTAAATTAAACAACTTCAATAGATAGCGTCTGTCCATAAAGTCAAGAGTCTTGTATATAATGTTCTCAGCTCTTTAGCCTTCTATTAAAGATACTAATTCCTGCTCCCGTTTTTTTATGTTGTAATTATTTTTAATCCGCTCTCTTGCCATTTTCCCTAACGTATTTTTGTTTTCAATCATCAAAACTTTGTGTATAATGTTTTCAAGCCCGGTGATATCCTTCCTGCCGAGAATAAATCCTGAATTCCCTATTATTTCGGGGATGATGTTAACAGACGAACCAATGGGAATGCACCCGCACAGCATTGCTTCACTTAAAGCACAGCCAAAGCCCTCAAAGATGGAAAGCTGAAAATAAAATGTTGATTTATTGTAATAATTTCTTAGCTCTCCGGCGGATAACTTTCCGAGAAAAACCAGATTCTCATTTCCATCTTTCAGAAAAGCAGGCTTACCGGTGCCCGCTATATAAAATTTACATTCGGGAAATTTCCGGGCGAGTTGTAGTATTAAATCTCCTCCTTTTAATACATATTGAGAAGTTGAAAATACAGCCAAAAACGACTTAGGCTCTCTGTCAATCTCTTCCAACGGTTTCCAAAAGTTTTCGTCAAACCCGTTGGAGACTACTTTGCTTTTGGTATTTATTTCGGGAAAGAAGTGTTTATACCCCTGAAAGCTATACTTATCATCGGAATAATAGGTGTTTTTAGTATAAACCAATGATGAACTTACCGGAAGTAACATGGTTGCCATTTTGTAAGACAGTTTGATAAATACTTTTAAAGGGAGTTTCCTTAAATCTCCGTATTTTATTGGCGGAATGGATGCGCAATCGGTTCCGTTTAAAATAATGAATACATCAATCTTTGCCAATTTACCTGCCAAAGCAGGAAAAAACGACCAATACCCGCCAAATGAAACAATAATTTTTTTTGTTGAATTAATATTTTTTAAAAGAAAATAAATCTGATGAAGCAGATAAAAAGGGGTCAGATATTTTTTATTCCAGGCATAGGTGTTGGTAACAACGTGGAAATGCTTTGACAGAACAGCAACATCATTTTTTACAAAAGAGCTTAACGAGGGAGCGATATACAAAATCTTATTTTTCTTTGTATCAAATTTCATAAGGTTATTTTCTCAAATATCAACATCCTGTCAGATTTATAAATCGGGTATAAAAATAATCTATTATAAAATCTCCCGGAAAACTAACTCATTTTTAACGAATAATCCGGTATTTTTTCTTTCTAAGCGCTTCGGTACGTGACCGGCGTATACTGATGTTGAGCTCAAAGCCAATGAGGATGATAAAAGCGTTGTAATAAATCCAGACGAGAAGAATGATAAGCGAACCAATGGAACCAAACAAGATGTTATAACGTGAGAAGTTTTCAAAATAGAGCTTAATCACCACGCCGCCAACGATAAACAAGCCGGTAGATAATATGGAACCCGCCGAGAAGAAACGATATCGGGCGTCTCTTCCGGTTTTCAATTGGCCGAAATAATAAAGAAGAGAGGTGCTTAAAAGCGTGGCGAATAAGATCACAAGCCATCGTAGTAATTGCAGAGAGAAAATAGAAAGGCTACCGGTTAGAAGGTGATTTTTCGTAAGCAGGCGTATTGAAAGTTCGCCAAAGCCAAGAAGCGCAAAGGAGATGAATATCAGCATGGAAAGAATCAGCATAAGTCCGAAAGCTACCAGCTTTTGCTTCCACCAGGGACGTTTTACGGTGGTGTGATAGCTTTGGTTAAAGCCTTCGATAATGGAATCCACGCCATTGGTAGCAAAATAAATGGCCATAAAAAATCCGGCAGACAATAAGCCCTGGTGAGGCCGTCTGATAATTTCTACCACCGTGTTTCTGACCATGGCGAAGATGTTGGAAGGGATTATCTCCTGTAAAAGGTCAAGTAAATAAATCTGGTAATGCTCTCCCGTTACAAACGGAATTAATGTAAAGAGGAACATAATGAACGGGATAAGTGCGAGGAAAAAGGTATAAGCGATGGCAGACGCCCGGTAAGTAAGCACGCCTTTGAAAAGTCCGCGGAAGAAAAAAACCAGCACATCATACAGCGGCATACCGTCAAAGCCGGGCAATACAATCACTCTCAGCAAGCGTTTTAACCGGATATTAAAATGGATGTATTTCTTTTTTATTTTATACAAAATGATGTGAGTTAGTCATTTATAGCCTTCAGGCTGATGTCGAGGCTTTTAATTTGATGGGTGAGTGCGCCAACGGAAATAAAATCAACACCTGTTTCGGCATATTCTCTGATGGTTTCCGGTGTAATGCCTCCCGAAGCTTCCGTTTCATACTTTTTGTCAACCATTTCTAATGCTTGTTGCAGCTCGTCCGGAGAGAAATTATCCAGCATGATGCGATGGATTCCACCTATCTGTAACACTTCCTCCAATTCTTTAAAATTACGGGTTTCAATTTCTATTTTTAAGTCCAGATGGTTTGTTTTTAGATAACTGCGAACCTTTTCTATGGCAGGCCGAATGCCTCCGGCAAAGTCAATATGGTTGTCTTTAATCATAATCATGTCGTACAGTCCGAAGCGGTGGTTTTCGCCGCCACCGGCTCTTACAGCCATTTTCTCAAACATTCTGTTACAGGGGGTGGTCTTTCGCGTGTCCAGCACTTTGGTGTGGAGTCCTGCTATCCGGCTAACCACTTCTGCTGTAAAGGTGGCAATACCACTCATACGCTGAATGTAGTTCAGGGCGGTACGTTCAGCGGACAGAAGAACCTGCGATTTCCCACTGACAATCATAATTTTATCGCCAGGAACAATGCCCATTCCATCGGATATCAGTATCTCAACGGATGTTTCGGGGTCAAGTATCTTAAAAACTTTTTCGGCAATCTCCGTCCCGGCCACAACCCCTTTTTCTTTGGCCAGCATAACGGCTGTGCCGGCAGCCTCTGCACTAACGGTTGCCAGTGAAGTATAGTCCCCTGGCCCCAAATCCTCTTCCAATGCTTTACGAATAATTTCTTCTGCTGTCATTCTTTAATCTGTTCAATATCAATTTGTTGAATTTGAAAATTGTGGCCTTTCGGACTGAATAAAAAATAGACATTCCAACGACTGGTATGGCTGCTATACTGGCCAATCAAATAATAATTATCTCCCGAATAGCCATTTTCTTTTAACAAAAATTCTTTGGCTTTATTCTTTTGAAAGAAATCCTGAAGCAGCCATTTGGCTTTGGTATCCGAATAAAAGCCTCTTTCCCCGGGGATGTTCATATTTACAAAACCGTTGAAGTAGGCCTTTAGATGACTCATCTCTCCGTTTGTAAACGTACTGATAAAGTCTTTCTTCAATTGCTGTGGCTCCTGAGAGAAAGCCAATAGCGACCATCCGAAAAACGAAAAAAACAGAAAAACGCTGGCTATTTTCACACCTTTAAAATTTATTCAAAAATACTAAATTTACGGTTGCCGGTGTTGAAATCTTTTCCGCAGTCCGGTTGGCTCCGAGATAATTTTATGTTATATTTGAAAAAATTTTTCAACCTGACATCTATGAAACGATTTTCTGTTTTGGCAATTGCCTTATTACTCACAGGAATAATTTTTACTTTTTTTTCCTGCGAGTCGCCACATTCCAATCCGAAAAAGAAATTTGATACCCGGTTGAATAAATTTAACCGCAGCTTGAAAAAAGCAGACAAAACCATGGATTTGATGGATGATATGGAATCGCAGAAAGCAAAGGTGCAGGCAGATTACCGTCTCGGAAAAATCACGAAAGCGGAATCTGAAAAAAGGCTGGAAGCTATTGATAGTCAGTATAACCGGAAGGTTACGGGGAATTCAGGCAATTTGAGTATGTTGGGGCTTCCCGGTTGGGCAAAGGCCCTGGGACTTTCCGAACCTGAAAACATGATACTTGATAAAGCGCATTCGCAGGTAACTGCCGAAGACAGCAGAGGCGACGGCTTTCGCTCCGTAACATTGGTATATAACGGCAGTTACAAGCAGGCTATGGAACAAGCCCGTAAGATTGCCGCCATGGCAAGGGTCCCGTTGAGTCCGGAATACAAAACTGCCATGGAAATGAAAGAAAAATACGGCGATGAGATTGTGAAAGGTGCCGTTTATGTGAATTTTGAACCGGGTGCTGCCGACAACCCGAAATATAATATTGCCATAACGGTAGATGATAAAGGAGTGCTGACGATTAGCGCTACGGATGCGAAAAAAATGGAAAAGGAAATGAATGCTTTAGAACCTGTCCGGTAATGAAAAAAATTCTTGTATCAGGAGGTAGTAGCGGAATTGGAAAAGCGCTTGTCAGGAAATTTGTGCAACAGGGCCATGAAGTTTTTGCCTTTGCCCGTTCGGAGGATAAGCTGCATTCCCTGTACGGGGAACTTCCGGAAACAGAAAATCGATTGCATACCTATGCTTTCGATCTTAAAAATGGTGACTTTTCCCGGCTTGCCCGTGAAGTTAAAACAACCATGGGAACCATCGACCGGATGGTAAACAATGCCGGAACACTAATTAATAAGCCTTTTTTGACGTTGACGGCAACAGAAGTAGAAGATACTTTCCGTGTAAACGTTATGGCTATTTTTTCGCTTGTGCAGCATCTCTTTCCGCTTATCTCACCCGGAGCACACATCGTTAACATCACCAGTATCGGTGGTTTTCAGGGTAGTGTGAAGTTCCCCGGACTTTCTGCTTACAGCGCCAGCAAAGGTGCGTTGGGTATTCTCACCGAAAGTATGGCTCTGGAACTTGCCGAATACAACATCCGGGTGAATGCCCTTGCGCTGGGAGCGGTACAAACAGATATGCTTGCTGCGGCATTCCCTACCTACAAAGCTCCGCTGGAACCGGATGAAATGGCCGACTTTATTATGGATTTTACGCTCCATGGACATCACTATTTTAACGGAAAAATATTGCCCGTTTCATTGTCCACACCATAATCCGGATAAACAGGGCTCAATAATATTTAACCTCTTTCTGCAAAACGCAATATTTTGTATTGTAACTCTTGCTATCTTTACCCTTTCAAACTGATGAGAAAAATGGAAAAAATTGCGCTGTTTCCCGGCTCTTTCGACCCCATCACCCTGGGGCATGTTTCCGTTATACGAAGGGCACTGCCTCTTTTTGACAAAATCATCATTGCCATTGGTATCAATTCCGACAAAAAGCATATGTTTCCGTTAGAAAAGCGTAAGGTCTGGATTGAGTCCGTTTTTATAAGCGACCCGGCCATCGAAGTGCAGATTTACGATGGCCTTACGGTGGATTTTTGCAGGAAGACAGGAGCAAACTTTATTTTGCGTGGGCTGCGCACATCGGCAGATTTTGAATTTGAACGTAGTATAGGACAGATAAACAGAAAGCTATTTCCGGAAATTGAGACGGTTTTCATTCTTACTGAACCTGAATTTACGCCTATCTCGTCCTCCATTATTCGTGACGTAATCCGGCATGGTGGCGATATCAGCGGGATGGTTCCCAAAGAAGTTATTCTGTAAATCCGGTTATTGCTGTGAAAACTTCCCTACAAAAGGCTTACTGGGACAAAGTTGCCACCAAAAAGAATTTCACCCTTCGTCCTGACCTTCACCTGCTGGAAACGAGTATCAATAAGGATGCTTTTATTGTGGATTGGGGTTGTGGCTACGGACGGACGTTGGAGGAGCTTTACCTGGCCGGTTACCGTAACATGCTGGGGTTGGATTTCTCCGGCGAAATGATTGCACGCGGCCAAAAATCTTTCCCCTGTTTAAATTTGCAAATTGTTGATAATTTACATACGAATCTGCCTGACAATTCCGTTGATATGGTGCTGCTTTTTGCACTGCTGACCTGTATTAAGGAGAATGAAGAGCAACAGAAACTTATGAAAGAGATCAGACGGGTATTAAAACCTGATGGATGGGTGTACGTGATTGATTTTCTGTTGAATGACGATGAACGAAACAAAAACAGGTATGCTGCATTTGCAGAGAAATATGGCGTGTACGGCGTTTTCGACCTGCCCGAAGGCGCCATCCTTCGCCATCATAAAGAAAGTTATGTGAAACGTTTGATGAAGGATTTTGATACAACACATTTTGCGAAAACGCAGTTTAAAACCATGAACGGTCACGTTTCCAACGGCTTTGTGCTGTTGGCAAGAAAAGAGTAGTTATGCGATGGATTAGTATTTTCCCGTTATTTCTTTTGTTGGCCGCCGGAGGCGTGCAGGCCCGGCAGGTACAGATTACCGGCCATACTAAGGGTTTTGCTCCGGGAAGTCTGGTGCGGGTTTTGGTTTATGCCGATCAGTTTTCTCATCTGGAAAAAACACTGGCCACAACCCGAACGGACAGCAACGGAAATTTTGGTCTGACATTTCCTGTAAAGCAGATCACTTACGCCATGCTTGCCATAAACCTGAAACATACCGGATTTTACCTGAAACCAAAGGCTGTTTACCATTTTACCATTGCTCAGGATTCTCTTATTCGCAATGCTTCCCCGTTTGAAGAAATACCACTTCAGGTGAGTATAAAGGCCGAAGACGATAGCCTGAACATACTTATCGGAATCTACGATGAGCTTTACAATAAATTGATTATAAATCATTTCCGCGACATCTATCTGTCTCA
>ENA-ORDP01001270-ORDP01001270.1-marine-sediment-metagenome-genome-assembly--contig:-NODE-1270-length-14261-cov-2.850978_pt1 | contig 14261 bp, 13 predicted proteins | sample MGYA00248627_ERZ508539 | MGnify/ENA primary metagenome ERZ508539 (study PRJEB26208, sample SAMN05571518) | marine sediment metagenome | biome: deep sea; feature: Hydrothermal vent; material...
GAAGAAGACGGTGTAGCCGTCGGCTTCGAGCAGGTCGCAGGCCATCTGGGCCGCAAGCTCTTCTGATTGTTCGGGGCCGCAGATCAACAGCACCGTGCTGCCGATGGGCTCCCGCCGCGTCAGGCGAAGCTGCATCTGGTCGATCAGGTGCGGGGTCATATTGAAAAGACCTGTCGTCGCCCGCTCGGCGACCGTCTGCTGCGGTCGATCCTGGCCGCGGTGGTGCCGAACCCGGCGTTGTTCCGCCTGTCGCTTTGGGCGGCCCGGCTGGTTCGACCCTTCAGGGCGCTGCTGCCGGGCCGTCTGAAAGGTATGATCGACATGGTGCCCGAGCGTATTTACGGCCCGGCCGCTGTCGACCGGCCGCAGGTTTTTCCGGCCCACGGGGAAAGATGCATGCGGGTGGCGCTGATGACCGGTTGCGCCCAGAAAGTCCTGCGCCCGGCCATCAACGAGGCCACCGTGCGCCTGTTGACCCGTCATGGCTGCGAGGTCGTCATCGCACAAGGGGCTGAGTGCTGTGGCGCTTTGGTCCAGCACATGGGCAAGGAAGAGGCGGCGCACGCCGCCGCGCGGACAAACATTTCCGCCTGGATGGTCGAAGTGGACGGCGAGGGTCTGGACGCCATCATCATCAACGCATCGGGCTGCGGCACCACGGTCAAGGATTACGGTCATATGCTGGCGCAGGACCCGGACTGGTCGGAACGGGCAACTCACATCGCCGGGTTGACCCGTGATGTCACCGAAGTCATGTGCGACCTGGGCCTGGCCGCGACCCGACTGGATCACTATCCCGCCGTCGCCTATCATTCGGCCTGTTCCATGCAGCACGGCCAGAAGCTGACGGAAGGGCCGAAACAATTGCTGCGTGATGCCGGGTTCGATGTGCGCGAACCGGCGGAAGGGCATTTGTGTTGCGGCTCGGCCGGCACCTACAATATGTTGCAGCCGGAACTGGCCAGCCGCTTGCAAAATCGCAAGGTGATCAATCTGGAAGACACCAGCCCGGACGTTATCGCCACCGGCAACATCGGCTGCCTGGTGCAAATTTCCGAAGCCAGCAATGTTCCTGTGGTTCATACGGTCGAGTTACTGGACTGGGCCAGTGGCGGACCCCGCCCTGAAAACCTTGAATAAGTCCGCCGCAACAGCCAAGTTATACGGATCATGATCCGTCTCGTTGTAATCTTTGTCGCCTTGCTGCAATGGCCCGCCTATGGGGGCCAGGATGATCCACGCCTGGAGCCGTTGTTCCAGACTCTCGCCCATACGAACGATACCGCCGAGGCTTTAAACGCCGAGCGGCAAATTTGGAACATGTGGCTGCGCTCGGGCGACCAAAACGTCAATGCGGAAATGGCTCGTGGCGTGGCGCTTTTGAACGTCGGTGATTTAGCGGCGGCGCTTCGGTCGTTCGATAAAGTCATCGCGCTGGAGCCTGAATTTGCCGAAGGCTGGAACAAGCGCGCCACGGTCTATTATGCCATGGGTGAGCTGCAAAAATCGGTGTTGGATATCGAACGCACGGTGGCCCTGGAACCGCGGCACTTCGGCGCATTTTCCGGGCTTGGCCTGATCTATCTGGCCATCGGCGATGATCGGGCGGCTTTGAAGGCGTTTGAACGTGTACAGGCCATTCATCCCCGTTTCGGCGATGTGGCGGCCCAGGTGGAGCGTCTGCGGCAAAAAATCAAGGGCCGGGCAACCTGATCGCTTAAACGTGTAATCGTCAATAATTACAGCGCCTTGTCCCACATGACGGGGCGCTGTATAACAACACGACCCTAAAACAACCGGATCATCATGGATCAATCGCCGGACCACAGCCGACATGCCAACGTCGATGACAGCCTGATCGAAGAACTTCGCGGCATCGTCGGCGAACGCTTGTCTTTGGGCCAGTCTGTGCGCCAGCAACATGGCGAGGATTTGTCGTTTCATGAAGGCGCTGCGCCCGATGTGGTGGTGTTTGCCAGATCGACGCAAGAAGTCTCGGACATTGTCAAGGTATGCGCCGCCCGCCGCGTTCCGATCATCCCCTACGGGGCCGGCACCTCGCTGGAAGGCCACCTGGCCGCCTTGCAGGGTGGTGTCAGTCTGGATCTAAGCGCCATGGACCAGATCATCGCCACCCGCCATGACGACATGGATGCCACCGTGCAGGCCGGGGTGACCCGCAAGCAATTGAATCAGAATTTGCACAATACCGGTTTGTTCTTCCCCATTGACCCCGGAGCCGATGCCACCCTTGGCGGCATGGTGGCGACCGGGGCATCGGGCACCAATGCGGTGCGCTATGGCACGATGCGCGAAAATGTCATGGCGCTGACCGTGGTCAGGGCCGATGGCCGGATCATCCAGACCGGCAACCGGGCCCGCAAATCATCGGCCGGATACGATCTGACCCGCCTGTTTATTGGCTCGGAAGGGACGCTGGGGATCGTCACCGAAGTGACCGTCAGGCTGTACGGCATCCCGGAATTTACCCTGGCTGCGGTGGTCTCGTTTGCCGATATCGAACGGGCCGTCAACACCGTCATTCAGACCATGCAAATGGATATTCCTATCGCCCGCATCGAATTTGTCGATGACGTGCAAATGGCCGCCATTAATACCTATTCCAAACTGGATTATGCCGAGCAACCGACCCTGTTTCTGGAATTTGGTGGCTCGGAAGTGACCGTTCGCGAACAGGTCAAACTGGTCGAAGACTTGTGCCTCGATAATGGTGGCGGAGACTTCCGTTGGGCCGAAAAACAGGAAGACCGCAATACCCTGTGGCAGGCCCGGCATGATGCCGCCTACGCCGCCATGGCGCTGCGGCCGGGCTCCAAACCCTGGTTCACGGATGTTTGCGTGCCCATTTCCAGGCTCGCCGATTGTATTCTGGCGACCCGCAGGGATATCGATAATAGCCCGTTGACGGCCCCCATCCTGGGCCATGTGGGCGATGGCAATTTTCATCTCGCCTTGTTGATCGACCCGCAGGACAAAACCGAATTCGCCGCCGCCGAAAGTATCAACAGCGCCATGATCCACCGGGCCATAGACATGGGTGGCACCTGTTCGGGCGAACACGGTATCGGCCACGGCAAGAAAGAGTTCATGGACGCCGAACATGGCGATGCCCTGGATGCCATGCGCGATATCAAGCGCGCCCTGGACCCGGACAACATCATGAATCCGGGCAAGATATTCGATCTATAATGACTGAAATTGGAGCATTACCCCGGTGAAAAAACTGCTGATTGCCCTGGTTGTCCTGATCGCACTACTGATCGCCGGTGTGGTCGTTGGTCCGGGTCTGATCGACTGGAACAGCTACAAGGGTGAAATTACCGCCCGGGTCAAAGAAGCCACCGGGCTGACCATTAATATAGATGGAGACATTGAACTGGCCGTGCTGCCGTCTCCGGCGCTGGTCGTCAACAAGGTGCGTCTGGGCAATGTTGCCGGTGCGGCCTCGCCCGAAATGGTGCGGCTCAAATCCTTGCAGGTACGGATCGCGCTTGGGCCCCTGCTCAGCGGTCAGGTGCAGGTGCAGACAATCCGTCTGGTCGAACCGATCATCGAGATCGAGAAATTTTCAGATGGTCGCTGGAACGTGCTGGGATTACTGGGTGACAATGTCGAAGAAAAAGCCGCCGCCAGCCCGGAACCTTCTTCTCGTGAGACGGCCGTTGCCGACAAGGGCACACGTTCCTATGACGTGCGCCTGGATAATTTTGTCATTGTCGATGGCACGGTGATCATTCGCGATGGCCTGGCCGGAACCGTTGAAAAGATCGACAACATCAACGCCAAGGTGGCGGCGGCATCTCTGAACGGGCCGTTTGACAGCTCCGGCTCGCTGGTCGCGCGTGGTTTTCCGCTGACCTATGATATTTCTCTTGGCAACATAATCGAAGGCCGCACCGTGCCGATTACTTTCTCCGTCGGCCTGGCACCCGAAAAAGGCCGCCTGTCGGCTTCGGGCGTGCTGACCGGACTGGATGAAAATCCCACTTTCAAAGGCACAATTGCCGGCGAAAGCACTCGCCTGTCCGACCTGATCCATGGTTTTTCCGGCGCCGGTGAGCTGCCCGGGTTGCTGGGCCAAAATTTCGCCGTGCAAGGGGAAATCGCCGCCTCTGCCGCCGGGGTTGACTTGTCGGACCTTAACATAAATCTGGGCATGGCCAGCTTTGCCGGTTCCATCAGGGCAGAAATCGGCGAGAAAACCAGTTTGGCAGTTGACATGGCGACGGCGAGCATCAATCTGGATGACTGGCTGGCCCTGGCTGCCATACCGAGGCCGCCGTCGGTCAATTCCACCGCCCAGAAAAAAACTGAAAAAACCAGGTCATCAAATTCAACGGTCTCCCTGAGCCTGCCCGAAAAGCCCATCGCCGAGGGTGGCTCAGGTGATTTTTCTTTGCCGACCGGGATCGATGTGACTCTGGCCATCAATGCGGAATCTCTGACTTTCCGGGGTGGATTGATGCGCCAGGCGCGGGCCAGTATTGATCTGGCCAATGGCGAAATCACCATCAGCCAGCTTGGTGCGCAGTTCCCAGGTGGTGCCGACGTGGCCGTATTCGGGTTTTTAAGCCCGGTCGGCGGCAAGCCACAATTCGAAGGTCAAATCGAAGTATCGATCAGCGATCTTCGCAGCACACTCGACTGGCTCGGGCTAAGTCCGCCGCCGGTGCCTTCGGATCGCCTGCGCAAGGTCACACTTGCCGGCAATCTGAAAGCCACCCCGCAGCAACTTTTGGCCCGTGACATTGTCTTGCGGTTCGACAGTTCCCGCCTGACCGGGGCGGCGACCGTGAATTTGACCAGGCGACCTTCTTTCGGGGTCAATCTGGTGCTCGACCGGATCAATCTTGACGCCTATCTGGTGGCCGATAAACCGGCTCGAAAATCGCCTGCCGAAGCGGCCAAAAGCGCGACAACGTCGGGCGCCAAAAGCACACCGCCAGCGGCCCCGGTTGGCGGCGACAATCCAATCGCCCAATCTCTCGCCGGATTGAAAGCCCTGCAAGGTTTCGATGCCAATATCAAGGCGCGGATCAAAACCCTGGTTTATGGTGGCACCTCGATCAAGGATGTCGTCTTCGATGGATCGCTCTCAGACGCGACCCTCGATATCAAAGCTCTGAGCGTCGCCAAGATGGCCGGTTCCAGTGTTTCGCTCGACGGTGTATTGGCCAATTTAAGCGGCATCCCGTCACTGAAAAATATCAGGATCAAAGGCCGGGTTGGCGATCTGGGCAGACTGATGCGTTTGGCCGGATCGGAGCCGCCGCCGCTGGCTAAATCAATCGGCACCCTGACCCTGAAGACAACCCTGAACGGTTCAGTTGTAAAGCCCAAAATCAAGCTTGAACTGGGCGGAGCCGGCGGCGTGCTGAGTGCGGATGGTCAACTGTTACTGATGCCGGTGATCGGTGGTTTTGATGGCAAACTGGATTTAAGGCACAAGAATTTAGGCGCATTGCTGCGCACTCTTGGTGTCGATTACCGGCCGGCCCGCAAATTGGGCCGATTGAAACTGGCGGCCAACGTCAAGGCCAATATCTCGGGCTTGGCCCTGAACGATCTCAGGCTCAATACCAGCCCCCTGTCCCTGCAGGGCAGCGCCGCCATTGCCATCGATGGCGCCCGGCCAAAGATCACCGCCAACTTAACGACCCGGGAAATCAATGTCGATAATCTGTTGCCGGTTTCAGGCTCAGCCAGGCTGAACGATGGGACCCGAGCTTTACCGGCCGCCTTTGTTGTCCCCAGGGCGCAGAACCCGGCCTCACCATTCCGTCATACGGTGGCCCTGAAGCCGGGAAAATGGCCGACCGATATTATTGATCTGAGCGCCTTGAAAAGGTTTGATGCGGACCTGAAGATCAAATCAAATACCGTTATCTTTGGCAAATACCGGGTCGAAAATGCCGATATCGTGGCCACGGTGAATAACGGCACACTCACCGTCAGTCGCCTGAACGGCGGCCTGTTCGGCGGCGTTTTCGACGGGCGCGCGACCGTTAACGTGGCCCGGACCCTGCGAGTCAAAAGCGGCATCGTGCTGAAAAATATCAATGTCGCCAAAGCCTTGTTGGCCGTGACTGGCGAGCAAATGGCCACCGGTAGCGGCGAACTGAACCTGGATATGAACACCACCGGCAACAGTGTTGCGGCGTTGATCGCGGGCCTGAACGGGCAAGGAGCGCTGGCGCTCAGAAAGCTCGATGTCAAAACCGGTGGCCAGGGCACGGCCATGTCAGCCGCCCTCGGCCTGGTCGCCGGACTGAATAATCTGGGCGGATCATTATTGGGCAATAAGAGGGGGGGCGTGGCCGCCGATATTACCGGCACGTTCGCCGTCTCACGCGGCGTCGCCAGGACAAACGATCTCAAACTGGTTTCCTCAATGGGCAACGGGCGGGCATCGGGCACCGTTGACCTGGCCCGTTGGCTGATCGATGTCGGCGGTCAGGTCGATTTGTCGCAAAATTTTCTCGGCCAGATTCTCAATCAGGGTGCGCCCACGGCATCGACCGTTCCGTTTTCCATTCGCGGCAGGCTCGATGCTCCAACGGTCAAGCTCGATACCAGCAGTCTGATCACCGGGGCTTTGCCGCTGCTTGGCGTCGACAAGTTGCTCAGGAAAAAAGGACTGGGATCGTTGTTGCAGAACATCCTGCCGGGATTGGGCGGCACTGGTCAGAGTCGACAGCCGCCACCTCCTGGTGATCAGCCACCACCTCCTCCTCCGGCGACGGAACCGCCAAAACTGAGCCCGCAAAATTTATTGAAAGGGCTACTCAAGGGGCTGGGTGGTTAAGCACATAGACCCGGATGGCGCTGGATAAATTTCCGCTCGGTCGGGCGGCGTCAATGTCGGTGATCAGTTGGTTGATCGAACAACCCCGCTGGTCGGTGATTTGTTTCAGGGCCTGCCAGAACGCGGCCTCCAGTGAAATGCTGGTGGCATGGCCGGCAATACGGACCGAGCGTTTTCGAATTTTCCCCGGATCGATATCCATGCCGTTCCCTGCCGTTTGAACTTGCCCAAGACAGGCAATACTGAAAAGCACAAGCACTTGTCAATTTATCCGTATTGTGATAAGGTGTGCACACCTTGTAGATGAGAGGAAAATATTATGGCTGTCAGTCAATCTCTCGGTGTTCGAATTCCGGGTGACCTTCTGGCCCTTATCGATGGCTATCAGCAAACCAGCGGCCTGGTCAGCCGGTCCGAGGCGATCATCGATCTGATCCGCAACGGCCTGTATCAGAAATCCGGTAGCTGGAGCGGCGGCAGGCCGAAAAAAGGGGCCAGGGCCGGCAGGTGGGGCCATGTGACATCGCGCAAGATTGCCGGAATTCTGGGCGGCACGGAATTATCAAAAACCGCCAACGAATTTGACATCAACGGCCAGCGCATGACCATTCGCTGCGCCCGTCCCCGCACCAGCAGCGTCGGTTTGACCAATACCATGGCCCAGCGCATCGATGGCATCATCGCCGCCTTCCAGCACAGTGATGGGCACTTTACCCTGTATCGCATCGCCCCGGACGACTGGGACCGGCACTGCCGCAAGGTCACGGAAAATCATCAGAACCATGGCCGGGTGACCCTGCTGGCCCGATCCATCTGTCGCCAGATCGGCCAAAACATGGGTGAAATATCTTTAGCGGACGTTGTCGAAGACCATTAGGACGGCGAAGATCAACAGGATGGTGCCGGTCGTCCGTGAAATTGTCCGGCTTACTTTCGGATCCGCCAACCATCGCCGCGCCACCACCGCCAGCCAGGCCAGGGGGGCCTGCCACAGGGTATTGATGATGATCAGAGTGACCCCCAGTGTGAGCAACTGAGCCGGGACGTTATCGCGTTCGGGATCGATGAAATTGGGCATCAGGGCCAGGAACAGCAGGATCACTTTCGGGTTCAGCAGATTGGTCAGCGCCGCATCGCGCAGCGCCTTGGCGCCTGATACGGGGCCACCGCCAACGCTGAAACCAAGCGCTCCACCACTCCTAAACCCCTGCACGCCCAACCAGGCCAGATAGGCGGCCCCGGTCAAGGCCACCGCCCTGAACAACACCGGCGACGAGGCGATGATCAGGGAAATACCGGCAATCGCCAGGCCGGTATGAACGATCAGGCCCAGTTGCACCCCGGCAACGGCGGCCAGGCCGACCCGCTGGCCGGAACTTAAGGCATAGCGGATAATCAGCACCGTGTCGGGACCGGGCGTCATCACCAGGGCCGAGACGGCAATGATGAAGGCGATCAGATTTGTCGGATCGACGGGCATTTAAACACCAGCGGCAAATTCGGCAAAAGCATCCACGGCCTCTCGCCAGTTCAGCTCTTCGGTGCGACCGGATTTCCTGCGCGGGCTCAGGTGATGATCACCGTCTTCGAGCCAGCGCACGGTGATCGCCGGGGATAAATCGTACCCCGATACTTCCTCTCGATTGCCCAGGGAATCCCGATCACCCTGCAAAATCAGGGTCGGCGTGGTCATGGTTTGCAAATGCTCGACCCGCAGTTTTTCAGGTTTTCCCGGAGGGTGAAAGGGATAACCCAGGCAAACCACACCCCTGACTTTGGCCTGGTCGGCGATCATCGAGGCATATCGCCCGCCCATGGATTTACCGCTGATGATCAGGTTTTCCGGCCCCAGACGATCAATCACCGCCTGCCAGCACTCGAACAAGACCCTGGCCGGATTGGGCGGGCGTCTGCCGCCGCCCCGGCGGCGCTCGGCCATATAGGGAAATTCAAACCGCACCACGCGAAAGCCCCGCCCGGCCAGGCCATCGGCAAAGGTTGCCATAAACGGCGTATCCATGGGAGCCCCGGCACCGTGGGCCAGGGCGATGGTGGTGGCGGCGTTGGCCGGGCCGTTATTAAGAAGATCGGGCAGGGACATCAAATTCAAACGGCTACTTTTTTCCAAATTTTCTTATTATCTCTGTAAGTTTGAAAACAGTTGTGGAGGGATCGCCATATGGATCTCCTTCGCCAGCACGATTTTTTGCGCCAGCTTTCGCTCGTGTGACAGCCTCATCATATGTCGGTGCTAATATCTCGTATGGCAGTAATTTTTCATATTTCGGAAGGTGTTTTTTTAATGCTTTTCCGACTTGGGTTTGGTTGCCGGGCTTGTTGTAATCCTGAAAATGCAACAGGGCCCATAGTTCAAAAGAGGGGTTAGATATACCAAGTTTAATTTTTAGTTTCTTTGCGGCACTCCGGGCTTCCGGCACTTTTCGTTCTCTTGGTTTGTCGTCAATATCGAAAACGCACCACACATCATCGTAACTTAGAAAATCGTCTTCCTTATTCTCAGCTTCTTTTGCGGCCATGTCTTGACGTTTGGCGGCTTCTTCGACAAGGGTAGTTGGATCGAATCCTAAGCCGATTGCATTAACTTCGACCAGTCCGTTTTTTTGATCTGTTGAAAAATCACGAAAGTAGCGAGGCTCAGTTACCGAGCCCTCACAGACCACAAGAATTCTTGGTTTTGGCTCACGATATGCGTCTCTTCGGAGTAGGCCATGACGAAGCTTTTGATTTTTTCTCCGACTCAACTCTTTATCCCTTCGAGTTTATAAAGCCAACATCGCCAAGATATGGTACCGCGCCATATCTACCCTGGAGATACCCGCGTTCAATGTTTTCCGACTTACGAGGCTTGAAATCGGTTAGTGGGTAAAGATGTGTAGCGCCTTTAAGGTCTTTTTCAGTTAACCAAATTTGGTCGCGCCTTAACTCTCCTTCCCGAAGAAGGTTGGTGCTGTGCGTAGTAAATATCAGTTGAGCATTTTTGGTGTTGGTATCAGAAGAATTGAATATTCTTACCAATTGCCTTGCAAGATGCGGATGCATACCGTTTTCTAATTCATCAATAAGTATCACACCACCATTTCTTATTTTATCCATGATCGGACCAATCAAAGAAAATAGAGTTTGTGTTCCATGTGATTCGGCTCCAAATTCTATTGGAAAGTTCTTGTTGCTGTATCCAGAATGAAGCAGTTTTATTTTTTTTGAAGGACTAACCGACGAAAACATTTCTGCAATATTTTCGTCACCGCGTGATTTGAAAAACTCTGTAATTGCGGCTCGAAACTCGGTGGAAAATTTCTTTGATTCATCATCTTCATCAGTAAGTTCAATATCGCTTACGCCAAGATCAGCAAATTTAAGAAACTTCATCAAGTCGGTAACAGAAAGTTCTTTTTTTTCAATGTTGTTAATGGTCGTTCTCGGGTCCCTATGTGAACTCGAAAAAGAGATTACCTGGTCCGAAAACCACTCATGAATTGGTGAGAGTTGAGGGTGGTTATTCTGCGCAGCTGCTGAAAGAAAAAGGCTGTTTGGGCGGGTCAACTTTTCAATGGTTCGAATTTCACCGATTAATTTTTTGCCAAAATTAAATTGCGGATCCCTCGCAGCGTTACGTTCAAACCATAGTTGCTGCTTGCCCATTGGATAGGCGTACAGTGTTTCTTCAACAACAATTTTTCGATCCATCGAAAATCCATAAATGTAACGGACCCCATTTACGAGAAAATTGATTTCAAATCGGGATGGTTTCTTTATTGAAACCGTATCAAAGAGGAATGGTTGGCTTGGTACGCCCTCCCGTCCTTCCCATCTGGAGTGAGAGTGCAGGATAGCATTGACCATGAAACCAAATGCATGGAGAACATTTGATTTCCCGGCCGCATTGCCTCCATAAATTGCGGCGGCACAAAGCAATTTTTTGTTTCCCCCAAGAATTGGAACCGTTTTGCCCGCAGATTCTTCAAGATTTGATGCAACAAAAGACAACTCCTGCTCGTCCCGAAGAGAGCGGTAGTTTTCAGCGCGAAATTGTATAAGCATTTTTCTGGGTAGCCCTATCAATAAATATAAGCAAAAAGAGTACTGCAATATCCATTTAGGCCTATTTTAGCAAAAAAAGTGCAAATATTGCAACTAAATGGATAGTTGCAGTCAATTTAAACTAATATAGTCTCATCAGCCGTTATGCATGGGCGCACGGAATTCGGCGAAGAAATCGTTGCCTTTGTCATCGACGACGATGAAGGCGGGGAAGTTTTCGACCTCAATACGCCACACCGCTTCCATGCCCAGTTCTTGGTATTCCAGCACCTCGACCTTGCGGATGCAGTCGAGCGCCAGCCGGGCCGCCGGGCCGCCGATGGAGCCCAGATAAAAACCGCCGTATTTCTGGCACGCCGCGGTGACCGCCCTGGACCGGTTGCCCTTGGCCAGCATGATCATCGACCCGCCTGCCGCCTGGAAGGCGTCGACGTAGGGGTCCATGCGCCCGGCCGTGGTCGGCCCGAACGATCCCGAAGCATAACCTTTCGGGGTTTTCGCCGGTCCGGCGTAATAGACCGGGTGATCTTTTATGTAGGCGGGCAGTCCTTCGCCGCTGTCGATGCGTTCCTGCAACTTGGCGTGGGCGGTATCCCTGGCCACCACCAGGGTGCCGCTCAGGGACAGGCGGGTCTTGACCGGATGTTTGGTCAGTTCGGCCAGCACATCGGCGATGGGCCGGTTCAGGTCTATTTCGACCACCGCGTCCGATAACTGATCAGTAGAAATCTCCGGCAGATACTGCGCCGTATCCTGTTCCAGTTGCTCGATAAAGACGCCATCAGTGGTGATCTTGCCCAGGCACTGCCGATCCGCCGAGCACGACACACCGATGCCCACCGGGCACGACGCGCCGTGGCGGGGCAGGCGAATGACCCGCACATCATGGCAGAAGTACTTGCCGCCGAACTGCGCCCCGATACCCATATTCTGGGTCAACGTGTGAACAGAAGCTTCCATTTCCAGGTCCCGGAAGGCCTGGCCGTGTTCATTGCCCGCATGAGGCAGGCCGTCCAGGTAGCGGGCGCTGGCCAGTTTGACGGTTTTCAGATTGGCCTCGGCAGAGGTGCCGCCGATAACCACGGCCAGGTGATAGGGCGGGCAGGCCGCCGTTCCGAGCGTGCGGATTTTTTCATCGAGAAACGCCATCAGGCTGTTTTGATTAAGCAACGCCTTGGTCTGTTGATACAGGAACGTCTTGTTGGCCGAGCCGCCGCCCTTGGCCATGAACAGAAACTTGTAGTCAGTGCCTTGCGTGGCGTAAATGTCGATCTGGGCCGGTAAATTGGTGCCGGTGTTGGTTTCGGTGAACATGTCGAGCGGCGCCACCTGGGAATAGCGCAGGTTGCTTTCTTGGTAGGTTTTCATGATCCCTTCGGCCAGGGCCGCTTCGTCATCGCCGCCTGTCCACACCCGCTGGCCTTTCTTGGCCATGACAATGGCGGTGCCCGTATCCTGACACATGGGCAGCACGCGGCCCGCCGCAATGTTGGCGTTTTTTAACAGATCCAGGGCGACGTAGCGGTCGTTATCCGAGGCCTCATCGTCGTCGAGGATTTTGCGCAACTGTTGTAAATGACCGGGCCGCAGCAGATGCGCGATGTCGCTCATGGCCTGGGCCGCCAGCAGGGTCAATGCCCGAGGCTCGACTTTGAGGATTTCCTGGCCATCGAATTCCGCCACGCAGACAGAGTCGGCGCTTAACAAACGCCAGGGAGTGGCCTCATCCGCACTGAGCGGAAATATTTCGTGATGGACGTAGTCGGCCATGGCTATTTCTTGGGCTATTTCTTGGGCTATTTTTTGCGAAAGGCATCTAGGGCGATGACTTCACCCATTTTTTCCGGTTCGTCGTCACCATCGGAAGGCACATCGACGTTGACGATTTCATCGCCGCTCTCGACCTGGGCGATGGCCGGAATAATTTCGACATCCTGCTCGGCGGTATTTTCGCCTTCTTCGCCATCAATTTCCTCGACCGGAATCATCTTCAGTTGCAGGCCAAAATTAACCGATGGATCGGCGAACGACGTGACGGCGGCAAACGGAATGACCAGCCGGGTCGGTCGACCGCTGAAGCTAAGGGTAATGGAAAAACCGCTTTTTTCGACCACCAGGTCTTCGAACTGGTGTTGTAATACAATGGTCATTTCGTTGGCATGTTCGGCGCGCAGGGACTGGGGCATTTCAACACCCTCGTCGCCGGTCTGGAAGGTGATGAAAAAATGATGGTCACCGGGCAGGCCCAGAGTCGCGGCCTGTTGCAGGGCGCGACGGATAACATCCCGCAGCGCCTCTTCGACCCATTTATCGTAGCGCAGGGTTTCTATCTCTTGGTAGTCGGCCACAATGTCATCCCTTTGCGCGGGCCCGATTGCGCCGGGCCGTCGGTTATCTAAGTGGGGGGCTTCTGTTGCCAGGTGCCCCCCGGACCCCGTAGTTGCTTAGCCGTTAGGCGGCAACTGCAAATGCCTCATTATCGTTGGCATTCATAGTGTTGGCCCGATAACGGTGGGTACCATGCCGGCCGAAAACCATACCTTTACCACGCACGTCGATCCTGTTTCGCCCCCCCTTGCCTGGTTCCGAAGCCGCCGAAGACCCGGAAAAGAAAGTGGTGGAGGCGCCGGGCACTGCCCCCGGGTCCGTAACGATTATTCCGTATAGCGTTTATCGTCATAGTCGGTTGCCCGACGTAACCAATATAAGGCCTAAGCACGGCCAAGGGAAGGGCCGGGAGGTATCGCAGACAGATGCTTCGTAATGGGCTATTTTGAAGGTGAGAATCGTTAACCGGGATTGAAGGATGCAATTCGTGAAGCAATATCTGGACCTGATGGCCCATATCCGCGACAGCGGGTCGATCAAGGGAGACCGCACCGGCACCGGCACCCGGTCTGTCTTCGGTGCCCAGTTGCGATTCGATCTGGCCCTGGGCTTCCCCATGGTGACGACAAAAAAGCTGCATCTGAAGTCGATTATCCACGAGCTTCTGTGGTTCCTGGCGGGCCATACCAATATCAAATACCTGCGCGACAACGGCGTTAGAATCTGGGATCAATGGGCCGATGAGGCCGGTGATCTGGGCCCGGTCGCCGCCCGATCCCTGGAACACGCCATCGACGACCATCTGCGGCGTGAAGACATAGGGCAGGCCAAGGCGTTTGGCGTAGGATTCTTGCCGCCGCGTATTCGCCGGGTTCGCGAACGGGTCTTTCCAGCCGATATAATCCCAATAATCCACATGAAAGGACAAAGCCAAAATGCCTGGCTGTTTCGCCAACTCGGCCAGATACGCGTCTGCCGCCGGGCAAATTGGGCAACCCTGGGCTGTGTAAAGCTCCACTAAGACCCGGCGTCCGTCATTCTCGGC
>ENA-ORDP01001271-ORDP01001271.1-marine-sediment-metagenome-genome-assembly--contig:-NODE-1271-length-14250-cov-2.391476_pt1 | contig 14250 bp, 19 predicted proteins | sample MGYA00248627_ERZ508539 | MGnify/ENA primary metagenome ERZ508539 (study PRJEB26208, sample SAMN05571518) | marine sediment metagenome | biome: deep sea; feature: Hydrothermal vent; material...
TCTGGTCCGCCTTAGGCGGATCAGGCTTTAGCCTAAGGTTTTTTTGTGAACCCGCGGTTTATCGGATAGGAGGAGTTTTGAGGGTGCAAATCAAAATATTCGGCAAGAAAACTTGCGCTAAATGTCAGACAACCAAAAATAAATTTCATTTTTTCTTGCAAAAGTGGAATCTTTCTGATAAAGTGGCAATTAGCTTTTATGATATGGACACGGTGGACGGCCTGGCCGAAGGAGCTTTCTATGACGTGGGGGAGGTTCCCACCAGCATCCTGGAGAAGGAGGGGAGCGAGGAGGCCCGATGGACGGGAGAGGTCCCCAAATCGGAAGATTTCAAGAAGTATTTAGTCCCGTAACCCGTAACTAAGAGTAAAGAGCTTTTAAAATTACGAGTTGCAGGTTACGGATTACGAGTTACTGCTTTTAATAAGGTCTGCATCTGTGGTGGAGATAAAAGGTTTTTTGGAGAACTCCCTTATAGAATGGGAGGGGAAAATTGCCGGCGTTATTTTTTTGCCCGGATGTAACTTCCGCTGTCCCTGGTGTCATGTCCCCGATCTTGCCTTCTCCCCGGAAAATTTGGAGACGGTACCTTTGCGGCAGGTTGAGGAATTTATCCGGGGACAGCAGGGCTGGTTGGATGGAGTGGTTATCTCCGGAGGAGAACCGACTATTCATAGCTCTCTTCCCGAGTTTATCGAGCAGATTAAAGACTGGAATATGCCGGTGAAGCTCGAGACTAACGGCAGTCATCCGGAGATGCTCAGGAAGTTAATCGAGGAAGAGCTGATTGATTCTGTGGCTATGGATATTAAAAATATAGTTGAAAGGGTAAAGGGTAAAGTTGAAAGTAAGAAGTATGAAGAAACGGTGGGGACGAAAGTTGAGGTGGGAAAGATAAGGGAGAGCATGGATATCCTGATGAAGGGCAATATCGATTATGAATTCCGGACGACGGTGGTGCCTGCTTTTCTAAGCGAGAAAGATATTGAGGCGATAGCTAAATCCATTCGCGGGGCAAAGAAGTATGTCCTGCAGCAGTTTGTTCCGGAGAACGCTTGGGGGGAAGAAATGCTGAGCCTGAAGCCTTACTCCGCGGAGAAGTTCGAAGAGCTGTCCCGGCGAGCCGGAGATTATGTGGAAGACTGTCGGGTAAGAGGGATATAGAAATTGAGTTATAAGTTATGGGGGACGAGTTATGAGTTAAAAGAACACTCGAACCCCGACAAACTACTGCCCGAAGAGCGCTAAGTTCTTGTCTGGAATTTCAAAGATGCCGAAGGCATACCTTAACTCATAACTCGTAACTAATAACTTGAGGATAGGAGATGGCCGGAACAAAATTCAGTGGGGGGATTCACCCCCGGTATTTCCGGGAGCTCACCCGGGATAAACCCATTAAGACAGCGAAGCTTCCCGGGAAGGTATTTATTCCCTTGAGTCAGCATACCGGAGCTCCGGCCCAACCGACGGTTAAGGTTGGGGACGAGGTTAAGGTAGGGACTCAAATCGGGAAGAGCGATAAGTTTATCTCCAGCCCGGTTCATTCATCCCTCTCCGGCAAGGTAGTCGCCATCGAGAATCATCCCCATCCGGTGTTGGGAAGAAGTCCGGCCATCGTCATTGAGGGGGATGGGGGAGACGAGCGGGAGGAGTTCACTCCCCGGGATCCGGAGGCGATTACTCCTGAGGAAGCGAGGAAGAGCATAGCTCAAGCCGGGATAGTGGGATTGGGAGGGGCTGCCTTCCCTACCCATGTCAAGCTTACCCCTCCGGAGGGAAAAGAGATAGATACCTTTATCCTCAACGGGGCGGAATGCGAACCCTATCTCACCGGCGACTACCGGATTATGATAGAGAAAACTGACGAGGTGGTTCAGGGGTTGAAGATAATTATGCGAACCCTGAGGGTGAAGCAGGCCTATGTGGGCATAGAGAAGGATAAAGCCGAGGCTATTGAATCCCTGAGTAAAGCTCTCCGGGGAGAAGAAGGGGTGGAAGTGGTTCCCCTGGAGGTGAGGTACCCGCAAGGGGCCGAAAAACAATTGATTAAAACCCTCCTCAACCGGGAGGTTCCCAGTGGCGGTCTCCCGCTGGATGTGGGTTGCGTGGTTAACAATGCCGGGACCGCCCTGGCCGTCTACGAGGCGGTGAAGTTCGGCAAGCCTTTATATGAGCGGGTGGTCACGGTTACCGGAAGAGGGGTAAAAGATCCGGTTAACCTCCGGGTGAGGATCGGGACACCCATCGGTGACCTGCTCGGGGAATGCGGCGGATTGTGGGAAGATACCGGCAAGGTGATCACCGGAGGGCCGATGATGGGATTGGCCCAGTATAGTTTGGAGGTGCCGGTGATTAAGGGCACTTCGGGTATTCTCTGTTTAGAAGAAAGGGAGGTGGCTTTTCAGGAGGAGATGCCCTGTATCCGCTGTGCCCGCTGTGTGGATGTTTGCCCCATGGGACTTCTTCCTACCGAGATGAGAAAAGAAATACGTGCCCGCCGTTGGGAGAGGCTCAGTGATTCTCACCTCCTTGACTGTATGGAATGCGGATGCTGTCAGTATGTCTGCCCGGCCTGTATCCCCCTGGTTCACCTTTTCAAGTTAGGTAAATCGGAACTGCGAAGGATGAAACGTTCATGAAAGAAAAATTTATCATAACGGCCTCCCCTCACATTAAGGGACGGATGAATGTGCGGTCCATGATGCGCGGGGTCATCTATGCCTTGATTCCTGCCATAGCCGCTTCCATCTATTTCTACCGGGGAAGGGCCATAGACCTTATTGTCGTTTCTGTTCTTGCGGCCCTGGCTACAGAAGCTATCTTCCAGAAAGTGCGCCATCGGAAGGTAACTCTCCTTGATGGCAGTGCCCTGGTCACCGGACTTCTTTTAGCCCTTGTTCTTCCTCCGAGCCTTCCCCTGGGGGCCGCCGTCCTGGGGGCGGTGATTGCCATTGCCCTGGGGAAACAGATATTCGGGGGATTGGGCTATAACATCTTTAATCCGGCCCTGGTAGGAAGGGCTTTCCTCTTAGCCACCTTCCCGGTGGCCATGACCACCTGGACGCATCCCCTCAGCTTAGATGCCGTTACCACCGCTACTCCCCAGGGCCTCTGGAAGTTCCAGGGAATGGCAACTCCCCTTTTTAAGCTTTTCCTGGGACAGGTCTCCGGTTCCTTGGGGGAGTCCTCAGCCGTGGCTCTTCTTTTGGGTGGGGCCTACTTATTTTGGAAAAAGTACATAGACTGGAGAATCCCCCTCGCTTATTTTATCACCGTTTTTGTGTTTGGAGGAATCACTCACCTGATTAATCCCACTAAGTTTGCCGCGCCGTTATTTCAGGTTTTGGTGGGAGGGTTCCTTCTGGGGGCCATTTTTATGGCCACTGACCCGGTGACCACTCCCCTGACTAAAAGGGGAAGGTGGATTTTTGGCTTTGGAAGTGGTATAATTTTGATCGTTATCCGCCTCTGGGGGGGATTGCCCGAGGGGGTGATGTATTCTATCCTCTTGATGAATATGGTTGTCCCTCTGATTAATAGATATACCCGGACGAAACCTTTCGGAGTCCGTTAGAATTTGAGGTGAAAAAGTGAAAATGTCTCCGGCAGCTAAAATGATCATTGTCCTTACCGCCGTAGGAGTTATCTCCGGGGGAACCCTGGCGGTGGTATATAAGGGGGCGGAGCCCAAAATCGAGCAACAGCGGATAAAGACGTTGAAGGCCGCCATCTTTACCGTCCTTCCCCAGGCCAAGAGTTATCGGACGGAGAAAAAAGACGGGTTGGTTCTTTACAGAGGCTTTAATGGAGAAGGAAAACCGGTAGGGATAGCTGTTGAAGTGCAAGGGCCCGGCTTCCAGGCGACGGTCAAGTTGATGATTGGCATAGATAACCGGCTGGAAAAATTATTGGGGATGCAAGTCCTGGAGAGCGAAGAGACTCCGGGTTTGGGAGCAAAAATTACTACTTTGAAGTTCAGAGACCAGTTTAAGGAGCTGGCCATCAAGCCGAGGATAAGCTACGTGAAGAACAGAAATCCGGCCACGCCCAAGAAACCCGGGCAGATCGATGCCATAAGCGGAGCAACCATCTCCTCAAAGGCAGTAGTGGATATGATTAATAAGGGACTATCTAGGGTCTTGAAGGTACTTCAATAAAAAAGAATTGACAGGATTAACCCGATGAACGGGATAAAATTTAAAGGAAAGATTAATGGCAAAGAGCTTGTTTATAGCAGAATAGTGAGAAAAAAAGAAAATAATCTTGTTAATCCTGTCAAAAAAAGGAGCGGGGTGGAGTGAAAGAGTATATTTTATTCAAAGATGCTCTTAAGGGGTTGTGGAAGGAAAATCCGGTCTTTCGTCAGTTGTTGGGGATGTGTCCTACTCTGGCGGTAACCAATGCGGCCATCTATGGATTGAGCATGGGTTTGGCCACGGCCTTCGTTCTCCTTTGCACCAGCATCATCATCTCTACCTTCAGGAGAATATTTCCCCATGAGATTAGGATAGCCGCCTTTGTCGTTATTATCGCTACCTTCGTAACCATAGTGGACCTCTTTCTTAAAGGAAACTTCCCGGCCATCAGCAAGGCCCTGGGCCCTTATATCCCCTTGATTGTCGTTAACTGTTTGATCCTTGGCCGCCAGGAAATGTTCTCTTCCAAGAATCCCGTCCATCGCTCCGTGGCCGATGCCGTGGGTATGGGGGTAGGCTTCACCCTGGCCCTCATCGCCTTGGCCAGCATCCGGGAACTTTTAGGTTCGGGGTCGGTCTTCGGGGTTCAGATTATCTCGCTCCTGGGGAAGGGAGGGAGCTTTCGTCCCTGGATAATCATGCTCTTGCCGGCAGGAGCCTTTCTCACCTTGGGAACGATGATCGGTATCAGTAATGTCTTTACGGGCAAGCAGGCTAAAAAGGCGGGTTGTCATTAAGGAGAATAAGAAATGGGTAGTGTTCTGAGTAATCTTCTTTTAATATTTATCAGTTCCATCGTGGTAAATAACTTTGTGCTGAAATACTTTTTGGGAATATGTCCTTTCCTCGGGGTATCCAGTGAGGTGAAGGCCAGCTTCAATATGGGGATGGCGGTTACCGTCGTGATGACCCTGACCGCCCCGGTGGTCTGGCTGATCAGCACTTTCGTCCTTATTAAGTTCCATCTGCCTTTCTTAGAGTATGTTACTGATATCATCGTCATCGCCGGCCTGGTGCAGTTGCTGGAGATGTTCATCAAGAAGACCAGCCGGGGGCTCTATCGCACTATGGGTATTTACCTGCCTCTGATAACGACTAACTGCGCTATTCTTTTCAGTGCCCTTTTCCTGGTTTTACGGCAATATAATATTATCCAGAGCACCCTTTTCGGTCTTGGTTCAGGACTGGGATTTACCATGGCTATCGTCATTATGGCCGGCATCAAGGAAGAGTTAGAGTTTGCTGATGTGCCGGAAGCCCTTGTCGGAGCCCCTATCGGCCTTCTTATTGCCGGCCTTATGGCTTTAGCTTTTTATGGTTTTGTGGGGTTGCCTTCGGCTTGAGAAAAGATTCAAAGATTCAAAGTATCAAAGTTTTTAAAGACTCTGACGCTAATGAGCGTAAGCGAGTGATGACACTTTGACGCTTTGATACATTTTTTGGATATAAATTATGGACACAATAATCTTAGTATCGATATTGAGCATGGCGGGTTTGGGAGCCTTCTTTGCTGTGATTCTCGCCTGGGCGAGTAAGAAGCTGTTTGTCAAAGATGACCCCCGGGTAGAGAAGGTAGAAGCAGCCCTTCCCGGGGCCAACTGTGGAGCCTGCGGCTCGGCCAGTTGTCAGCTGTTTGCCGAGAGGCTTTTAAGCAAAAAAGTAACCGTGAACGATTGTGTGCCCGGGGGGGAGAAAGTAGCTGAACAGTTAGCTTCCGTATTGGGGGTAGAAAGTCAGGCCACAGAAAAGAAAATAGCCGTTGTTCACTGTGGGGCTAAGTCGGGGGAGAAAAAGTGGCGGTCGGATTATCAGGGGTTGAAAACTTGCCAGGCCGGTACCTTGATAGCCGGGGGAGGCTTATCCTGTGTTTACGGCTGCTTTGGCTATGGGGACTGTGCTCTGGTCTGCCCCTTTGAGGCCATTATTATGGAAGCTGCGCTTCCCCGTATAGACCGGGAGAAATGCACCGGTTGCGGGGTTTGTGTGAAGGCCTGCCCCCGGGGAATAATCTCCCTGGAGCCGGGGGACGAAAGTCTTCCCCTGATATCCGTGGCCTGCAGCTCCCGGGATAAGGGAAAAGTCGTTAAGAGCATCTGCTCCGTAGGCTGTATTGCCTGTAAGCTATGTGAGAAAAACTGCCCGGAACTCTTTAAAGTGGAGGATAACCTGGCCCGGGTAGACATCCGGAAAATAAAAGAGGACACCGACTGGAAAAAGCCTCTGGAAAAATGCCCGCCCAAGTGTATCGTCAAGCTCTAGGGCGTTACAGAAGAGCGGATAGTTTTCTGTAATAACCATCAGTCGAACATCACGATTGGCCGGGGGGTGCAGGTATGCCAAGGAGGAGAACGAGAAGGGAAGGGTCCGGGAAAGGACTTGGTTTCTGGTTGCTCATTCTCATTATCGGAGCCTTGATTGGGAGTGTCATCGCGCAAATTATCGGCCTATTCTTCCATGATCAGGCCGGCCTCATTCACAAATTCTTTATCGCCGGGATCAACCTTGGCTTTGAGCCCCGGTTGATCAACTTGTATGTCTTCGATTTCACCTTTGGTTTTCACATGAAGCTCAATCTCTTCACCCTACTGGGGTTCGTCGGAGCTATCTACCTGGGCCGGGTCCTTTAGGGACCTGATAAAATCAACTGTTTAATCCTATCTATCCTTTAATATATTTTACCGTTTTATCTTTACCAGTTTATCCCTGAAATCCGGGGCTATCCAGATCTTGGCCTTTTCCCTTAGAGCCCGGTACCATTGGTTGTATACTTCCAGCTGCTTCCGGGGAAGGAGACTTTTCCGGAACGCTTCTGCCTCCGAGGCATATTTCTTTTTGTCTATCCCTTTCTTCTCTTCTTCTTTGAGGATGGCAAAACCCCGGCTGACTTCCACCACAGGACTTAATTCTCCTTTCTTGAGGGAGAAGGCGGCTTCGGCAAAGGAGGATGAGGGACCGATCCCATCTATATACCCTCCCCGGGAGAATAGTCCACTATCCTTGACTTTTAGGGAGAACTCTTTAGCTGTTTTCCGGAAACCATTTCCCTCTTTTAGTTTCCCCAGACATTCTTCGGCTTTCTCCCGGGCTAATTTTCCGGCCTTTTCCTCTCTTACTCTATCCGCCACTTTCTTCTTTACCTCTTCCAGTTGAGGTAGATGGGCTTTGCTTCTTTCCTTAACCATAAAGATGGCATAGCCTTTAGGGGTCCGGATGGCATCGCTTATTTCATCTCCCTTAAGGGAGAAGGCAGCCTCAACGAAATCGGGTGCCCAGCCAAGGCCCTTTATGGCTTCCCCCCGAGCAAAAAATCCTGTTTCCTTTACCTTTAGTTTATTTTTCTTGATCATGATTTTCCAGGCGGTTTTGTCGAAGAGCCCGGAGGCTAAGTTTTCTGCTTTTTCCCGGGTTTTCTCTTCTGCCTTCCGGTTAGCTAAGGTTGCCCTGATTTCCGCTCTTACTTCCTTGAGGGGAACGGCTTGGGGGGAAGTTTTTCCCTCCCCTTCTTTTTTATATTGATTAAGGTGTTTCCGGTAATAGTCCGTTATCTCCTTTTCTTTTACCTGCATCTCCCTGGGCTTAAATCCGAGCAGTACATATTCTGCATTTATCCTCTCCGGTATCTTCAACTCTTTCCGGTGAATCTGGAAATATTTCTCGACATCTTCCTTATTCACCGTCACCTCTTTTTTAAAGTCTTCCGTCTTAAGGAGAATATATTTTACTCTCACTTCCTCATTCATCCTGACGTATTCTTTCTTCAACTCCGCATCGGAGATGGTTACCCCTCCGACTATCTGACGGAGGAGTTTCCTGATCCGCAAATCGTTTCGCACTCCTTCTTCGAATTGTTCCGGGCGAATCCTGTTAGTGCTAAGAATGCGCAGATAGAGGTTCCGGTCGAAATGCCCTCCCTCCTGAAAATAGGGGTAAGATTCAATCTCTTTCAAGAGCTCTTTATCGCTTACCCTGATGCGGCGTCTTTGGGCTTCCTGGCGGAGGAGGATTTTTTTTATCAGTTGCTCCAAAGCTTCCGTATTGAGCTGTTTCTCCGTCTCTTTATTCCCCTGTCCCCCGGAGAGGGAGCGTCGGCTTTCTTGGATTCTCCGGGAAATATTATAGAGCTGGGGAGAGGTAATCCTCTGACCGTTGACCTTGGCAATGACGATGCTTGGTCTTCTCCTTCCCCGGGGCCGGCCGGCGCCATAGAAAAAGACAAAAGCCGGTATGATAATAACCATCGTGGCGATGAGGATACCTTTCATCTTCTTTCGCAGAATTCTAAGCATGATATTTTCTCCTGTTTTTTTAAAGGCTTGAGGTTATTATACCTGCTCTGGGGAGAGACTTCAACCTTTTTTAACGTTGTCTCTGAGATATCTTCCTAACCGGTTAGTTGCAGTATCCCCCTATATTACAAAGGGGAAAAAGTCCTGTTTCTTTCTATCCCCCGCGGACCTTTATTTCTCTTTGTTCCCGTCGGTAAAATTCTTTCCGGGAGGCCGGGGTTGAAAATTTTTTTTTGGTTTTTGCCTTTTTCTCTTGACATGATGAAGTGCATTCGATAAAATATAATCTCTTTTGCCTACAGGGCAGATTGCCCATGTAGCTCAGTTGGTAGAGCACATGCATGGTAAGCATGAGGTCACCGGTTCGACCCCGGTCGTGGGCTCGGAAATAACAGTAACTCGTAACTGGTAACCGGTAATCAAAAGCAAAGGTCTTTTACAAATTACGAGTTACGGATTACGAGTTACGAGTTGCCGTTTTGAATAGGAGGGTAGAAAGATGGCCAAGGCGAAATTTGAGCGGACGAAGCCGCATATCAATATTGGGACGATAGGGCATGTAGACCATGGGAAGACGACCTTAACGGCGGCGATCACCCAGGTACTGGCGAAGGAAGGGAAAGCGGAGGCGCGGGGGTTGGATGAGATAGACAATGCGCCGGAGGAGAAGGAACGCGGGTTAACGATAGCCATATCGCACGTGGAATATGAGACGGAGTTGCGGCATTATGCACACATAGACTGTCCGGGGCATGCGGATTACGTCAAGAACATGATCACGGGAGCGGCGCAGATGGACGGGGCGGTATTGGTGGTAAGTGCGGCGGACGGCCCGATGCCGCAGACGAGGGAGCACATTTTATTAGCCCGGCAGGTCGGGGTGCCGTATATTGTGGTATATTTGAACAAGTCCGACCAGGTAGATGACGAGGAGTTATTGGAGTTGGTGGAGTTGGAGGTGCGGGAATTATTATCGGAGTATGAGTTTCCGGGTGACGATATTCCGGTGGTCATCGGGAGTGCGTTACAGGCGTTGAACTGTGCTTGTGGGAAGGCAGAATGTGATAAATGCGGGAGTATCAAGGAATTATTAAAGCGGGTAGATGAGTATATCCCGACGCCGAAGCGGGATATCGAGAAGCCGTTTTTAATGGCGATAGAGGATATATTCAGTATAACGGGGAGAGGTACGGTCGGTACGGGGAGGATAGAGCGAGGGAAGGTTAAGGTTGGGGATGAGGTAGAGCTTATCGGGATGAAGGAAGATATTCGCAAGACGGTAGTTACGGGGATAGAGATGTTTCGCAAGCTTCTGGATGAAGGGCAGGCGGGAGATAATGTGGGTTTGTTGTTAAGAGGAGTGGAGAGGGATGAATTGGAGCGGGGACAGGTATTGGCGGCGCCGGGAAGCATCACTCCGCACACGCATTTCAAGGCGCAGGTCTATGTATTGAAGAAGGAAGAAGGAGGGAGGCACACGCCGTTTTTCAATGGGTACCGGCCGCAGTTCTATTTTCGGACGACGGATGTCACGGGGGTGGCGAAGTTACCGAAGGAAGTAGAGATGGTGATGCCCGGGGACAATGTGATGTTGGAGGTAGAGTTGATTACGCCCATAGCGATGGAGAAAGAGTTGCGGTTTGCTATCCGAGAGGGAGGACATACGGTCGGAGCGGGTGTGATTAGTGAAATTATTAAATGAAAGGCCCAAAGTGACAGAGGCACAAAGGCACAGAGTTAGAAAATCTAAAACCCGAGTTAAATTATGCGCGAGATTATAACCTTAGCCTGTACTGAATGTAAGCAGAGGAATTATTCCCTGACTAAGAACAAAAAAGGGAATCCGGATAAATTGGAGCTGAAGAAATATTGTAAGTTCTGCCAAAAGCATACGGTTCATAAGGAAACTAAATAGTGATTAGTTATGAATTATGAATTATGAATTATGAATTTTTGAAAAATCCGCCTTTGGCGGAAGGGAAGTGCTAACTCGTAACTAATAATTCATAACTAATCACTGTAGTAGAAGGAGGCCTGTAGCTCTAATGGCTAGAGCGCCGGACTCCAAATCCGGACGTTGGGGGTTCGAGTCCCTCCAGGCCTGCTGGAAAAGAGAAGCACCAAGGTTAAAAGGGGATTTGGGGGAAAGGATTTCCCCCGGGTTTCCCCCGCCGCTGGCGGGCTGGGAGGAGCAGGGAGCGGAAGCGACCGTTGAGGGGGGTAAAGGTATCCCTCTCAAGGAACGAGGCGGGAGCCGAGTGACACGTTGTCGGGTTCGAGTCCCTCCAGGCCTGCTGCAGTGGAAGGATGTCCTGGACAGAGAGAGATGGGTTTAGAGGAGGGGTTCGTATTTTTAGGCATCTGAAGAAGTTTATTGTAGAAGTCGAGGCGGAAATGAAGAAAGTTTCCTGGACGACCAGGAAGGAATTGGTTGCCTCTACTTCGGTGGTTGTCGTGGCCACTCTTCTTATTGCTCTTTTTATCTTTATTGTTGATACTCCCCTGTCAAGATTGATCGGACTTATCCTGAAATATGGGGTATGAGAGTGCTTTTATGAATAAAAAGTGGTATGTAATCCATACTTTGTCCGGATGTGAAAGTAAAGTGAGGGACAGTCTGGAAGGAAAAATTGATTATTTATCATTGCGGGATTCTATCTCCCGGGTTCTCATTCCTACCGAAGAAGTAGCTGAGATCCGGGGCGGAGAGAAGAAAGTAACCACCAGAAACCTCTTTCCGGGATATGTCTTTGTGGAAATGGATATGGATGAGAATAGTTGGTATCTGGTGAAGAATGTCCCCGGGGTCTCCGGTTTTGTTAGTTCGGGAAGAAACCCGGTCCCTTTGGAAGAGAATGAGGTAGAAAATATCTTGAAGGCAGTTGAAGAGAAGAGAGCTAAACCCATACCGAAGGTGACTCTCGAGAAAGGGGAGAGGGTCAGGGTGATCGAAGGGCCGTTCACTAACCTTAACGGGGTGGTGGAGGAAGCGAACCCGGAAAGAGGCAAGGTAAAGGTCATGGTTTCTATCTTCGGTCGCTCCACTCCCGTTGAGCTTGAATACTGGCAAGTAGAGGTAGCGTAAGTGGCTAAAAAAGTTAAAACAGAGATAAAGTTGCAGGTGCCTGCGGGGAAAGCTAATCCTGCTCCTCCCGTTGGTCCCGCTCTGGGTCAGCATGGGGTGAACATCATGGAATTCTGCCAGGCCTTTAACCGCGCTACTCAAGGTAAGGAAGGATTGATTATTCCGGTAGTGATAAGCGTTTATCAGGACCGTTCTTTCTCTTTCGTTACTAAATCTCCCCCGGCATCCATTCTTCTGAAGCGGGCTGCAGGAATTGCCAAGGCTTCCGGTCAACCCGGGCGGGAGAAGATAGCCAAAGTTGAGGCGGGCAAGATACGGGAAATTGCCGAATTGAAAAAGGCGGATTTGAATGCTGTTACCATCGAAGGGGCGGTGCGGATAATCGAGGGAACAGCCAGGAGTATGGGGATAGAAGTAGAATGAAAAAGAGGGGAAAGAGATATATCCAGGCGAAAGAACTCCTCGAGCAGGGAAAGGCTTATTCGTTGGAGGGAGCCGTTGAGGTACTCAGGAAGATGCCCCGGGCTAAATTTGATGAGACCGTAGACCTTTCCTTCAGATTAGGGATCGATTCCCGGCAGGCTGACCAGCAGGTGCGCGGGACGTTAAGCCTACCTCATGGAACGGGGAAGAAGATAAGAATACTGGTTTTCGCTAAGGGGGAGAAAGCCAGGGAGGCCAGGGACGCCGGAGCAGACTTTGTGGGAGATGCGGAGTTGATAGAGAAGGTAAAAGGGGGATGGCTCGATTTCGATGTCGCGGTAGCTACTCCGGACATGATGAGAGAGGTTGGCAAGCTGGGACGCTTACTTGGTCCCCGGGGGTTGATGCCCAATCCTAAAGCCGGCACGGTTACCTTGGATTTGCCTCCGACTATTCAGGCTATTCAGTCGGGGAGGGTAGAGTTCCGAGCCGATAAATCCGGCAATCTCCACCTCCCGGTAGGGAAAGCTTCTTTCGATGATGCTCAGCTCATTAGTAATATGGGAGCGGCGGTTGAGGCTATATTGCAGGCTAAGCCGGCGGCCTGTAAGGGCCGCTATGTAGAGAAGACCGCTCTCTCCCTGGCTATGGGGCCGGGGATTAATCTTGATCTCCAGCAGCTATCAGTTTAGGATTAAGGATTAAGGATTAAGACGTTCGCTTTGTTCGCTCTAAGAATTAAGTTTTTTACTTAATCCTTATTGCTTACTACTTAGGACTGTTTTTTTATGAGTGGAATAGGAAAAGATATAATAGTTAGAGACCTGGCGGAGAAGCTGAAGGGAATGGGCTCGCTCATTATCACCGACTACCGGGGTCTGAAGGTCAAGGAGATGGCTGATCTCAGGAAGCGTCTCCGGGAAGCGGGGATTGAATATGAGGTCGCCAAAAATACCCTGGCTCGCCGGGCCGGTAAGGAGAGTCGGATAGAAGGGATAGATCAATTTTTGCTGGGTCCGACGGCTTTTGCTTTCAGCAAGGAAGACCCCCTGGCCTCAGCCAAAATATTAACCGCTTTTTCCCGGGAATATCCGGCTCTAAATATTAAGGGAGGGGTCTTTGAGAAAGGGACTCTGGACCCGGAACAGGTGAAACTGTGGGCGACTCTCCCCGGCCGGGAAGAGCTTTTAGCTAAAGTTGCTGCGGGCTTTAAAAGCCCTTTAGCCAATTTAGTGTTTAGCTTGAAGGGAATTATAACTAATTTCATTTATGCCTTGGAGGCGATTAAAGAGAAGAAGGAGCAATAATTGCGGATGATTGGTTACCAGTTAACTCATAACTTGTAACCCATAACTTATAACTTATTTAAGGAGATGGGGGTGAAGGAGATGCCGAAGACTACGGTTAAAGAAGAAGAAAATAAGACCGGTAAGAAGAAAGAAGATGTTAGTCCTAAAGCAGAAGATGGAAAGTTGGAGAAAAAACCGGAGGAAAAGAAGGAAAAAGAAGAAGTAGCTAAGGGCAAACCGGAAGAGAAAAAGGAAGAGAAAAAGGAAGAGAAGGTAGAGGGTAAGACTGATCTGCCTGTGCCGGAGTCACGGCAGGCAGAGAAGACAGAGGTAGGGCCGAAGAGGGAAGAAAAGGGGGCTGAAAAGGTCCAAGTAGCGGCAGAGGAAAAGATGAAACCCGCGAAAAAGGAGGTAAAGGAGGGTGAAAGTAAAGTGGAAGAAGTAACCGCGGTCAAGAATGAGAAAGCAGCTGAAGGGGACGTCGGGAATAAGATCGGGGAGATGATCGGAACTATAGAGAAGATGACGGTCCTGGAGTTATCCGACCTTGTTAAGGCCCTGGAGGAAAGGTTTGGAGTAATAGCAGTTGCTCCTGTTGCGGCTGGGGCAGCTTCTCCGGCTACTCCGGCGGAGGAAGCTAAAGAGAAAACGGAGTGGAGTGTAATGTTGACAGCGATCGGGGAGAAAAAAATCCAGGTGATCAAAGAGGTGCGGGCGATTACCAGCTTGGGTTTAAAGGAAGCTAAAGCCTTGGTTGACGAAGCTCCCAAGCCTGTTAAAGAAGGGATTCCCCAGAAGGAAGCGGAAGAAATAAAAGCTAAGTTGGAAGCGGTCGGAGCGACAGTGGAATTGAAGTAGAGAGTAGAGAGAATTAGAAGTGTCAAAGTGACAAAGTATCAAAGTTTTTGTTTTTGCTCTGACACTCTGATGCTGTGACATTTTAACTGTGGAGGTATAAGGATGCCAGGAGC
>ENA-ORDP01001272-ORDP01001272.1-marine-sediment-metagenome-genome-assembly--contig:-NODE-1272-length-14241-cov-3.683632_pt1 | contig 14241 bp, 15 predicted proteins | sample MGYA00248627_ERZ508539 | MGnify/ENA primary metagenome ERZ508539 (study PRJEB26208, sample SAMN05571518) | marine sediment metagenome | biome: deep sea; feature: Hydrothermal vent; material...
TGCTCCACTGTGGCGCGCGGCGGGCACTTCGGAGGCCGAATTTCTTTCGTTCTTTCATACGGGGATCTCTTTTTAGAAATCCTGCTATCTTAAGAGTCTTGCGCAAATCAATATTATATTCAACAAACGCTCTTGAAATACCGTGCCTAAGTGCCTCAGCTTGTGAGTGTATTCCACCACCTTTTATAATTGCTGTTACTTTAAAACTATCCCCATCTGATAAAAGTTTGAAGGCATCATTTACAACGCACTGCAATTCTTTTGTAGGAAAGTACTCTTCAAAGTCTTTTTCATTTATAACAATCTCACTCCCTGTCTTTGTATTAATTTTAGAGATTCGTACGCGAGCAGACGCAGTCTTGCGACGTCCAACAGTTTCAATATATTCTTTTTTGTGTGTAAAGTCAGACATATTTTATTGAATGATTAAATGTTTCATAATTTTTGCGCGTAATTTGTTTCCAGGAAGCATACCATAAACGGCTTTCTTTATTACTTCTTCAATTCCATTTTTTTCTTTTACGTCTTCTAGAGTCCGCTTCCTAAGACCACCAGGATATCCAGTATAGTGTGTATATATCTTTGTTGATGCTTTCTTTGGTGTTATATCAAGTTCGTCACTGTTTATGATTTTAACAGTCACGTCTGCAACAATATGTTTCTCAAAATCAGGATTATCCTTTCCCATAAGAATATGAGCAGCTTCTGTTGCAACTCGCCCTAACTTTTTACCTTGTGCATTTATTGTGTATTCCATAATATTTATTATACAAATTCAATCACAGCTCTTTCACGTGCATCGTGAGATGGTACATGAATTTTTGTAATCCGTGTATACCCACCAGCTCTATCAGTATACTTTGGTGCCACGTCTTCTTTAAGGATTTTAGCCACTTTCTCTTCACCACCAAGCGCGGATATGACATTCCTGTATGACGCCAATGTCCCCTTATTACTTTTTGTAATAAGCTTCTCCACAAAACGCTGTACCTCTTTAGCTTTAGCCTCAGTAGTCTCAATCTTTCTATGTAGTATAAGCGCACGTCCAAGAGAGCGGATTAATGCAACCCGAACTTTACGTACTCTTCCAAATTTTCTTCCATGTGCTGTATGCTTCATAATAATTCTTTTAAGATACTTACTTAAGAGTGACTCCAAAGTTACTCAATGCTCGCTTTATTTCTTGCAGTCCTTTTTGACCGATTCCTTCAATTGAAAGAATGTCCTCTTCTCGTTTACGTACAAGTCCTCCAACGGTACGGATATTTGCTCCCTCAAGAGAATTTGTTGTTCTTGCTGATAATTCAAGGTCGTCAATGCGCGTTTTAAGAAACTCAGAATCAATCTCTTTCTTTTCTTCCTCTGTTGGTTCTTTTTTCACTTCTACTTCTTCTGGAATCTCAATTTCTTCTTCCTTGAAGCCGATAATAGCTTTTAGTTGATTAATCATTATTTCTATTGATTTCTCAAAAGCTTCTTTTGCGGTTACTGTCCCGTCAGTTTCAATAAAGACTCGCATTCTATTAAAATCAGTTCTGTCACCAACACGCATATTCTCTACTTCGTAATTTACTCTACGTATTGGAGTAAATACTGCATCAAGTGAGATAACACCAGTCTCAACCCTTTCTTTTTGTAGCACTTCTTTTGCTACGTACCCAAGACCTCTCTCTACAGTCATTTCAATAGAAAGCTTTGTGTTTTTTCCTGTTATTTCTGCAATCGGCTGTTCTGGATTAAGGATTTGTAATTGACCCGGAATCTCAATATCAGCTGCTGTTATGGATTTTATTCCATCTATATTTATTTTCATTTGTTGTGGCTCATCTGATAGCATTTGAATACGAACCTTCTTAAGATTGAGCAGAATTGTAATAACATCCTCTTTTATACCCTCAATAGTTGAAAATTCATGTTGTATACCATCAATCTTCGCTGAAGTAATCGCGGCTCCTGGTAGTGATGAAAGAATAATACGGCGAAGTGAGTTACCCAAAGTGTGTCCATATCCTGGATAAAGACCATCAATTTCATAAATACCACTGAATTCTTCTTCTGAAACAATTCGTGGTTTAGATGGAAGCGCTACATTATAATCTGACATAATATATATTTTATAAATTAATAAATTTCTTTTATATTTATCTCTAAATTATCTACTATAAGATTCAAGAACTAAATCAAAGTCAAGTGATATATCCGCTACACCAAAATCAGGGAGCGACGACATCTTTCCTTCTAATTTTTTTGAATCAAATATAAGCCATTTCGGAACTGTGTTATTTTTAAGTCGTTCTTCTAAGTCTATAAACAACCCCTTATCTTTGCTGTTTTCTCTAACTGAAATAACATCTTTTATTCCTATTTTATAAGAAGGAATTGTTACACGCCTTCCATTTACCATAATATGACCGTGCGATACAACTTGTCTCGCAAATCTACGTGTATGTACAATACCAAAACGATACACGATATTATCAAGTCTACTCTCAAGTCCTTGATAAACCCTATTTTTTGATTCCGACGGTGACTGTGTTGCCTCTTTAACGTATTTAGATAGTTGTTTCTCTGTAATACCATATGTATATCGCACTTTCTGTTTTTCAAGAAGTTGCTTGCCAAAATCAGAAAGCTGTCTCGGACGCCTAGAGCTACGTCGTTTTTTTGACCTTGCCTCAGAAAGCATAAACTTCTGGGTCTGACATTTCTCAAAAACACTTGCTCCAAGTCTTTTCCCTATTTTGTATCGTGGTCCTATTTTCATGTTAGAGATTATTAGTGAGCTTTGGTGAACTTATAAAACTCTTACACCCGCCCAAGTTTTCGACCATACAGAAACAAGCTGGCTGTACGTTTTGTGCTGTGTATTTTTTTGTGTATTGTTTTTGCATAATGTATGTTTCGAAAATTTAGGCGGGTAAGTATTCTCTAATTCACTGCGTTCATAAGAGACTACTTATACTCTTCTTGGTTTCTTTGGACGTGGTCCATTAAAAGCCACAGGTGTAGCATCTTTAATACTCTTTACACCAATTCCTTTTGATGAAAATGCTCTAAGTGATGATTCACGACCTGAACCGACACCACGCATAACCACGTCAACGTCCTTCATACCCATCATTTGAGCTTTTTCTCCAAGCACCTCTCCGACTTTTGCGGCTGCAAACGGAGTACCTTTTTTAGCACCCTTAAAACCAAGTGCTCCGCTTGAAGACCACATAACCGCGTTTCCATTTTTATCCGAAAGAAGGAGTTTGGTGTTGTTGAACGTTGCCTGGATATGGAGTATCCCAGAATCAATCTTCTTTTTAGGAACACGAGAAAGCGACCGGGATTTTAATCCTGAATCCATTCCTCCGCCTGCTTTTTTAATAATTCGTTTCTTTCCCATATATTTATTTTAAATCTTATTTCTTATCTACAGCACGGCGACCAGAACCCATTGTTTTTCTACTGTTACCACGTACTGTCCTAGAGTTCGTCTTAGTTCTTTGTCCTCTAGCTGGCAAATTCTTACTATGTCTGATACCACGAAATGCAAGAATATCCTTAAGTCTTTTTATATTTCCCGAGATTGTCCTGCGTAATTCTCCTTCAATAATAAATGATTCAACCCCTTTACGTATAGCAGTTTCTTCTTCTGTCTTTAGGTCTTTAGGTTTTTTCCCAGCATCAATATTCAAGTCTTTTAATATCTCTAAAGCTCTAGGACGACCAACTCCATATACAGAAGTTAATCCTATCTCAAGCCGTTTATTGTCTGGAATTGTAATACCTGAAATTCTCATATATTAAAAATTAGCCTTGTCGTTGTTTATGACGACCTCTTTGTGGTCCTGAACAAATAACATATAAATGTCCTTTGCGCCTAACTGTTTGGCATTTTGAACAGATTTTTTTTACTGAAGATTTTATTTTCACAATTGTAATTTAATGAAGAATACTCGAATTATCTATGAAGAACTATTTTTATGAATTATCTACTACAATAATAAAAAATTGCGCTTTCCTTGTTTATGGAACTATAGGCGGAACTCAATCATATCCCAACTATAAGCGCTTTATAATTCTTCCTTTTCCTCCGTATGGCTCTAACTCAACAGTCACTTTATCACCAACAAGAACCTTTATACGATATCTTCGCATTTTCCCAGATAGGTATGTGAGGATCTGCCCACTTCCATCATCTAGGGTTACTCGAAATAATGTATTAGGCAGTGCCTCATCCACTATTCCTATAACTGCTTCTGGTTTTCCGTTTTTCTGTGACATTAATCAGAGTGGACATATACTACCAGAAACCTACCCTAAACGTCAAGGTTTCTAGCTGATATTATTCGTTATTTATCTATTATGGTGTTTATCTTAATATCCTCTACTTTATCGGGAAACGTCTGCCTCCAGAATGGTCTGAGAACTATTTTAGCTTCATCAATACTTGGGTACCCAGTAAGTACTGTCTGTAGAGCACCTTTTGATTTTCCAACAAGGTCTCTTTTAAGTGAATCCGTATCAAAACTCCATACAATATGAGCTTTCCCACCAAGCTTAAATGAAAATCCATTTGTAACCCATGGTTTTACATTTTCTTTATCAATGATATTAAACTTAAGTGTATCTGGGTTAGAAATCTCTACATCCTCTCCATCAAAACCAGCAATCGTATTCTTAGCTAAGAATTTTGCGAAAGATTTTTGTTCAAAGAGTACTCCGTAAAGCAATGCTTTCTCCCTTACACTTACACTGCCACCGTCTTCTTTGTTTGGTAGTGATGTGAAAGTGACGAATATCCCATCCTTATACATTTCAAATCCTTCTGGCTTTTGCGAGTAAGCGTCTTTAAGCAATTGAGTACTTAATTCATTCTTAATTTCATCCCTTGTTTTGGTTTCATCTTCTTTACTTATAACCTTTCTTTTACCAACAAATCCACCTATCATTTCAGTTTTAGAGCGAGCATAAAAACCATTAAAACGAGGTCCTCCTTTGAATCCTGGAATAGTGAAGTCGGTTAACCCTATATTGTATTTTTCTCCATTCTCGTCTGCATATACTGTTACTTCAATACTACCAGGAACCAAAGTACCGCCTTTCTTTTTTTGTCCTGGAACAATTATTGATTTATCTATGCGATAAATAAGTCCTTCTGGGGTTTCAAATCTTGTATTCTTAATTAAACGCTGGTTTGAAGAATTAAAATTATTATAAATTGTTATCTCCCCTGACGCTTTCTCTTTAACAAACTCTTCCCCACTTGCTGTAACATTTTTAGACCCCTCTTTATCAGTTGTCATCATTTCGTACCTAAACTCATTGGCTTTGGGTGTTTTGGATGCATTAAAATTAGCATCTACTAATACTGTCCTCTGTTTTGGTGTAATAATAAGCCTTGCCCCTGAGAAGAGAAAAGAAAACCCAAATATAAGAACCAAAAAAGAAATCAAGGCTATAATCCAAAGTCCCCATCCAGATGAAGCTCTGCGTGTACGTGGTGGTTTTGGCGAGAAATTTGTATCTTTACCTTTATTTATATCTCTAACTCTCTCTGATTTTTTACGACGTAAAGAGCGGTCAACACTAACTTTTCGTATAGACCTACGCCCACTATCCTCTGGAGATATTATGTCATCAATACTTTTCCTATTCATAATTACTTAATACTATACCATAAGTCTTATAACCTGCGAGCAAGATATTCCCTATTATAGAACAACGAGTCTATCACAAGAAAATTATCTTTAATAACCTTGTCTTTTAGAGTGTACGCCCCATTAAATTGTTTTTCTATTAAAAGATTAATAATAAAGTCATTTTTTGTTGCAATAAATTTACTAAAGTCTACCCGCTCTATCATTGAGCTGAACCACTTTTCATAATCTGAATCCGTTATAAGAAATATATTTTGTGGTATTGGGTTAGTTTCTGAGGAGAGATTAGCGCAAGCATTCTCAAACATATCTACCCAACGTTCTTCTTCTTTGAAAACGCTCTCTTTAGTCTCAATGTTGTTGGATAAAGATATCTTTATCCGAGATAAAATATCCTCTGGGATGCTACTGTTGTTTTTAGCTATATCTCGTACAATTGTATTTTTCCCATAAGGAAACGACAATGTATCTCCTAAAACATAATCATGTACCACCACAATTTCTGTAATTTCTCCAGTAACATCAACAATAAGGAAATCTCTAATATCCTCAAAAGTATCTCGTATAATCGTAAACGCAACTAAAGTAAACGAACGCAACAGTAGTGGTATCTCAGGACTAAATACGTTATGAATCACATCACTTATTTTTGTATTTAATTCTTCAGAGATTGTACTCTCAAGGAAAGTAACTTTTATACTCTGTGTTTCTTTACCCAACGGCAGTCGTGTTGGATATCCGTTTAGTAGAGAACTAATAACTACCTCTTCTATAATCACTTCTTTATTTTTCTTTTCCTCTTTACTACCTTCGTGAATCTGAGCAAGAAGGTTGTCCATAATACTGTCAGTAACCACAAACTTCTCTCTATTAACAAAAGAAGCATTTATAGATTGCGTATCACTCCACAGCGATGAAAAAACACAGACTATCTCCTGCGGGATGATAAAGTGTTTATCTTTGGATTGTAATCCGTACTGCTGTATATCATTTGCGACCTGAGATAGAATCTCTTCAATTTGAATTAGCAAGTGTTTATCATTTGATTCTTCTTGAAAAGGTAATTTAATCCTCGTGCAATAAGTGATATTTGGAATTTCTTTATCAAAATAAACCACGGCGCCACCAATGCTCGCACTTCCAATATCAAAAATAACAACATACTGTGTTGTGTTTATACGTTTTAAAAAACGCTTTAAAATTTGCAGAAGCTTCATTATTAAATATTATAACAGGAATTAGGAATAACGAATTATTAAGTATAGGTTAAAGTTAAAAAAAGCCCCACGCTACCCGAAGGTGCGTGGGGCTATAAAGACCAAGTGTCACAGTGTAAGAAGCACAGTGACTTATTGAGCGTTTACTTGCGAAGGCAGTTGCAAGCTGAAGCCCGTGTCCCACCAATAATAGACAGAGAGGCCGGAAAACACGCACCTCCATCGGCCGTCTTGGTTACGGTACGCAATGAGTGGACTCGGAATGCCACCGGAACATGTGGGTTCGTGCATCTCAACAATCCACCGGATGTCAAGATTTTCGATCTCCTCGTCCGTGAACTTCTCACGGATAAGGCAGGCAATTTCCAGGATGCAATTCGTGAAGTCGTGCTTGTTGGCCTCGGCGCGGATCTCCTTCTTCGTGAGATCATTGTCATTCCGAAATTTCTTGTGTCTGAAAACCGCGATTTGGGTCGTTACGCCGTTGGTTGGCTTGAAGTCCGGGGAAAGCAGTTTTTCTTTGACATAATCGCTTGTATGAAAGTTTTCCTCCTCCAGACGCTTGATCCATTCTTCACCCGTCGTTCCATATGATGTAACTGATAAACATATGGCTCCGAGATCGTTCCATGTGCGAGGTGACTCAGTCACCATAACCTGGTGACGGAGAAGGCGATCAACCCCTTGCTCTCCACCAAGGATGTTCCAGACCGCTTGTACTCGGTCGGCAGTCCTATTGTTTTTCGACATTTCGTCCTCCTTACCCGTATAGGGTACTTAGGTTAAGTTTCTGCCCGTATAGAGCAAAAACACTGGACCTCTATAGGTCACAGCCAAAAAAATGCCTATAACTAAGCACCTTTTGGCTGTGACTTATATCTTGCAAGTAGTATTTAAAAGAACTATACTTTCGTTAAGTATATCATGAATAGTTATATATGTCAATGGCAAAAGATCCATTAAACCCCTTCATTTTCCTTAATTCTTAAAACCTAAAACTTATTCAAGTATTGCTCTAATACGGCGTACTCCAGACGATATTGATTTTTCTTTAGTAATTTTGAATACTCCTAACTGACTTGTGTTAGTTACATGCGGACCGCCACAGATTTCAAGACTAAAGTCCCCTATTTTATATACTTTTACGATATCCCCATATTTACTTTCAAATAATCCAATAGCCCCAAGCTCTTTTGCTTCTTTTGTTGGAAGTTCTTTGTTTGTTACAGTTAGCCCCTTCTTTATCTGTTCATTCACAATATCCTCTACTTTCTGCTTTTCTTCTTCTGTCATTTTTCGCTCATACGAAAAGTCAAAGCGCATACGGTCTGGCGTAATGTTACTTCCCTTTTGCTTCACTGAATCTCCGAGCACATTCCTAAGCGCTTGATGAAGAAGGTGTGTTGCCGTGTGGTACTTAATACTCATTTCCTTGTGGTCAACCAAACCGCCTTTGAATTTATTTTCTGAACCTTTCCTTGAAAGCTCTTGGTGTTTTTTCATCAATTCTTTGTATTCTTCAGTTATTCTAGTCTTTATTTTACTATCCAAAGGCTCCATACCTTCTTTAATACGAAGATTATCAAAAACTTCTAGACTCAATTCTGTAGGGAACCCATACGTAGTAAACATATCAAAAAGAACTTTCCCTGAAATCACAGTATGTTTTGGTATATGGTCACCATCTTTAAATTTGTCCAATTTAGGCAAACCCTTTTCCAATTCTTTAAGTCCGCGTTTTAGAGTCTGACGGAAAAGATGTTCTTCTTCTGCGATAATTTCAACTGGTTCATACACCGGCTTTGATCCTGTAAAATAATTGGCATAACCATCTAAATATTGACATTCAATATGAGAAGTTAAACTTGCTATTTTTTGTATACCCAAAGAGTCCGCATATCTTATAGTGCGACGAAGCAGTCTTCGTAATACATACCCCTGGTCCGTATTTGAAGGAATAACACCATCAGCAATAAGAAATATTGCTGCCCTCAAGTGATCAGCCAAAATTCGTAAAATAACTTTTTTATCTTCATTAGCATATGAAATTGAATATTCACTCTCAATTCTATTAAACAAACATTCAAATATATCTATTTCAAACACATCAGGATTATCGTTTGATGCGGCAGTAATTCTCTCTAACCCTCCTCCAAAATCAACGTTCTTCTGTGATAATTGTCCAAAGCTTCCGTCCTCTTTTTTAATGTATTCCATGAAGACAGAGTTGCCGATTTCCATAAACCGTCCGCAGTCACAGTTTGGATGGCAGTGTTCGCCAAATTCTTTATCATGTTTAATATCAGTAAATTCATAAAATATTTCTGAGTCAGGACCTCCAATCTCTCCCTCTGGCATATTTTCAGGAGTGCCAGAACGACTCCACCAATTCTTTTTTGCGTCATAATAAAAAATCCGTCCACCTTGCATTCCTTTTTTATATCCATCTTCTTCTGAACCTATCTCCACATCCTTTGCTTCAATTCCTTCTTCTTCAAAAAGTCGTTTCCATATTTCTACCGATTCAGTATCTTTTGGAATACTAAGTTTGTCATCGCCAATGAAGACAGTTGCGTATAGTTTCTCTGGATCAAGGTCAATTTCTTTCGTAAGAAACTCAAAAATCCACGGCAACTGTTCTTCTTTGAAATAGTCTCCTAAAGACCAATTACCAAGCATTTCAAAAAAAGTTGTGTGCCGACTGTCTCCAACTTCTTCAATATCCTCAGCCCTAAAACTTTTCTGAGAGTTTACAAGACGTATTCCTTTAGGATGCTTCTCACCCAACAGATATGGGAGGATTGGTTGCATTCCTGAACCCACAAAGAGTGTTGTTGGGTCATTCTCTGGACGCAATGACGCAGATGGGATTATTGAGTGTCCCCTTTTTTCAAAGAATTTAAGATATTTTTTTCTAACCTCAGAAGTGTTCATGAAATATTAATGGGATATAGTATTCATAATTATATCATTTTCTCCCGTTAAATCGTCCGACGAATAAGAAGTTCGTATAATTCAGTCTCTTGTCACGAAGTCCCTTCTTTAATACAGAAAGATTTTTATAATACTCTCTACACATTGGCGGGGCGAGAACTGCTGTGGTCTTATTGAGTTTATTTGAAGATAGAGCTTTAGCCGCGGTAGCAGAATCAATCAGATTTCCTTTACCTGAAACAATTTTCTTTTTTGGATAAAGTCGTGAAAGCATTTTTTTGCACTGCAAAATTGCGTGCGGGTGTGACATGATTTCCTTTATATTTGATATATCTACCCCGTCTTGTCCATAAAGCGTGTGGGTGATATTGATTTGATAGTTATCCAAAATTTGGCAATTATATTCAGATAGTGCGTTGATGGTTTCCATGACTGTTCCGCCAATAGTATTCTCAATTGCAAAGACGCCCCTGTCTACTTTCTTTTCATGAAGTGCTTTTAGAACCTTGCGGGTGGTATAGAGATACTTTACCGTATAGTTCTTAATTCCTATATTCTCACAATACTCACGACACACCCCGTCATTAAAGCTACCCTTGCCACCCTGAATACCAATGATTAATTTTTTATCTTTATCTTTTTTTACCATTAAGAAACTATAGTACATTAAAAATATATAGAAACAAACATAAAATACCTAAGTTCAAGAAATAATTGCAACACTTCATTAAAAATTAAGTAAAATGAAGTATATGGCAAAATCACAAAAAAGTGTGAAAAAACACAAAACATTTACTCGTATCAATTACAAAGAGAGAATAATCATAGAGAACAGATATTGTATTGATAAAAAATCAATATCAAACATAGCCAAAGAGTTGCATCGCCCAACATCAACCATAAGTAGAGAAATAGGTGGTAGGACTAGAATAGGTAGGGGAAAATACAATGCGGATATTGCTCAAACAAAATCCATCAATAACAGCAAGAAACAAGGAAGAAAATCTAAGTTTGAACATCTTCCATTACTGACTTATGTTATTGAAAAAATGAAGAGTGGATGGTCACCTGAACAGATTGAATTACGCTTACCGATAGAATATCCAAGAGATGAAAAGATGAGGGTGTCATATGAAGCGATTTATCAATTCGTTTACTCGCAAATACAAAGAGGTGGAAATGGGAAAGTGAAAGAAGGTTGTGAGGATTTGAGAAGATATTTGGTTCGCAGACATACAAGAAGGCGGAAAAAGGGATTCAGAAAGGCTCAAAAGCTAGAAAGAATGATGTCTTTACCTTCAATTGAACAAAGACCCAAAGAAGCTGACAAAAGAAAAGTTCTTGGTCATTGGGAGGATGATACTCTCGTTTCCCGTCAGAGCAAGGTACGAGTGAAAAGTGTGAATGAAAGAGTGAGCGGTATTGTGTTCTTTGGCAAAACAATAAATGGAGAAGCGAAAGTTTGTGATCGTATTGTGATTGATAGACTCAGGAGAGTTCCAAGTGAATACAGGAAGACACTAACAAGAGACAGAGGGACAGAGAACTTTAACTACAAAGAAGTTGAAAAAGAACTTACTCTTTCTTGTTACTTCGCTCATCCGTATTGTTCACATGAGAGAGGGTCAAATGAAAATACCAACGGACTATTCCGTCGGTATTTCCCCAAGGGGACAGATTTTGGCAAAATCACATATCAACAAATTGCTGAGGCTGAGGATTTAATCAATTCTCGTCCGAGAAAGCGACTTGGTGGTTTGACCCCTTATGAGGTATTCTATCAAATAACTGGTGTTGCGTTAGATTCTTGAATGTAGCATATGATACTATTCCATAATCAATTTAAGATATGAAATTACATACTAAAAAATTAAAAAGCGGTCTGACAATACAGGCGATAGAAATGCCTGGAACTAATGTTGTTACATCATTGATTCTTGTTGGTGCTGGTTCTAGATATGAAGACAAGAAGGTAAATGGAATAGCTCATTTTCTTGAGCATATGTTTTTTAAGGGGGGTGAAAGATATAAGACACCGAAAGAGGTCTCGTCTTCTATAGACAGCATCGGAGCTGAATTTAATGCTTTTACATCTGAAGAGGTTGTTGGGTATTATGTGAAGTCTGCAAAAGAACATATCAATAAATCTCTTGATGTGCTTAGTGATATGTTGACCAATGCGCGTTTTCCAAAAGAAGAAATAGAAAAAGAGCGTGGTGTTATTCTTGAAGAAGTGGCAATGTATCTTGATTTTCCAATGCGGAAAATATCAGAAGACTTTAAATCACTATTGTTCGGAGACCAGCCTATTGGTAGAGACATTTTGGGGTCTAAGAATGTAATAAAGTCAGTAGAGCAAAAAGACTTCTTTGATTACAGGGAGTCATTATATGTACCAGAAAATATAGTTATCACACTTGCAGGCGCAGTAACTAAAGATGACATATCTCTAGTGGAAAAATATTTTGATTTTGATACAAAAAAACAAAGTATCAAAATGCTCCAGTATAATGATGAAATAGCGGTAAAAAAGTACAGTATTCGTGAAAAACAGACTGAACAATATCATATCAATTTTGGTGTTCTTGGATTACCAGAAGGAGATAAGCGATATCCGATAGAGAAAATACTCGCGATAATACTTGGAGGAAATATGTCTTCTCGTATGTTTTTGAATGTGCGTGAAGATAAAGGATTGTGTTACAGCATTAGTACCCAATCAGTTGGATTTTCTGATATAGGAATGTTCACAACAAGAGCAGGAGTGAAATTAGACATGGTCTTAAAGGCGGTAGAAGCTATAAGATATGAATACAACTCTATCTCACAAGACGGGATAACTGATGAGGAATTATCTGACGCAAAAGCGTTTATGGCAGGAAGACTAGATTTAAGTACAGAGGATACAGAAGATGTTGCATTTTATTATGGAGAAAATACACTCATGCACAAAACGCAAGAATCTTATGAAGAGAAAAAACAAAAAATAAATAGTGTTACAAAAGAAGAAGTGAACACTCTCGCTAGAGAATTGTTACAGCCAGAGAGATATCATTTTGCAGGAATTGGACCAAAAATAGACGAAAAAAAATTACTTTCTTTAATTTCTTAAACGGAGTTTACTTGAGAGTAAATATAGAATCAATATCCTTAAATCCAAGTTTGGGAAGACTGCAGTCATATAATAGTCTTAACTATGCACTACTGTTAAACTAGATATATGGAAGAAACGCATAATATTCATATACCAATTAAGTGGAAAAATCTTATTTCTTATGAGTTTGATAAATTGTATTTTAAAGGACTTACTAAAAAGGTGCGAGAAGAATATCTTACACAAGTTGTATATCCCCCACCAAAACAAATCTTTCGTGCTTTTGAATTATGTTCACCTGAGGATATCCGCGTAGTTATTTTAGGGCAAGACCCATACCACACACCAAGTGTCGCAGACGGTCTTGCGTTCTCTACACAATCACAAAATAAAATCCCTCCATCTCTTCAAAATATTTTTAAAGAAATAGAATCAGAATACGCCAAATGTAATAAAGACCCAGACCTTACGCGTTGGTCTAAGCAAGGTGTGTTTCTTCTTAATGCGTCTCTTTCGGTACGAAAAGGAGAGGCGAACTCTCATGTGGATTATGGATGGCACACATTTACAGATGCCGTGATATCGGCTATTTCAGACAATAATACGCATACTGTATTTATGCTATGGGGAGCATTTGCGCAAAAGAAATCAAACCTTATTGATAAAGATAAGCATCTTGTACTCACGGCGCCACACCCTTCTCCGTTTTCGGCGCACACTGGATTCTTGGGCTGTAATCATTTCAAACAAGCAAACGAATATCTAAAAGAACATAGCCACAGGGAGATAGAATGGAGCTCGTAGCTAATGGGGGACGTCCGACGTCCTCCATTAACAAAAAGGAGATTGTTTGGTGTTTATAATATCTATAATAAATATGTCCAGTTAACTGGACATAATATTCTTTACTTTATTCTTTATTCTTTAGTAGTGTTGCGAATGTCCAGTTAACTGGACATAACGATATAGAATGTCCTTCACCAACTATTCCTGAATACGCATTTATTGGCCGTTCTAATGTGGGAAAATCTTCTTTAATTAATTACATTACGGCTAACAAAAAATTATCAAAAACATCGGGTACACCCGGAAAAACGCAATTAATTAATCATTTTATGATTAATGATAGTTTTTATTTTGTTGATTTACCAGGTTACGGTTATGCCAAGAGTTCAAAAAAAAATAGAGAACAATGGCAACAATTTATTGCCGATTATATTCTAAAAAGAACAACTTTGCTTAATCTTTTTGTGCTAATTGATGCCCGTTTACCACCCCAAAAAATTGATATTGATTTTATGGAATGGCTTGGAGTTAAAGGAATTCCATTTGCTATTGTTTTTACCAA
>ENA-ORDP01001273-ORDP01001273.1-marine-sediment-metagenome-genome-assembly--contig:-NODE-1273-length-14229-cov-38.025258_pt1 | contig 14229 bp, 16 predicted proteins | sample MGYA00248627_ERZ508539 | MGnify/ENA primary metagenome ERZ508539 (study PRJEB26208, sample SAMN05571518) | marine sediment metagenome | biome: deep sea; feature: Hydrothermal vent; material...
GGAACTCTTCGACCGCGAAATCGCACCATAACGCCGACACTTCGATTCACGTCACCCTTGGCACTACACCGCGTACTGGACCCCACCGATGCCCCACCTCTGTCGGCACCACGTATCCCCGTTTCATGTTTTTGGGTGCATGGTTCCCAGAATCAGTGACCTATTTGTGACCTCGGCCCCCGTATAGTAACCATGTGGCGATTCAACAGTCTCGAATCAACGTTCGAGACCTATAACAACGATTGAGGAGGTGTTGACGATGCGCCATCGTATGCTCTCTGCGCTTTGCGTAACCACTCTGATTGCCGGCTGCGCCATGGCCACGGGACCCGCACCACAAGCGACCAGCTCCAGCGGCCTGTCGGCGGGGAACGCGCAGCTATCCGTGAAAATGAGTTCCTCAATCTTTCTTCAGCCCGTAGGACCCAGGAAACGGGTAGTGTTTCTCGACGGCCACAACACTTCCAGCGCACAGAACCTTCATTTCGCCGACTTGATTCGTCAGCGCCTGAAGACGAAGGGGTACCGCATTACCAATGATCCGCATCGCGCCCAGTACATGTTGATGTGGAACGTGCTCTACATAGGAAAAGAAACCAAGGCGCACACCGTTGCCGGCGCGCTTGGGGGGGGATTCGGTGGGGCGCTGATCGGCAACGCGATCGGCGGAAATTCCACCGGTGCGACTGCTGGAGCATTGGCAGGTGCCCTGGTGGGTGCGATCGCGGCGCAGTACTTGGCGGCGCATAAATACATGATGGTGGTCGATATTCAGCTCGAGCAGCGCGAGCGCGGTGCAGTTTCGCGATCGGAAACAAACTCCCGCCAGGGGCTTGGAAACAGCACGATGTCGCGTGGCGGAAATCTCAGGGGGTGGATGGTATTCCGCGACCGAATCGTTGCGCAAGCAAAAGGCATGCGCCTGACGTTCAACTACGCAGTCCCGGCCCTGACCAAGGAGGTTTCCTCAGAGCTAGCTGGCATCTTCTGAGCGCGGTGGCTGGTGTGGTGCGCCCGTGCTTGGATTGCAAGCTCGGACGCTCGTGGGGCCTCCTGCACACCTACCCAGCTACGGCGGGTGACGGCGCGGCGGCCGGGCGCGGGAGGTCAGAAATGCAGTCGCCGTGATTCCTGTGGGGAAAGTGACAATGAGCGGCTCGATAAGGGTCCTTACAGGCATCCTGGTATTGGTACTGGTCATGTTGCTCGCGACCTGCCGCAGCGGCGGGGGGAAAGCCTTGGCTCCGCCGGCTGGGAACGGAGGGCAGGGCTCCGGCGCTCCACCGGCTCCCGTACAGAGTGTTGTCCTGCGCATTAAGCCCTTCGGAAGCGGTTCCATCGTCAGCAAACCTTCCGGCATCGAATGCGGATCGGGTTGTAGCCACTCATTTGTTTCGTCTGGAAAATTTGTGATTGGAAAACCTAATAAGCTGAAGTTTAATTGAAATTCACTACTTGATCGGACGACCGGGTTTCACTGAGGGGACAATAAAAGTTCGTGGAAACCGTACAACGGCACTACGATGGAATTCTGGCGTTCATCGACACGGGCCTGACAAACGCAATTGCCGAGGGCCTCAACCGAATTGTCAAAATCGTTAAGAACCGAGCCAGCGGATTCCGTACATTGGACCCATTCGCTGACCTGATTTACTTGACCGCGGGGGATGTGGATATTCCTGCGCACATTCCATCGAAATTCCGTACAGTATGAACGTACCTGAAAGCACTATATGGCCAAACCAGAGTTGATGATCATACGTTGCGAATTCTGGATATAGCCAAAATAATATCCCCTCTTTACCGGAGTTTTATGCTCCAACGAAGAAGGTTCTCGCTATGAACGCCAGAAAGATTATGGGTGTGGGCATTCTCGCCCTTGTGTTTGCTCTGACAGGATGTAAGAGCGGTGGGAGCAGCCAGTCGACAACACCGACGCAAACGCCGACGCAAACGCCGACGCCGACGCCGACACCGACCCCGACACCGACACCGACCCCGACACCGACACCGACCCCGACGCCAACGCCAACTCCGACCCCGACGCCAACGCCGACCCCGCCTACCGTTGCCGCGCCGACGCTGAGCACTCTGACGGCCGCCACCGTCAATGAGGGTCAAAGCGGCAGCGAGAGCTTCACGATCTCGGGCACGGGAACGCTCACGGTGACGGCGACGAGTTCGGACACCACGCTGTTGCTCAACGCCAGTATCACCGGTGCCGGGAGCTGCACCGCGGCTGGGAGTTGCACCCTGACCCTGACCCCGGCGGCAGGCCAGACGGGCAATTCGACGGTGACCGTTGCGGTTGCCGACAGCTATGGGCAGAGCGTCACCGGCACGTTCACCTTCACCGTGAACGCAGTGGTCCAGATCAGTTTTTTCGGTAGCGGCACCATTACCAGCCAGCCCACGGGAATAAACTGCACTAAAAATTGTAGCGCCTCATTCCCCGCTGGGACCCAGGTGATCCTCACGGCCGAGCCGGGCGCGAACGAAACGTTCGCCAACTGGGGCGGCTGCGACAGCACGAGCGGCAATCAATGCACCGTAACGCTGAATGCCAATCGGCTGGTGCTTCCCACCTTTGCTTCCAGTGCCCCGGTGCAATTACAGCCGAACGTAAAGGTGCTCAGTGCAGCGACGTTGCAGGCGATAACCAATCACGTCGGCAACACCTACTATTTCGCAGCAGGCACCACCGCAGCCGCCAACCTCGCTACAGGCGACGTGATCGTCGGCCACTCGGGCACCATCGGTGTACTTGCTCGCGTGGTATCGGTCACCACACTCCCCACCGGCACCATCGAGGTGGTGACCTCGCCGGCGCGGCTCAGCGATGTGATCGCCTCGGGCACGGTGTGGTTCTCGGGACCGCTGAGCGTCTCGCAGAGCAAAATACGGAAAATGCGACTCGTGCAGGGCGTGACGCGGGCATCCAGCGGAAAGACCTGCGGCACCAGTGAAAATGGCAACTACATCCTTACCAACGGCCCAACCTCGCCAACATATAATCTGAAGAAAGTTAGTTTCAATATGACCGCAGCCGACGGGACAACGGTTACGGGAACAATTGGGGGATGTATTGGCTTGAAGGTGACGGCGAACCTAGCTATAAACTATGAGCTGTTCTATGGCCTGCAGCAGCTGAAGTTCGTGTTCATCCCTACAACGGCCCAACAGCTTGACGTAAGCGTTAGTGGCTCCATAAGCGGGACCAAAACATTCCCAATAATGACGATTCCGCTCGGCGTTATTCCTCTGGGCCTTATAGATTTGGTGCCGACACTCGATGTTAATTTGAGTATCTCATCCACGGCATCGGGTCAGATGACAGCTAGTGTCACCACGTCTGAGTCGTTTACCGGGGGGGTCGATTATCTTAAAGGCAGTGGTTGGAATATAGTTTGGTCCCCCCACTTTCCTAAGCCCGTGTATCAAGTTCAAATGCCGACTAAAGCCACTGTCAAACCCGCTGTGAACATTAACTTGGCGACCCAATTAGAGGATATTGCCGGTCCCAATCTTATTCTGCAAGCTTATATTCAGGGCAAAGCTTGGATACCACCAAGCTGTTCTGTTATAGACTGGAACTTAGACTACGGTTTTGACATAAAGGCCGGCTTTCAAGTCGCGCCTTTCGGATGGAACATAGCTGCCTACGACCCAACCCTTTATAATAATCCGATTCCGATAGCCCAACATCGGCAAACCTGCACGTCGCAAGACACCACCCCGCCTTCAGTGCCGCAGAAGCTAACCGCGACCGCAGTATCGTCCTCCCGGATCAACCTCACCTGGAACGCTTCCACCGACAATACCTCAGTCAAGGACTACAAGGTTTACAACAACACCAATTTGTGGAAAACCGTAACGGGGACCTTCGTCGCGGATACGGGACTTGCGCCAGGTGCCCAGGCCTGCTATTCGGTCGTAGCGGTGGACGTTGCGGGCAATGTCTCGGGTCCCACAGCAACGGTCTGCGCCGCGACCCCGCCTGCAGTTGATAAGACGCCACCGACTACCCCCACGGGGCTCAAGGTTTCCACCGTGGCGGGCGACTCCATCACGCTCTCCTGGAATCCTTCGACTGACAATGTGGGTGTCCGGGGCTATAAGGTCAGCCGCAACGACGCGTCAATCGCCTCCATCACACAGGCCCCCTATACGCAGTATACCGACACGCCACTCGCGGCAGGCACAAAATACTGCTACACGGTCGAGGCATTCGATGCAAGTGGGAACTGGTCCGCTCAGAGTGCGAACGTCTGCGTTACTACCGCTACCGCTACCACCCCGACCGGAAACTTCGCTCCATTGCAGGAAGTGAACCCTATCGATGGTGTCGCGGGCGACGGATTTGGGGCGTCGGTCGCGATCGACGGGACCACCGCGGTGGTAGGGGCGCCGAACAAGACGGTAAATGGCCGCTCTGAACAAGGTATGGTCTATGTATACACCTATCAGAACGGAGCCTGGACCCAGAGCGCAGAACTCACTGCGAGCGACGGCTCTGCGTATACCGCTTTCGGGACCTCAGTTGCTATCTCAGGAACCACAATCGTTGTGGGGGCACAAGGTGAGCTAACGCCAAGCGAGTTATTTTTGGGGCAGCAGGGAGCAGTCTATATTTTCAAGAAACTGAATGGAACCTGGGCTAAAAGTGCTAAGCTTACCGCAGCTGATGGCGGGATGGGCGACAGCTTTGGTACGTCGGTTGCGCTTTCTGGATCCACGCTCCTAATAGGGGCTCCGTACAAAAACTCCAGCAACGGTGCAGCGTATGTCTTTACCAACAAGACTGGTGTCTGGGTTCAGAGTGGGGAACTGGTCGCGGATGCATATGATCGCTTCGGCACCGCAGTTGCTATCTCCGGTGCCACCGTTGTGGTGGGTGCACCAGCAGCAGGTTTTGGAGGAGGTGTAGCCGCCGTCTTCACCGAACAGAATGGCGCTTGGGTTCAGAGAGGCGAACTCTCCTCAACCGCCCTTAGTATTGGTCACTTTGGCACCTCGATCGCATTCTCAGGTGCAACGGCATTTGTGGGGGCTCCGTCGTGGTTAGCTGGAGGGGGCGCCGTTCACAGCTATGCCGATGCTGGTGGGGGAGGGGGCATCGTTTACAACTATACCGATCAGGACAACATCTGGGCACTGAGTAGCCAGCTTGCTGGTAACCACCCCTCGGGTTTTTACAGTCCCTTGTGGGGAGATGCCTTCGGCGCGTCAGTCGCTGCCTCCAGTACAACCGCAGTGATAGGGGCTCCCGCTGAGCCGGTGAATGGCCAGTACGATCAGGGTGCAGCCTACGTCTACACCACTCATAACGGAATTTGGACCCGAAGCGCGAAGCTTATGGCGAGTAACGGTGCAGCGAATGACAACTTTGGCGCTTCAGTTGCCATATCCAGCACGACCGAATTGGTAGGGGCACCCAATACAAGCAACGGTGGCGCGGCCTATTTCTTCAGTCAATGAACCCGAACGTAATAGTTGATGGGTCCGGTTCCGCGCCAGTCAATCGCGAGTCTCTCAAAGGGGTTCGCCCGCTGGAGGTTGTTCTGCCATTTATAAACATTGTGTTGATCTGCGTGCATTCCCACAATGTGTTACAAAGTGTGCAGTTAGCGACTCGTGCTGCGCGGGGGAACAAAACGTATAATCTCTAAGCTTGACTGAGGTTAGATCCTAAACATACTATATTTTTTATTCCTCTTCATTGTGTTAGCGTTTATGGGTGGGCTCTAAGTGAGGAGGCTGTGTGCTCGGTGGTGGCCCGCAGCGACCTGCCTGGACGAAAGGCCGGAAACTAGTGGCGCTTTCATATGCACGAAATCGGCGAATAGTTGCCGTCGCGCAGCGACGGGGACGGCACCCCAAAGCGGATTCGCAACGTGAGGACGACGAGTAGGTACTGAGGGACTTGGACATGGCGCCCATCGACAGAATCAAGTTCGACGGCTCCTCTGACGTGCTTGTGTGCAAGTGGCCAAGCGAGAAGATCGTCCTTGGCGCTCAGCTCATCGTGAACGAGAGCCAGGAAGCTCTTTTCTACAAGGGTGGCCAAGCTCTGGACCTGTTCGGCCCAGGAACACACACGCTAACAACTGCCAACATTCCACTGCTCCAGAAGATCATCAACCTCCCCTTTGGTGGCAAGACGCCCTTTACGGCCGAGGTCTACTTCGTTAGTCGAGCTGTCGTACCAGGTCAGCACTGGGGCACTAAGAAGCCGATCATGCTCCTTGACCCGCGCTATCGAGTGACCATTCCGCTTCGAGGATACGGTGAGTACGCATTTCGGGTGACGAATTCCCGGGAGTTTGTCGTTGAGATCGTTGGAACTTCTGGCGGTGCAGATGCCGATGACATTGCATCAACGATGATCGAGTCGCTCATCGTGAGTTGTATCCAGCAGGCGTTCGGTGAGTTCCTGGTGAACCGCCAGGTGTCGGCGCTTGAGATCCCGGCGCACACTGGTGACGTGGCCAACTTGGCAAGCGAGCAGCTCCGCACCCGGTACAGCACCTTCGGAATTGAACTCATCAACTTCAGTATCGAGAGCATCAACTTCGATCCGAATGACGAGAGCGTGAAGCGCTTGCGATCAATGCTCGATGAAGCTGCGCGTCTCGACGTTGTGGGAGATGCGTTCCGCAGGAATCGGGACTTCTATCACTCCGAACGGCAGTTCGACGTTCTTCAGAGTGCCGCCGACGGAGATGGTGCTGCGGGAAACCTTATGGGTGCCGCAATGGGCGTGGGCATGGGCTTCGGTATTGCTGGCCCCGCGATGGACGTCGCCAAGCGATCGATGGATCAGGACACGCAAGCACAGAAGGGACGGTGTCCACAGTGCGGTGCGGCACACGAGGCCGGGACGAAATTCTGCAGCGAGTGTGGGCAGAAGATCGCGACACTTGATAGCCTAGCGTGCTCAGAGTGCGGCACAGAGAACGCCCCTGGGGTCAAGTTCTGCAACAACTGCGGGAACAAGATGGCGCCCGCAACGTGTGGGAGCTGCGGGGCGCAACTCAATCCCGGAAGCAAGTTCTGTGGCAAGTGTGGTGCGAAGACGTGACAGTACTCGACGCCAACGCTGACCGGAGGTCGCCGTGAGCGATGGCGAACGGCACATGTCCCTCGTCTTCCCGCTCGCTGGTGCGGTGATCATGGCCGTTACCTTATTCTTGTTCCACCAGTTGCGGGAACCGGAACTGCGGAGCGACACCTTCGAGTTCACAAAATGGCTCGTATTAGCCCAGGAGGCAGCCCTGTTTGGCGGGCTGGATTTTGTCGCCGCACAAGCGGGCGCCTCTCGTACTGCGGCACCCGTTTGGGGCAGCTACATCACCATAATCGTGCTGTACAATGCCGTGGCTGTCGGAACCGTCCTGTTGTTTAATATCTGGATGCTTCCGCCAAGCGTAGCATCAGCTAATACGTACTACACGATCTGCATCGCCGAGTCTGGATTGGCGGCGGTGCTCGTGTTGATACAAGTTGTTGGGATTACCGCCCGTTCCAGGCACTCAGAGTCGCAGGCAAGTCGACACAACGTTGATGATCTGGTCCATTCCTGCGAGCGCTGCAAGCGAGTCTTGTCTGTGGCCGAAGCAAATGGAGCGACTCGTGAGCTGGCGGCGTCGCTACGTGAGTTGCCGCGGCAGCTCCGGTTTTCCGAAGGACTGAGACAGAATCCTATACTGGCCTCCGATGTTGGACTGCGCTTAGCGCATCTGGAGCAGCATGCGAATGAGAGCATGGACGACGAGTCGACTGAAAAGGCGGTGGGACTGGTTCGCGAAATCCAGGCTCTCGCGGGGCGGCGAGGATGAACGAGCCGAGCGCTCGTCCCGTGGTCGGCCCAGTTGGCATCTGCGGCGGTATCCGCAGCGGCGGCTCGAGCAGACATGGACACGAGGGGAAGCTCGGGCCTCGTACCTGCCTTCCATCCTCGGATCCTGGGCGCGCGCAGGGGTGCGGCAGCGCGTCGTCGCGGAGCCCTGGAAGTCCTCGGGCGGAGGTGCATTCGTTGCATCTCGTGATGGCTGGGTTGCTGCTAGCGCTGCTAGGCGCGTTCACGTACCTGAGGCGACCGGCGTTGCTTTGCCTGGCGGTCGTGGCAGCCCTCGTGGGCCCATTTGGGTCCGCTGCCCCTGCGTACGGAGCGACTGGAGTGCTTGCTGTGGTGCTGTTGGCGACAGCGGAGTGGCTGTTGAGTCGGAGTGCAGGATCTCGCCTTCTGTGGCCACCTGCGCTTGCCCTTCTGGCTGGCGTATTTGGGGTGTGTCTCGCGCTGTTCCACGTCTGGGGAGATCTGGCCGCGCTGCAGTTCCTAGGCGGCGGGATGTTGCTGACTTTGCCCTGGGTGCCAGCCGCGTCGGCTGTGCAACTCGCGTTGAGTGGTCGGCCCACTGACTGTGACTCGGTGGCCACGATCGCGGTGACACGGACGTTGTTGTCGGCGTTCCGGATGCGTGTTAGGGAACGCAGCATCGGTACAACGGACGTTGGCAGGACAGCGGCGACCCTCTTGGTCCGTCTCGACGAACTCGATGCACAGATTCCACGAATGGCGTCCAGCGAGCATTGTGAGTTTCGGCAAGTGCTGTTGTCTGCGCAATCACTCTTGGAAGCTGAATTTGTCGAAGATGCTCTGGAGGCTGTGGTAGTAGGCTTCTCCGTAGGCGGCGGCAGCAGCCCCAGTAGAGTGCTCGAAACTCTTCCGGCCGGGCAGTGCAGGTGGTTTGCCCGCAATGGAGTCGCGCTGATTCACGCCTACCATCGAATCGTTCCGGAGCACCGCCGTCGTGGCTGCCGCTTCGAACCAACATGTTCCGCATACCTGGAAGAAGCGCTGGTGCGGCACGGCCTGCTGGGCGGCCTGTGCCTCGGTCTGAAACGTGTGCTGAGATGTGTGCCGTACGGTGACGCCGGATTGGATCCTGTTCCGGACCCACAGGAAAAATCTTCCCCCGTCGCGTGCGGTCCACCCGCAGGACGGTAGTGAAACAAGTTTGCCCGAGACCAACAATTCTGTACAAGGAGAACCAGCCATGAAGTACGAGTACAAGATTGATTACCTGGAAGCGATCGTCACGGACAAGGATGCCAGGAAGGGACTCATTGGACCCAAGACCGCCGCGCAGGTGGAGACTAAGCTCACCGAGTGGAACGAGAAGGGCTGGGAGTACTACCGGTCGGACGTACTTCGCGTCGAGGTCAAGGCGACCAGCTGCTTCGGCAAGCCGACCGGCGAGTCCGTAACGAGCAACATCCTGATGTTCGTGTTCCGCCGCGAGGTCCGCTAGTGTACTGCAACGGATAAACTATCCACTGAGAGTGTGAGGCAATCGGCGTAGGCTGGGCCGAACTTGCGAAGCCCAACCTACTTCCGTGTATTGTTTAGAGCTATTTGCGAGACTCTGATTATGTACACGTTATTCGGTGCACCACACTAGTTGCCGCTGATCGAACCGGCAGCAAGCCGTGGTGTAACGACGTAAGCGGGTGCTGCAATGATGAAAGAATGCAAGTCCTGCGGAGCTCCTTCGGAGCAGGAGAGCCTCGGAGCTTCGTGGAAGTGCGGGTTCTGTAAGTCAGTCAATTACGACGAGAACTATGTCGAGGCCTACTTCGCTAAGATCGACGTCGCCAAGTTGTCGAGCTACATGCGCCTCGCCAAGGCCTCGTACGAAGCGGGCAACTTCGAGGATGCCGTTGCCAAGTTTGACAAAGCGTTGACGGAGAATGCCGAGAATGCGGAAGCGTGGGCCTACAAGGGGTTGGCGCTAGCGCACGCGATCAACCTCGGCAACATCGACAAGATTCCGAGTGAGGTCGATCAATGCTTTCTGCAGGCGAACTCATTGACGACGGATGGTGATGACTTCGTCGAGGCTGCACATGCAGTGGCGCGTGAGCGGGTCGTCTCGGAACTCGTCCGTAGCGCGGTTCGAGAAGTGGAGCAGGCGCAGAAATCCGCGTTTGCGTTCTCGCACGACTCTGGCGAGGCACGGGAGCATGCTGGCGGACGATACGGAAACGCGTTTCGGGCGTTGGGGGTATGCTTGGCAATGCCATCTTCGAACGTGCGCCAGATGGTAGATGTGTGCCGCCTGACGGTGGCCACTTCGCAAGAGCCGTTCGCGCCGTCAGCTCCCACCGTCCGGCAGGCCGCACTCGACTACTTGGAGGAAGTTCGCGTCAGGTTCCCATCGCTGCAGATAGATATACCGCAGCCGGTCAAGGCGAAGAGCGCCTGTTTTCCATCGGGTGCACGCATCGCGACAGGATGCAGAAGCTGGACGTCGATACGCGATCTGCACGTCGGTCAAACGGTGCTCGCATATGATCCGCACGAGCATCGCTGGGAGCCTGTGGCGGTAGTCCGTGTTTTCCAACATCCACCCGTGCGCATCGTGGAGTTGTTGCTCGACGGTGGCGGAGTCGTCGCGACGACGGCGTCACACAGCTTCTTGACTGCGCACGGCTGGTGCCGTGCGGGCCAGCTGCGGCCTGACGACAGCTGTTTGGTGGCAGAGCCGGACGCGCGGGGAGAGTGGCGAACCGTGCGTCACCTGCGGCTGACGCACCGTGAGGAGCCCGTCTACAGCTTCATCACCTCCCGCCACCACATCACCTGCGTGGATGGTGCCATCGTTCATGAGTTCACCCGGTTGCGCTCCCTGCGGATGTGTCTCCATGCGCTGGTTATCGATCCACTGTGGGCTGCCGTGCATGCGGTGCCATGTGTAGCTACCAGGGAGAATAGGGGACAGACCACGGTTTTATCGGAAAAGAAGCACGCTTGGCGATTGTTGCCGCGCTAAATCAGGTGCAGTGGCACCTCGGGGAGGATGATACGTGGCCGTCTTGGCGTGTGGGAATCCTCCTTGATTGAGCCACCCGAAAATCTATCAGGAAAACCGTGGGTTGTCTCCTATCCCCCTATTTTCCACTTTATCAGTCGGTTAACTGTTTCTGGACGGATACTACACTAGATGCTGCTGTACTTCGTTGGACGCTGCTGTACGATAGGGGATACATATGATCGGTGGGCATACGCCTCCGGCCGTTCGGCTCCAGGCTGTCATTCGAGGGATGCGAGGCGCTTCTGCCGGTGGGAGCGCACAACCGGGTGGTCCCTCGGCCGAAGACCCCGAAAGACCCCAAGCCTAGGGAGTTCTGAATGGAGAAGGTACTTTTCATCCGCGCGGAGTGGGATGCAGAAGCCAGCGTCTGGGTGGCCATGTCGGACGACGTGCCGGGCCTTGCCACGGAAGCTGAAACCTTGGAAGCGCTGTCGGCGAAGCTCGAAACCATGGTGCCGGAGTTGCTGGACGCGAACGGCTATCCGGGCGGCCCGGAAGTACCATTCGAGCTGCTGGCCCGGAGAATTACCGTTACCCGCCGCGCAGCCGGTGAATGAGCGCGAATTTCGCACTCGAACTGAAGAAACTGTTGCGCGAAGCCGGGTGCCGCGTTGAGCGGCAAGGTAAAGGTGACCACGAAATCTGGTTCTCCCCCCACACCGGCCTTCGTTTCCCCGTGGACCAGAAGATCAAGTCTCGCCATACCGCCAACGCTGTGCTCAAGCAGGCTGGTCTGCCGAAGCGATTCTGACTTAGGGTCGGGCTTGCCCGGCCGACGACGCCGGATATCCCAACGCCGCGGCGTGCATCGTGGCCGGCGGGCCGAGGCCCGCCCTACAGGGGGATGCCCGTCGCCCCGGCGGGCAAGCCTCACCTGCACGCATCGGTGATCAACGCAAAATAGGGGACACGGTTTTATCGGAAAAGAAGCACGCTTGGCGATTGTTGCCGCCCTGAATCAGGTGCAGTGGCACCTCGGGGAGGATGATACGCGGGAATGACGGGGTCAGTTCTCGTATTGTAACATCTGCCCTCGGATAACCTGGCCCCTGTCGCAAGATGCAGGCCATAATATTCTGAAATTTCGCGGTAACTGTACGTTCCAGTGGCCTAAGCAGCACAGGAATGTGGTGGTGCGCTGCAGAGTCGATAACCAAGCATTCGACGCAGTTTGTATTGAAATCGTAACTGCCTTGTCTTGTGCGTACATTTGGCGTACACTTTGCACATCGACCGGAGCCGCCTCCATGGCCAACGCAGAAACCGTCAAGCAAGAGCGCATGCACATCCGCCTCGACGCCGTGTCCAAGCAGAAGCTGGAGCGGGCAGCCGCCTATGTCCACAAGAACCTGTCGGAGTTCGTCCTTGGACAGACCCTGAATGCGGCCGATGAGGTAATCCACCAACATGAGACCCTCACCTTGAACCAAGCCGATTGGGAGGTGTTCCTGGACGCCCTGGAGAATCCCCCCCAGCCTAACACCAGACTCAAGGACGCCTTCGCCGAGCACAAAAAACGCGTCCAGCGGTAAGGGGCGATTTGCTTGGATCTGGTTATCGCGCCGCTTGGTAAACAGCACGACCGGAAGGCCTTCGACTGCGGCGAACAATCCCTCACCAACTATCTGCATCGCTACGCCGGTCAGGACATCAGGCGGCGTGTCAACCGGGTATTTGTCGCCTCGTCTCTCGATAGGCCGCAACAGGTGGTCGGCTACTACAGCCTCAGCGCCGGTAGCCTGGATGCCACCGATCTGCCGGAGGCGCTCGGACGCCGGCTGCCCAAGTATCCGGTCCCGGCGGCCTTGCTGGGACGGCTCGCCGTTACCCAGTCCTGCCAGGGAAAGGGGCTGGGCTCAATCCTGCTCGTCGACGCCCTGCAACGGGTCGCCCAGGCCAGCCAAATGATGGCGGTCTACACGGTGGTCGTCGATGCCCTGAATGCCGAGGCGGCGAGGTTCTATGTGCAATTCGGTTTTACCCCCCTGCCCAGCCAACCGCTGAAACTGTTTCTGCCAATGGATTCCGTCACGGCCCTGTTTGACTGAGTTGCTGTCCGGTAAGCGTTCAATCGAGGACACCACTTCTCCAACCGAGTCCGATCTCAAGCTTACTGCGGGAGCGGCTGCGACCGAACTACTGGCTCAGCCACCGTCGAGAATCACTGCCGCCTAAGCCGAATCCGCCTCCCTCGTGTAGTGCAGACCTTCAGGGATCCTGGCGGTCAGATCCCTGCCTCCTTCTGGTGCCGCACCGCCAGGATTGCGGTAGTTACCCCGTCGAACCGATACACTACGACATAGCCGCTGGCGCCGAACTCAATCAACCATTCCCGGTATTCCGGATCCAAGTCTTCCATGGGCCGGCCGATGTGGGGCTGCTGGGCGAGGATTTTCACACCGCCCCGGATGACCTGCACCGCGCGGCGCGCGGCGCCCACATCTTTGTCGGCCAGGAACCTATAGAGCTTCTGCACATCGGCGAGTGCCGCCGGCGTCCAGATCAGACGTGGCACTCAGGAAGCTCCACGTCCTGGCCCTCTTCCAGCTTCGCCAGCCACTCGTCCGCTTCTGCCGCGGTAACATGGGCCCCCGTCGCCTGGTACTCATTCCAGGCCCGTAAGGCGTCCTGCTTGAGCGCCTCCCGCTTTTCCTCGCGCTCGACGTACTGTTGTATCGCTTCCCGCATGATCCAGTGCGCCGAGCGGCGACGCATACCGGCAAGGTGTTGAACACGGGTTTTCAGATCTTCATCGATCTTGATCGAGGTTGCCATGACAGGAACCTTTATCCGAAGGTATTACCTTTTAGTACCTTAGCAGGGTTCGGCCCGTCCGTACATGCCGAGCCACTGCCCTTTGAAGCGGCCCTGGAACAAGTGGCCCGTTCGCGTGTGACGCCGGTTCGTTGCCTGAGTATGGACACCATTGAGGTGTCGCATGCCTTTCGACAGATTTCCATCTGGGGTTTCCACAAGCAGCTGGCAATAGGCGTGGCACAGCCAATGGAATCGCCTAACCACTTCCGCCAGTGTGCGCAGAAATATCAAGCGATCTTCGTCATCCTCGCGCTGGTACCTGTCTACCACTAAAAGGTTCTTGGCGATATCGACCTTTAGAAATATGGTCATAATTAATAAAATTCAATTGGAACAAATAGTTAAAAATACTTTTTCTTGATGATGAATGGTTCGGTTTTGGTTTGGTGAATGTTTGGAAGCACTTGGAATGAGCTATACTAACCATAAATCCATATTTATGGAGATATGGGTATGAAAACCACGCTGGAATTGCCGGACGAATTGATGCGTAGCGTCAAGGTACGTGCGGCCGAGACCGACCGCAAGCTCAAGG
>ENA-ORDP01001274-ORDP01001274.1-marine-sediment-metagenome-genome-assembly--contig:-NODE-1274-length-14226-cov-4.659093_pt1 | contig 14226 bp, 12 predicted proteins | sample MGYA00248627_ERZ508539 | MGnify/ENA primary metagenome ERZ508539 (study PRJEB26208, sample SAMN05571518) | marine sediment metagenome | biome: deep sea; feature: Hydrothermal vent; material...
AACTGTATTTATAACTACTTTAGAAACAATTGAGGTGGAGGTTACTATGAGACTACTAAATCGTCCGTTTTTTCTCATGCTACTGTTTTTAATCACAAATCCAGCGAATAGCCAAGTAATTGATAACAACGGCATGGAGTCAGATGCATTATCCAGTATTTTTGTTGATGTTAATCGTTATGGCGGCATTAAAGTAGAAATTTCCTCTGAAGTTGCACACACAGGTACTAAATCTATAAAAATCTCTTACCCAAAAAACGAAGCCGGGGTTGAATTGAAAATACCACCGTTCACTTCGACTAAAACCCTCTACACAAGAAAGTATGAATATTATGCGCCTGGTTGGGAAAAAAACTGGCCAGTCGGACTTAAATCATCACGATACTTTACAACAGCGGATTATAGCTTGACTGGTGCAAAATCAGGTGCGTATGCATACATGTCTGAAAAGCTCATTTGGCAAACATACTCTACCACTTGCAATGAAGACTATGCTCTTGGACTCAACAATGCGATTTACAATAAAGATCTAACAACAACCTACACACCTTCTCAGCTATTTAAAAATGGCCTCCCCTATATTCGTACAGGCTATTGGTATAAATATGAAACCTGGATGGTATTAAACTCTGCAGTTGATGTTTCAGATGGTATTCTTAGAATTTGGGTTGATGACGTTCTTGTTTATTCCAACGATTACGTAATGTGGAAATCGACAAAAAGAGGGGTTCCAAATGGCGAAGGTTGGCAAAGTATGTGGTTTGGGGGTAACTACTCTGGTGCGGTTTGTGGTGAACCATCTCAAACATTAGATCGTTATATTGATGACTTCTATGTTTCTACGACTCTTGATAGAGGTAAGACACCATCACCACCGATACAAAAGAGAGTCATATAGAGTCATAGTCATGGGGTCTGGTATTGTCGGATCCCTTCTCTTCTCCTTATGCAATCGGGGTAAAATAACCGAGCTACTTTTACGTAGCTCGGTTTGATTTGACAGAGGCAAATTGTAACGATTTAAATATCAGTATTTCAGTTCATAGAGATCTTGTCAGAAAATACATAGTCACCACCACCGGCCGCACGATGACAACTGATACAGCCGCTGGGCATGCCTTTAGCAACTCGACCGGCCAGGTTGATCTTCATGCCATTTTTCATTTTCTTAACATGCAACTGACCATTGCCTTTGTATTTGGCCCAAAACCAGTTTTTATTGTCACTATCATAACCATTTTCGCGTTTGAACATTACGGTGATTGCTTTTAGATACTTTGCCCGATTTTTAGCAACCCTGGCATTAGAAACGCCTTTTCCACCGTAATTGCGTTTTATGATCGCTAATCCAGTGTGTCCATTAACCGTGATGGTCTTGTGTAAAGTTTCTAATACGGCGCCGTGAGGATGTTGGCCCTTATAGGGACGTACTTTTTTTGCATTTCTACCAACCAGATTGGCCGACTCAAGTGCCTTCCATACATTATTTGCATCCGTTACATCTTGCGCAGAACCCATCGGTGGTTTCATTTTCATGCCCCCCATGCTCGAACAACTAACAAGAAATATGCTCGTTACGGAGATGATGATGGTCGTATAACTTATTCGTTTTATTTTATTTAAGTTCATTTAATACACTCCTTCGTTTTTGGTATCAGAATATAAACAACCTGTCTTATTGATTATAATTGACTTTATTTTCTACTGTTTTTGACAATGAATACGGTTCAAACCGTAAATTGCGCGAATCAACTTTAAAGTAAATTTTATCCGAGAGCGGTAGAGGTGAATGTACAATCGCTTGATGCAATAATTTTTGCCAGCGTATCGTTCCATTAACTTCATTGAGTGCGACAAGTTGCCCTCTTTCCGTACCAACCCATACCGTATTGCGATGAGTAGAATCAATAGTTGGAATTGAACGAATAACACCACTTAATTGTTTGTGCCAATTCTCATCACCGGTATATAAATTTACCGCATGAAAGATGCCGTTCTGATCACCATAGAAAACTTGATCATTATCGACAACGGGAGAATAAGGTGCACTAACCTCTTTTTTTGACCATAGAATTTTATTATTTTTTGTATTAATAGCGATGACGTCCGGTCCATAAGTAGTGATAATCACTATGTCCTGTTTGGCGGCAATAGGCCGATAAACAAGCTCTTGCTCAACATGACGCTGCCAGAGCAAGTCTCCATTGTCGACATTAAATGCATAAAGCTCACGTCCTTGACCACCAACCACAACGCGATCATCAATGACTACAGGCGGATATAACCAGCCTTTAAGTTGTTTTTCCCAAATGAGTTTGCCGGAATCGATTTGTAATTTTCGAATGATCCCATTTTGACTGGATACATAGACGTGTTTTCCATTAACGACAGGGGAAAATAATGTCTCACCTTCACCAATGGACCAAAGTACGCTGCCTTTATTTGAATCGATGGCATAAAGTCCATTCCGACTGCCAATAAAAACAAATTTACCCGCGCATACTGGCTCGAACGTGCTGTGATGTTGCAGGACTGACCAAACGTATGACTGTGTCGTGTAGTCAAATTTCTTAAGCCCGGTTTCTCCAACGTAAAGATGTTGATCGAGGTTACATGGATTTTGAGGGTATTGACTGTTCGCAACGACAGTAACGCTAACGAACAACATTGCCCATAACATTATGAATCTGACGGGGTTTATTACCCTATAATTAAAGAAGTTAGTCAATGTTTTCATCTTTGCCAAACTACTCTCATACCCAATCGATATGGGATATGACCATGCAGATCTACTTAGTTCACTTGATCAGCAAATAAATTGCAAATAATTTGAAACTATTTATCGCCCAGACAGGGTAACCGTCTTTTTGTGAGTCGCTGACTGCCGACCACGGTGATTGGAAAGCTTTAATGCTATTAACCATAGTGATGGATGCTAATTCAAAATATAGCCATTCGAGTTGTAACCGAAAATTTAAAACTCACGTCGGGTTAATTTATTTTACTGGCGTAAATCTTGTATACTCGACATCAAATAATTGGTTTTCTTCCCTCTCAGACAATTAGTTGATGTATTCTATACCCTCTTCCATATGTAACTAATATCAAAAAACAAGCTAGGTAACGTGGCCGAACGTATGATGGAATGGAAAAAAGGTATTTGTGGTATCTGCCCCGCAGGTTGCTGGATCGAGGCTGGGATGCAGGATGGCAAAATGGTGAAGATTCGCGCCGACAAGACCCATCAACTGGGTATGATTTGCCGTCGCGGAAAACATGCCCCGGAAATCGTATATTCTGAACACCGTCTACAACATCCCATGAAACGAGTCGGCCCAAAAGGCCGCCATGAGTTTGAGCGGATCAGCTGGGATGAAGCTTATGAAATCATCGTTAAGAACCTAAATACGATCAAAGCTGAGTCTGGCCCGGAAGCCGTATCCATCTATACGGGCCGGGGTGCCTTCGAGCTTTCTTTATGCGACATGTATCAACCAAAAGGGGTTGCCGTTTCTTCGGCCTCGAATATTCTTTTCCCGTTTGGCTCACCAAATACCATGGGCGTGGGTGCGCTGTGTTATGTCTCTTTTGCGATGATCGCGCCGGATGTGACCTTGGGATCGATGTTGATCAATATGTACACCGATATCGAAAATGCAGAGCTGCTAATCGTTTGGGGCGCTAATCCGGCTACGGATTCCCCACCGCTGGAAATGTCTCGTCTTGAAACGGCCGCCAAAAGAGGTTGCGATATTGTGCTCATCGATCCTCGACATACGGAGACAGCGAAACGCACGGGGGCCGAGTGGCTTGCCATCCGTCCCGGGACCGATGGCGCATTGGCTTTGTCGATGATAGAAGTGCTTATCGATGAAGATTTGTATGATGAAAAATTTGTCGAGCAATGGACCCAGGGCTTTGATGAGTTGCTGACCTACGCGCAACATTTTCGCCCGGAAATCGCAGAAAAAATTACCGGCGTTCCGGCCGATAAAATTCGTGATCTGGCCAGGCGTATTGCTAAAGCATCCGGTGCGGCGCCTGTTATGTACACGGGTCTGGAATATTCTAATAGCGGTATTCAGGCGATTCGCGCCGTCTTAACCCTGTTTGCGATCTGTGGTCATCTCGACACACCCGGCGGTATTGGTTTGGCGATGCGTGACCAACACTTTCCCATTAACCGATCCTGCAATCAGGAAAACCCCAATCTGCAACGGGCTGCCGCACGCGACAAGTTTCCGCTTTACAGCGACTATCGCGGAGAATCTCATGCTTCCGGTCTGGTCGATGCGGTCCTGCATGGCGAACCCTATCCGATTCGAGGTTTGATCATTCACGGTGCGTCTTTGCTGACATCCTGGCCACAGACTTCCATCTGGCGTGAAACACTCTCCAAACTGGATTTTGTCGTGACGATCGACCGACAACTTACCGCTGATTCCGCTTATGCCGATATCGTACTGCCGGCCACCACGATGTTCGAAATTGATTCTTACATGGTTTATGGTTCAATTTTCCGCTTGCGCGAAAAGTTGGTGGAACCTGTTGGTGAGGCGCGCAACGATTATTTGATTATGGCGGAACTGGCTGCGCGACTGGGTTATGGCCATCTTTACCCACAAACTGAAGAAGAAATGATCCGCTTCGCATTGAGCGATTCCAGTTATACCCTGGAAGATATTCAGCACAACGGAGGTTGGGTTAAATTGCCCACGCCGATGATGGAATACAAAAAATATGAAAAAGGGGCCTTGCGTGCAGATGGCAAACCCGGTTTTGAAACCCCCGGCGGAAAATTTGAAATCTGGTCTTCGAAACTGGAAGAGTATGGTTATGAACCGCTACCAAAGTATACCGAACCGTCGGAAGGTCCACAGTCCGCAGTGGAACTTGCTAAGGACTTTCCCCTGGTATTTAACTCTGGCGCGCGTCCCCATACCGATTTTCGTTCACAACATCATGGTATCGAAGGTTTAAACAAGGATAATCCAGAGCCGACCGTTGAAATTAATACGCAAGATGCCCACCGCCGGGGGATTGAGCAAGGTGATTTAGTGGAAGTGCGTACACCCAGAGGAGCAATACCTTTTAGGGCCAGGGTTAGTGATGATATCGTTCAGGGTGCCATCGAAGCCAATATGGGTGGTGGTACTGCCGTGGGCCCAAAAGCCTGGCAGGAATGGAATGTTAACGAGTTGACTGATTTGTATAACTACGACGAGATTTCCGGGTTTCCCGTATACAAGGCATTGCTCTGTGATGCGGTCAAAGTGGAAGCCGGTGACGCAGAAGTGAAACTACGTTTGAACCGCGCAGATAAAGTGTTTGGGGCAACCGACGCACTGAGCGAGCGTGGGCCTAAACAAAACAAACATCGAATTTATCTGGACAACAATGCCACCACGGCTATCGCAAAAAGTGTCAAGGAGGCCATGTTGCCCTACCTTGAATCCCTTTACGGCAATCCTTCCAGCATCCATACCACGGGACGGGATGCACGTGATGCTATTGACAAAGCGCGGCGTCACTTAGCCCGACTGATTGGTGCCAAACCAAAACGTATTATTTTTACGGGCGGCGGCAGTGAAGCAAATAACCTGGCTTTAAAAGGGATCGCTTTTGCCCGGCAATCGACGGGGCGGCATATCATTACCAGCCGAATCGAGCACCCGGCGGTGTTACAAACAACGGCCTTTCTTGAGCGACAGGGATTTCAAATTACCTATCTGGATGTGGATCAGCATGGTTCAATCCATCCCGATCAGTTAAAGGAAGCCTTAACGGATGAAACAATCCTGGTTTCGATCATGATGGCCAATAATGAAGTCGGTACCATTCAGCCCATTAAGCAACTGGCGCAAATAACCCATGTTAAAGGCGCCCTGTTCCATACTGATGCGGTACAGGCCGTGGGAAAAATCCCCATTGACGTTGCAGAATTGGATGTTGACTTGATGAGTATTTCCGGCCATAAATTTCATGGTCCCAAAGGGGTTGGTATACTCTATGTGCGTAAAGGGCTTGTACTGGAATCGTTAATTCATGGTGGTCAGCAGGAATTTGGTTTACGTGCCGGTACGGAAAATGTCCCGGCGATTGTTGGCATGGGAAAAGCCGCTGAGCTGGCCCTGGAAGCGCTGCAAAAAACTAAGTCCATGTCCCGGTTACGCGAGCGGCTCCAGGCAGGCATTGAGAAACTTGTGCCCATGTCCCGGTTAAATGGTCATCCTACCGAACGTTTGCCTAATACGCTCAATATGACCCTGCCAGATTTACGGGGTGAATCACTTGTGGTCGCACTGGATCAGCATGGCATTTCCTTTTCATCTGGATCCGCGTGTAAGTCGGGCTCTCCCAAACCAACCCACGTATTGATGGCGATGGATCGTACTGAAGAAGAGGCTCACTGCGCCGTCCGATTTTCATTAGACACAAATACCACCCAAAAGGATATTGATATCACGCTATCCGAGTTGAAAAATGTACTGGGTGAAATCGAAACAACGGTGCGCTTTTTACCGTGTAAATAAATACTAAGCTTCTGTCTTTGCTTCGATTTGTGAATGATAAAACAATGTCTGGGTGTGTAACGAACAACAAGATTCGGCACCGTTCGAGCAGGAAAATCGATCTTCATGTTTTCCAAACTCGGTTAAGCGAGCCTTTATGGTTCTTACTTCTCTGATATTACCATCTATTTCTAACAATGGCTTATGTACAATATACATGTATGCACTCTACTCAAATAATCCATTTTCACAAGATTTATATCCTGTTGGTATTAATTTATTCTGGACAGTAGTGCGCGTTCGAGGGAATAACGAGAGTGTCTCGCTTCGGCAAAGCGAAATAAAATACTAACTAACCAACTTCCGACTGTTGAACCAGCGACCCCAATTGCTCAAGTCTTAAAAATATATCACCATGTTCCAGCAGTTCCTGTTTGTAATCCAGCGGCATCGGCAGGAGTTCGACAAGGCGGGCGCTGATCCATTCCAGGTCGTCGTAATAGGCGGGCATCGTGGTATAGGGTGGTTCGAGCTGGCTGATAATTTTTCTTAGCAGCTTGGCCATGCTCTGATACTTCTGTTGAATCTCCAGACGAGGTGTTTCCGGTAATACGTCTACCGTTGCGATGATGAGTTGATCGGAATGAACTTCCGTGTCGATGACTTCAAACCGCCGTGTACCGCGAAGTGTAATACCCAACAAGCCGTCATTGCGTTTATTCCAGTAGGAGATCGTCGTCAGAGTTCCAACCTTGTGAGTGTCGGCCGCCTCACCAACTTCGTTGCCATCCTTGATCAGGATCACACCAATTTCCGTATCGTGCTGTAAACAGTCGGACACCATGTCCAGGTAACGGGGCTCAAAAATACGCAATGGCAGCACACCGCCAGGAAACATAACAGTGTTTAAAGGAAACAATGGAACACGCAAGGACATGATTTTTTCGCTACAACTAATACCCGGTTATTCTGACTGTACCCATCACCCTGTTTCTACACACTTTATAAAAGGGTAAACACCTTAGTACTGTGACCAGCCATTTTCTCGATAGGTAGATTAGTTTTAGACCCTGATCGCGAACCGATCAAGGTAATTACAGGCATAAAACTAGTGTTTATCGGACTCGTCACCCCAACGAGGTATAAGTTCATGTTCTACTTGAAGTTGATCCAGGATTCTTGCTACCACAAAATCGACTAAATCATCTATCGAATCAGGCCTGTAATAAAAACCAGGGTTGGCGGCCAAAATCGATACCCCAATCTGCGCCAGTTTCTGCATATTTTCCAAATGAATAGCCGAAAAGGGGGTTTCCCTGGGCACCAGCACCAGTTGCCTGCCCTCTTTAATCATCACATCCGCGGCACGTTCGATCAGGTTGTCACTCATGCCATGCGCAATGGCGGCCAGGGTCCCCATCGTGCAGGGACACACGACCATGCTCTTTGCGGTATGAGAACCACTGGCGGCCGGTGCCATCCAGTCTTCCCGCCCAAATACCCTTAACTGTTCCGGGCTGGCCTGATACTTTTCGATAAAAAACCTGGCTAACTCCGCAGGGTGTGCAGGCAACCCCAGATCGGTCTCCATCGCAAACACCATGTGTGCCGCCCTGGAAAAAATGAGGTCGACACGATATCCAGCGGTTAGCAAACACTCAAGCAGGCGAAGCCCATAACACGCGCCCGAGGCACCGGTAAAGGCAAGAATAATATGCTTTTGATTAATGCTCATAATAATCCTGATTAGTTATTGCCAGCATCAATCGCCTCGCCCAAAATGGTATCGATCAGTCGCTGATGGACATTCTCAAAGCCACCATTACTCATCACCACGACATGATCGCTCTGATGGGCCTCACTTTGAATCTGTTCAATCATCGCGGCGGTTTCGTTACTGATGTTAAGTTTATGACTGATCGGCTTGAGTGCATCCTGCATCGACCATTCCAGGTGTTCCGGTTCAAAGACGAAGACCTTGTCGGCCTCTTTTAAAGAGTCCGCTAGTACAGAGGCATGCACGCCCATACGCATCGTATTCGATCCTGGTTCAAGTACCGCAAGGATACGCGATGAACCCACATGCTGTCGCAAACCCTGTAAAGTCGTTTTAATCGCCGTGGGATGATGGGCGAAGTCATCATAGATCGTAATTCCGTTTGGCACACCGCGTATTTCCAGGCGACGTTTAATACCTTCAAAGTGTTGCAGGCTTTCTGCCGCATGTTCGATGGATACGCCAACATGATGGGCAGCGGCCATCGCCGCGACGGCATTACTGACATTGTGCTCGCCGAGTAGCTTCCACTTTACGGCCACTGGCGCCTCTTTTTTAAACCAGACACGAAACTCACTGCCATCTGTCTTGATCAATTCCGCTGACCAGTCCGCATCTGCGCCGATGGTTTGTTTTTCTGACCAGCAACCTTTCTCCAGTACTTCGTTCAGCGAGGTTTCTGCCTCAGGATAGATCACCAGGCCATTAGCTGGCACGGTTCTAATCAAGTGATGAAACTGGGTTTGAATAGCGGCGAGATCGGCAAAGATATCTGCATGATCAAATTCCAGGTTATTCATGATCAGTGTACGCGGGTGATAATGAACAAACTTGGAGCGTTTATCAAAAAAAGCCGTATCATACTCATCCGCTTCGACCACAAAGAAAGGCGTCTCACCCAGTCGTGCCGTCTGTCCAAAATTTGCAGGCACACCACCGATCAAAAAACCCGGCGCCATTTTATTATACTCAAGTATCCATGCCAGCATGCTTGCGGTACTGGTCTTGCCATGGGTTCCTGATACTGCCAGAACCCATCGCGCCTGCAACACATGCTCGGCAAGCCACTGCGGTCCCGAACTATATGGCAAGCCTTTTTCAAGCACATACTCCACCGCAGGATTACCGCGCGACATTGCATTACCGATAACGACAACATCCGGTCGTTCATCAAACTGGGCAACATCATAACCTTCAAACAAAGTGATACCAGCTGACTCGAGTTGTGTGCTCATTGGCGGATAAACATTCGCATCACAGCCAGTAACACGATGTCCGCGTGCCGCCGCAAGTTGCGCAATGCCACCCATAAAGGTTCCGCAAATCCCAAGGATATGCAAATGCATCAGGCCGACGCCCCAGGAAGCAAAAGACTACTCAGGCTCATGCCAAGTGCAAACATTGCCAGGGATAACATCCCCGCGACGAGCGGAGATACTGACAGACCGTACCTGAAGATGTGCAAATAGACAAATAAGTACCAGCTAAAGAAGAGAAGATAGAACAGCGCCATTAAAGTTAGAAGCAGTGAAAACTGTTTCTCTCCTGCAAATACTATGATCAGATTAACCGGTAAAAGTATCACTGACATTAACAAATCAATGCCAAGCATGGCGGTAAGGCTCTGAAGGAATCGTTTGCTATGGCCGTGTAGTTTGAAGATTAAATAGGTAACGACGACAAAAACAATATTGGCTACAATGAGGTAGCGAAGAAACACTAAAAAATCAACTGTTTCTTTTCTCTGGCCAGGAATAAAATAGGTGAGTAACTCAAACAAAAAAGATGCAACAAAAAGCGCTATTAGCAGAAACAATGAATAAGGCACATCTTGCGGTCCTTTCTTGAAAAGCGCCAGGCGAACAAATAAACGAACAAGTTCAAACATCGAACAATAACCTTTCAGTAAAATATCTTGCAATTATATAAGCATTTACGCCATCATGGTATGAACATACCAACAATATCCAGTCAATTTTACAGGCCATGTCACAGCAACAACTTTCAGGAAGTCGTTACATCGAAACAGCCGATGATTTGCAGGGCTTTTGCCAGCAAATCGCCGCTGCGGAGTATATCGCCATTGATACCGAATTCATCCGTGACTCAACCTACTACCCGAAACTGTGTCTGATACAGATCGCCAGCCCGACGACCATCGCCTGTATTGACCCGATTGCCTTACCGGATTTATCTGCATTAAAACCGCTCTTTGCAAATCCTGCACAAGTTAAAATCTTTCACGCCGCCCGGCAAGACCTGGAAATTCTTTACGCTGATGTCGGTATAATGCCCGTTCCGATGTTTGATACACAAGTCGCCGCAACCTTATTGGGGCTTGGCGAACAAATCGGTTATGGCAACCTGGTTAAAGCCTGTCTGAATATCAACCTGACCAAACAACACGCACGCGCGGACTGGGAACGACGACCATTAAGTAAGGAGCAGGTGGACTATGCCGCCGATGATGTTCGTTATCTAGTGCAAATGTATCCCCGCATCATCGAAGATTTAGACAGGCACGGTCGGCGTGACTGGCTGAACAGCGACTTTACCGCCTTAACTGACCCGGCACTCTACCAGGTCGAGCTTTCACAACAGTGGCAGCGTGTATCCGGTAATCAGAAACTGCGCCGTAAACAGTTGGCCGTGCTACAGGAACTTTGCATCTGGCGTGAGCAAACCGCCATGGATAAAGATAAACCCCGTAAATGGATCCTGGCTGACAATAACTTGATCGCCATCGCCACCCAAATGCCGGCTTCGACCGGCAAGCTTTCCAATATTCGCGGTTTGAATAGCTCAATCGTCGATAAACAAGGTTCAGCAATTATTGCTGCGGTTAAGAAAGCATTAGACAAACCCGAAGAAGAATGGCCAACAGCGAAGAAACGCAACCAACTTAGCAAAAATCAGGAGGCGACAATCGAGGCACTGATGGCCATAGCAAAACTGAAGGCTTCGGAGCATAGCATTAGTGTCGGTGCCCTCATTAACAAAACTGAACTTGAAAAACTGATCCTCGGCGAAACGAATTTATCGATCCAGAGTGGCTGGCGTTATAGCCTGGTGGGTGAATCCCTCGTGCAATTTCTGGAAAACAAAGTATCCTTAAGCTATCGCAATCACGAGCTCACTATTACTTAAAACCTGAAGATGGCAGCCACGCTTTCATTTCCCTGGCGCAACCACAACGCATTCAAGTTGTTGATCGATAGCGACCGCTTCTTCCCGGAAATGCTCAACGCTATCGATCATTCTGAGTCCTTCATTTTTCTCGAGCAATACCTGATAAAGTCTGGCCGGGTTCTTGATCTGTTTCTTGATTCGCTTATCAGCGCGGCCCAACGCGGCGTCAAGATCTATATCCTGTTTGACGATTACGGTGCGAAAGGTGTCGCAAGTAAGGATCTGCAAAAACTGGCAACCGACAACATATACCTGGCTCACTACAATCCTTTTCGTTGGTCACAACTATATAAGAGTATGCGTCGAAATCATCGAAAGTTATTGCTGATAGATGGCAACATCGCTTTTGTCGGTGGTGCATGCATTAGTGACGAATATCAATTTAAACAGGCCAATACCATGAGTTGGCACGATATCGTTTTAAAAATTAGAGGTGATGCCGTACATGACTGGTATCTGAGTTTCGCCAATATCTGGACCTCGATCAACCAACAGCCCTTAATACCGTTAAAAAAAATTATTCACAATGAATTCAGTCAACATGGCCGCGTTGTATTGGCTCAGGGTCCAGGCAGAAATCAGGTCATCCGTTCTGCCATCAAGCGAATCAAGAAGAGCCAACAGAGAGTCTGGATCGCGACACCCTATTTTCTGACCACCCGTAAATTACGCCACGCATTGAAAAAGACAAGCAAACGGGGCGTTGATGTGCGTCTACTACTACCTGGTGCGATCAGTGACCACCCCTGGATCTCACAGGCGGCGCGCCGTTATTACGCCCGACTGCTGAGAAATGGCGTTAAAATATTTGAATACCAGCCCAGATTTATTCATGCAAAACTGATCCTGTGTGACGATTGGGTATCGGTAGGCTCGAGTAACCTCGATCGCTGGAATCAATTCTGGAACCTGGATGCCAACCAAACGGTAAACGATCCCGCACTATTGCAACAGGCCAGCAATATGTTTGAAACCGACTTTGCGGCGAGCAGTCAGGTCACTTACGATAGCTGGAAAAAACGCCCCCTTTTGCAGCGATTATCGGAATGGTGGTCCAGCTATATCGTCAGGCTTATACAGTGGGTGGTATTTTTTTCCGCTCGCATCAAGAAAGAGTAAATTTCATCGCACGTCTCTATACCCGACTTTATTAATCTGTTATTTGTGACCATCAAAGAGGCCTTATTTAATTACCATTAAATAAGGTCTGGGTAATACGCATTATGATACAATACCCTCAGTTATAAAGGGATTTATAAAGGGAGTTGTGTTGTTATGAAAACTATCGGATATGCGCCTTTCCTAATCTTGTCGTTGCTGATGCTACTAACAAGTCATGTCACTTACGCCGCTGCACCCGTGTTCGGCACGGCGGCTCAGAGCAAGTATGCGCGGGAAGTTTCCGCCCCTAAGGGAAAGGCCGTCATCTATATCTACCGACGAAACGACGATGGTCGAGGCACATCACCAACCATCACACTCAATAACTACGTGATTGGGCGGCTGGTACCGGGCTCATTCACGGTATGGACATTACCGCCAGGTCAGCTTGCGCTCCAGGTTGGCGGTGTGAAATCAGCCGGTTATTCAATTCGTTCGAGGGCCGGTAAAATTTATCGGTTTCGTCTTGCCGTGAAACAGACTGCCGCCGGCCCCGAGGCAAAACTCAAACTGATGCCCAGTTCTGCACGCCACGACATAGCGGGGACACGATTGCTTAAAAACCCGCGCGCGCTAACGGCACTCGCGATCAACAAGCCAGGCAGACCCACAACACCCAAAGCGACTGCAAAGAAGTCAGCCAAAATAACGGTCGTCGAACCTGAGCAGGAACAAACACAACAACCCGCGCCCGATGTGGCCGTGGCACCGGGTGGCATCGGGATTATGCTTAAGACGGGTATCATGACCTTATCGGAGGATACCCAGTTTATTGTTGGGGCGAATCGCAGTTTTGATAGTAGCGCTTCCAGTCCTCTTAGCATTGAAGCCTATTACCAATTTTCTTCTGGCCTGACCGCAGGTGGAGAGATTATGAGTTACACGGCAAATTTCACCACCGTCGGATTAAGCGATGAGCACGATGTCGATGTGCTTCTGATTATGGGAAATGTGAAACAATATTTTCGAAACCGCTCACGTCTGCAGCCCTTTATTGGTGCCGGGATTGGTAGCGTCACGACTAGCATTAGCGGCCCGACCATCTCAGGTGATACGTCTGGAATAGCCTACCAGTTACTGGGCGGCGTTGAGTACCGCAACAGTAACCTTGGCTTTTCTGGTGAAGTTAAATATATCAGCGCTGATAGTAAAAGCGATAATAATGAGAGTGTTGATGTCTCCGGTATAGGAATTTTTGCAGGTATTGCGTATCATTTCTAGAAAATTCAGGGCCACCATATCTCACCAAAACCTCTTCAATATGTTGATGCGAGGCGCTGACCTGCTCCCCTGATTACTAACGAACCACCGTATCGGTTTGTTCCAGCCACATTAAGAATAAATCGGAATAAAAAAAGCAGGCCAGTCTCACAACTGACCCGCTTTCGTGTTGCTTACAAAGAAACCAGGATCAACGACGGCGGCGTAGCTTTTTCCTGGCTTTCTTCTTTGCCTTCTTCTTCGTTGCCTTCTTTTTGGCTTTTTTCTTAGCTCGCTTTTTCGTTACTTTCTTTTTGGCTTTTTTCTTAGCCCGCTTTTTCGTTACTTTCTTTTTGGCTTTTTTCTTAGCCCGCTTTTTCGTTACTT
>ENA-ORDP01001276-ORDP01001276.1-marine-sediment-metagenome-genome-assembly--contig:-NODE-1276-length-14209-cov-40.681009_pt1 | contig 14209 bp, 13 predicted proteins | sample MGYA00248627_ERZ508539 | MGnify/ENA primary metagenome ERZ508539 (study PRJEB26208, sample SAMN05571518) | marine sediment metagenome | biome: deep sea; feature: Hydrothermal vent; material...
TACCTGCGCGACGGCGTCAAACGCACCTGGCTGAACGACGACCTGCAATCCTTTACGCCAACGCGCTTTATGCCTCCGGAGCTGATGGGCTACGAGGGCCGCGCCGTTGTCATCGATCCCGATATTTTTGCTGTCGCCGATATATGGGAACTACTGAGCCGCGACATGCATGGCAAAGCGATCATGTGCCGTATGCGTTCCGGCCCAAAGGGGCTGGTGGACCGCTGCAAGGCCAGCAGTGTAATGCTGCTCGACTGCGCCAAACTGACCCACTGGAAAGTGGAACAGCAGTTCAACGAAATGTTCGAATTTACATCCGACTACATGCCCTGGATCTGCCTGCGCAACGAAGCACCGGATTCTATCGACTTCTTTGAACCGGAGTGGAACGACTTCGACAAGCTCACCGCCGACACCAAGATGCTGCACGTCACTCGCCGCAAGACCCAGCCGTGGAAGGCCGGTCTACCGATCGACTGGCGACCTGCAGAACGATTCCGCCTGTTCCCGCCGCTGGCCTGGGCGATGCGCGCGCGCCGCCACCTGTTCGGCGAATACGGCCTGCTGGGTAACTACAAGGAGCACCCGGACAACAACCAGACCAACCTGTTTTTCGGGCTGCTCAAGGAATGCGTCAACCAGGGCATTGTCAGTGAAGACATGCTGTGTGAGGAAATGAAACAGAACCACGTGCGGCACGATGCCTTTGAAGTTCTGGAACGGACCCCCGACCTGGCACCGCCGGGTAATCCGCCGTTGAAGCTGTCGGCCGCCTGACACCCCACCCCCGGCGCAAGGACTCGCGCAAAGTACGATCACCTTGCCAAATGACCGGCTTCTGATAATCTATGCATGTTTCTATTCATTATCTATTCATTCTTAGTGCTGACTGAAAGGGTACACGGTCACTCATGGCAGTTACAGCTGAACAACTGTTACAGGCGCTCGAACGCCGCGGAATAGCCTATTCATATGATTTACAAAATGATTTAGGCACGAGCCAGGCAACCGTATCGCGTCTGTTAAGGGCTGCCGGAAGGCGCATTTACAGGCTTGGCAAAGGCCGGAATACCCGTTATTCACTACTCCACCATCTATTCACGATACAACCACTTTACCGCATCGATCCGGCCGGGGTGCCGGAACAGCTGGCGGAGATAGCACCCCTGATCCAGGGGAGATATGCCGTACAAGCCCGACGCCCGCAGGTCTGGCTCAGAGGACTGGACGGCACCGGCCTGTTCGATGACCTGCCCTATTTTCTCGACGACCTGCGCCCGCAAGGCTTTCTTGGTCGACAGATCGCCCGGCAACTTGGAGCACCCTGGCCAGCCGACCCGCGGCGATGGACCGCGACACAGATCCTGACTTATTTAATGGAGCAGGGTACTGATCTGCCCGGCGATCTGGTGCTGGGCAACCGTGCCCTGGAGACTGCCACCCGGCCACCACGGGAAACATCTGTCGATGACTATCCCGCACTCGCTGACCAGGTACTTAGCGGTTCCGTGCCTGGCTCATCCGCAGGTGGCGAACAACCGAAGTTCACAACCTTCGGCCCTGCCGGGCACGTGCTGGTGAAATTTTCCCCGCGTGGAAACAGCCTCGAGGCGATTCGCTGGCGGGATATCCTGATAGCAGAGCATCATGCCGGACAGATGTTGCGAGAAACCGGATTCGAGGCAGCCAATAGTCGCCTGCATGACCTTGATGGCCGAATGTTTCTGGAAGTTGAGCGTTTTGATCGCGAAGGCGCACTCGGCCGACGCCCGATGATTTCTCTTGCCAACATTGATGCAGAGTTCGCTGGCGAGGGTCAGGACTGGATAGCCACACTTCGCCAGCTGGTACAGACGAAACTGGTAGACAAGGCTGATCTGGAAACGGCCCACCAAGCCCAGCTATTCGGCCAATGGATCGGGAACACCGATATGCACCTTGGCAACCTCAGTTTCCGGCCAGAAGAAAGCGGCTTTCGTCTATTGCCGCTCTATGACATGGCGCCCATGCGCTGGGCGCCGGTACGCGGTGAACTTCCCCAAGACCTGGCACTGACACCACCAGTACGAGATCCTGACAGCGAAGAGTCATGGTTCAGAATCAGAGCACTCGCAACAGAGTACTGGCGCAGGTTGGCTGAGGAAGAACGTCTTTCATCAAGCTTTCGTGCTATCAGCATGACCTGGTGCGGATAATTCGGCAGGACCACTCTTGCCTTCCTTGGCATGGCGCGGTCTCCTTGCGTTATAAATCTGTCTCCTTTAACCCTTGTTCCCTTTAACCCCTATCAGGTATCCTTGTCGACACCAGGAGCAAACAACATGAACGATTATCGTGAACGCATCACCATTGAGCCTGGGAAGCGAGGCGGTAAGCCCTGCATCCGTTCCATGCGGATCACCGTTTATGATGTGCTGGACTGGTTGGCATCCGGCATGAGCGAAGCAGAGATTCTGGAGGAATACCCCGAACTGACCCAGGATGACATTCGGGCCTGCCTTGCCTTCGCTGCCAACCGGGAACACCAGTTATCGACAATTGCACCGGTTTGAAGCTATTACTGGACCAGAACCTGTCGTTCCGGTTGCTGGAAAAACTGGAAGTCGCCTATCCGGGCTCAACACAAGTCAAATTCGTCAACCTGGATCAGGCCGACGACCTCACCGTCTGGAACTATGCCAAAGACAATGGCTTTACCATTGTCACCAAGGACTCGGATTTTCATGAATTGAGTCTGGTCTACGGCAACCCGCCGAAGATCCTCTGGCTGAAGTGCGGCAACAAGCCCAGATGGTATGTACTGGGCTTGCTGCTAAACAACCAGGATCAAATCAATGAATTCTTCGAAAATGGAGACAGCTGTTGTTTGGAGATGTATTGAAAATAAATCTGTTCCCTTGTCCCCTTTTAAAAAAGCAAGAGCCCGCCCCTCATGAGCGAGAAAATAATGCGCGAACCCTGTCGGCTGCCCGCCCCACATCATCGGACAACTCCATATCTCCACCTTGTGGAAATGACTGCCCCAGCCACACTGCCCGTCCACTGCTCACCAGCTGGCGCTGAATATTTCCGACATCACGATGCATGCGCCGTGGCGCCAGCCGCATAGCCAGCCGGTGACTCAGGGGTTTGAATTGATAGTTGCGGGCATAGCGCCACCAGGGTTCGGGATCGGCAGGGTCATAGATATACAGCGGCTTGCCGGTAAAACCGGCTTCGGCCAGCATGGACATACTCTCTCCACTGACCACCAGCTGGTCCGCCAGTGCCAGATAACCCGGGTAGGGGTTCGCGGCCCTGTCTTCCGACCATTGGTAAACCGTGTTCGGTACCGTCAATTCCTGCTGCAAGGCTGCCATGACTGTTTCGGAGGTGCGGGCGCTGCCTGTTACCAGCAGGGAACCTCCGCCTGAATCCGCCAGGCGGTTTATGAGCTGCCCCAGGTGTCGGCCTTTTTCCCCGGTATAGACAAAGGGACCGCTGTCTCCACCGATGAGCACCGCAATATACGGGCGCGGTAAATGGGCCAGTTTTGGCTCCCAGACAGCCGCCGCCTTATCCAGGCACTCATTCGTAACACCATGAAGGGGCAAGCTATTCTTCAGGATGTTATGCCGATCAGGCAGAAAGTACTGCGGCGTGGTCACGATGAGATCGAAGCAATCGAGCGGTGCCCAGGGGCGCCCGACATGCACCAGCCGGGTTTTCCCGCCGGATTGCCTGCGGATCCAGCGCGCCACCGGTTCATTACGCCGCCCAGCGGTGATGACCAGCGCTGGCCAGGGCGGGGAAAGCTCGCTGGATGACGCCTGGTCCAGACCCGCCAGCGTGATACCCAGCAGGCGGTTGGTGAGCAGTTCGTATGGCCGGTATCTGAAGCACTTGACGGTGTACGGCCAACCCAGTGCATCGGCCAACGCCGTGACCTGCGTATTGTCCCCTGCTTTGTGACCGGTAAGCAGCCAGGTCAACGGTCCGGGGCTGCTGCCTTGTGCTGTATCATTCACTGGCCGGTTAAATTAGCCGCTTTAAAAATCGCGAGCTTACCTGAATCATCACGGAACTGCAGCGCCAGTCCACAACCCGGTAAATCCGGTACAATACTGCTATCAGTCAGCCACGCTTTCATTGGGATCGTTCTTGCTCCTGAACCGTTACATCACCGCAGAGATCATCAAGCCCATGTTCCTGGGCATAGCCCTGCTGGTCACCGTCTTCACCGGCTACAGCCTGGCGATCAAACTTTCCCAGGCAGCCCAGGGCGAAGTCCCCCTGTCGATTGTTGCCCGGCTGATCGGGCTGAACAGCATTATCGCGATGGAAGTTCTCCTGCCTACCGCGCTCTACCTGTCCATTATTGCCACGCTGAGCCGCTTTTACCGGGATTCGGAAATGGTTGCCATGCGTGCCTCTGGTTTTGGCGAATTCCGGGTTATCCGTTCCATAGTTCTGTTGTCCGTTGTGACCTCCGTGGTGGTCGGAGCAATTTCCCTGTACGCCCGGCCCTGGGCCTACCGCCAGAGCTACAAGATTGAAGCCGAGGCGCGCGCTGAATTCGACATCCGGAAAATCGAGCCGGGCCGTTTTATCGAATTGCAGAGCAGCAAATACGTCTTGTTTGCACGCGGCGTTGACAAAGAGAAAGGCCGGCTCAAAGAGGTATTCCTGCAAAGCGACAAAGGCAACAAAATACAGGTTACCTATGCCCGGGAAGCACTGCTCCCGTCGGTTCGCGCCGGTGAAACACGCAGCTTCGTGTTCCACGACGGCTACAGCTACCTGCTGGATCCGCTGGGCAGCCAGGATACGACGCTGAAGTTCAGGGAACTGATTGTACCGATTCCGGAAGTCACTAAAGATGTCAGCTACCGAAGAAAAGCAGAGCCCAGCGCCAGCCTGGCCACATCCCGGCTAAGCAAGGATATTGCAGAGTACCAGTGGCGAACATCAACACCGCTTGCAACACTGGTGCTCGCACTGATCGCCGTGCCCCTCAGCCGCAGCACGCCCAGACAAAGCCGCTACTACAGTTTTGTCGTGGCTATCATGGTCTATGTAGGCCTGTTCATCCTGACCAGCGCGGCGCGCAACTGGGTAGCAGATGGTAAAATCCCCAGCTTCCCCGGTCTATGGTGGGTCTATGCGCTCCCGCTGCTACTGTTTGCAGGTCTTACCGGTGTTCCCGCCCTGAAACGCTGGAGGAAATGAAATGGGTTGCCTGGACCGCTACATTGCCTGGAAACTCGTGCAGGGCTGGATTCTGGTCTGGCTGGTCATGTCATCCATCTTCGGCCTGCTGGCATTTATCGAGGAACTGGATCGCGTCACAGAACACTACCAGACCTTTGATGCCCTGCTTTTCGTGCTCTACACCTTACCGCAACGCTCCATGGAGCTGGCCCCGGTCATCATCCTGCTGGGTTCGCTGCTGGCACTGGCCGGGTTGAACAAGAACAGTGAAATTATTGCCATCCGTGCGGCGGGCGTCTCACTGTTGAGATTTTTTCGTTCGGTTGCGGTACCTGCGATGCTACTGGTTATTACGCTGTACGCTGCCAGTGAATTTGTCGCCGCTCCGCTCTACCAGGACGCTGAAATCCGTAAAATACTTATTCGCAGCAACAAAGCGAACCTGCTGAAAGGGAAAGGCCTGTGGTCCAATAACGGCGACAGCTTCTTCAATGTACGGACCTTGAAACACAGCAACGCACCGCGCAGTATTTACCTGTACGAATTTGACAAGACCGGGCGTCTGCTGAATTTTGTCTATGCCACCCGTGCCCGGCTCAACGAAAGCCGGCGCTGGGATCTGCTCGATGTCGGAGAAAAATCACTGGTCGGCAATCGCCTCGAAAGTCAGCACCTCGATCACCTGGAAATGGGGCCTTTCTGGTCGCGCGACGAGCTCCCCGCCCTGCCCCTGTCTACCGCCGGGATGACGCCCAGCGGGCTTTACGAGTACTCCAGCTACCTGAAATCCACGCGGCAGGTGTCGGAGCGCATTGAGCAACTATTCTGGCAACGGGTGTCCCTGCCGCTGACGGCGGGCGCCATGGTGCTGCTGGCAACCCCCATCGGGGCCGGCCTCGGCACCACCCGCAGCAGTGCCTTCGGGAAAACCCTTGCCATCGGTGCGGGTGTCGGTATTCTGTTTTACCTGTTGTCCCAGCTTATACAGACCGGGGGTTCGATTGCCGGCCTGACCCCTGCACTGGTTGCCTTTCTGCCCGTAACGCTGATATTCGGTGCTGCCGCCATCCTTATCTATCGCATGCGCTGAATTTGTCGCCGTGCTTCACTCAAGGCATAATCCGCACCGGCCTGGACACCACCCACATGACTTCTTTTGTTCCGGTTTTTGAGTTCATTTTATGCGATTGATGCTGACATTCTTCCGTGCTTACCCCTGGCAATCCGCACTTATGATGGTGGCTTTGCTGTCCGCCGGAATAGCGGAAAGTGTCGGCCTGTCTGCGCTGCTGCCCCTGCTTAATGTCGCCATTAAAAGTAATGCGGGCGCAGCTGGTCATACTATCCCGGGCGAAGCTGGAAATGACTTCGAGCGTATCGTAAACGAGACCCTGGCCAACATGGGCCTGGACCCCACTATCGGGGTGCTGCTGAGTATTATCGTTATAGCAGTCACACTAAAAAGCATCTTGCTGCTGATTGCCAAGAAACAGGTGGGCTACACAGCAGCACAGGTTGCGACAGACCTGAGGCTGGAAATGCTGCGCGCAGTGCTGCGCGTCAAATGGGAATATTTCCTGCATCAGCCCATTGGAAGGCTGACCAACAGTCTGGCTACCGAGGCACAACGTTCCTCGGACTCTTTCGTAAACGGCGCGACTGTTATCACGCTTGTTATTCAGGCGGTAATTTACGGCTCTGTCGCTGTTGCAGTCTCATGGAAAGCGACGTTGATCAGTCTGGCAGCAGGCGCAATCATCATCGGTGTATCCCATTTCCTGGTGCGTATGGCCCGCAAGGCCGGCAAGCGACAGACCACCCTGCTGATAGCGCTGTTGACCCGGCTCACCGATACCTTGCAGTCCGTAAAACCGCTAAAAGCCATGGCAAGAGAACACCTGGCGGATACGGTACTTGCCCTGAAGACGTCGAAACTTAACAAGGCACTGCGTAAACAGGTTTTCAGCACCGCGCTGCTCAACTCGGCCCAGGAAGAGATGTTTACCATCATCATCGCGCTGGGCATGTTCGTAGCACTGGTAAGGTTTGAAATGCCATTTGCAACGGTGCTGGTACTGGTAGCATTACTGGGCAAAATGCTTAGCCAGATGGGCAAGGTACAAAAGCAATATCAGAAAATGGTACTGGGTGAAAGTGCCTTCTGGTCGCTGAAGGACACTATTCATGAAGCCCGGCAAGCCCGGGAAGTCATGGGAACAGGCACCCTGCCAACACTGGACAAGTCGGTAAAACTTGAGGCCGTCAACTTCGCCTATGACAAACATCCCGTGCTTACCAACACAGATATCGAAATACCTGCCGGCTGCCTTACCACGCTGATCGGTCAGTCCGGTTCAGGGAAAACTACGGTTGTCGATCTCGTCATCGGCCTGCTGCGACCACAGCCAGGAACGGTGTCCATAGACGGTATTCCACTCAATGAACTCAGTCTGAAAGCATGGCGCCACATGATTGGCTACGTGCCGCAGGAAACCCTGCTGTTACACGATTCAGTGCTACACAACGTTACCCTGGATGACCCTGCACTGAGCGAACATGATGCTGTTCAGGCTTTGCAGGACGCGGGTGCCTGGGAATTTGTAGCGAATATGACGCAAGGTATACGCAGCACCGTCGGTGAACGCGGCGCGAAACTGTCCGGCGGACAGCGGCAAAGAATCATGATCGCACGCGCGCTGGTGCACAAACCGAAGCTGCTCATCCTTGATGAAGCCACCAGCGCACTCGACCCCGAGAGCGAAGCCGCGATTGGCAAAACCATGCAAGCCCTGTGTGGCAGGTTGACCGTGCTGGCGATATCACACCAGACAGCGCTGGTGAGTGCCGCCGATCGTGTCTATCGGTTACAGAACGGGCGTGCCGTTTTACAAACGACCGATGCGGCCTGATCAGGCGTAGCCGAACAGCGCACGGACCCTCTGTACTGCGCGACTCAGGTCCGACAACCCGTCGCCCGACGTTTGAATTGCCGGCTGCCCCAGCCAGACTGCCCGCCCTTCGGAGACCAGCTGCCGGTGCACCAGGCGAATATCCCGACTGAGGCGCAACGGCCCGAAGCGCATGATCCAGCTATAAGTCAACCCGATCAGACGGAAATCGACCTCCGTGTTGCACTCCAGCCGCATCGGATAGCCGTAACCACCCAGTTCCGCCATAGTCACCGGTTTACCTGTCGCGCAGGCCTCGCCCAGCATGGAGATGCTGTCCGCTGTGACAATCAGCTCGTCGCTCAACGCCAGAATGCCAAAATAGGGATTGCTCTCATCATCGGCCTGCCAGTGGTACAGATAATTGGGGACCGTGAGGTGGCTCTGAAATTCCTCTACAACACGTTTCGAGGTACGCGCACTTGTCGAGATCAGCAGGGAACCGTTCTGCTCTGTCGCCATCCGGTTGGCCTGCTGCGCAATTCTCGTCGCAGTCTTTGGACCCAGGGTGTAGGGCCCGCTGTTGCCACCCAGGATGACGCCGGTATACGGATGCGGCAGATGCTCAACGCGTGGCAGGAGCACCTGACCCTGTTCCGCAAGCCGCTCAGGCGTTACCTGGTTCAGGGGCATGGCGTTCTGTAACACCCGGTCGTGCTCCGCAAGGCGGTACTGGGGTGTGGTTATCACCAGATCAAAACGGTCCGGCGAAGCCCACGGACGACCAATATGCACCAGCCGCGTCCTGCCCCCGGACCGGGCACGAATCCAGCGGCCAACCGGTTCGTTGCGCATGCCCGCCGATATCACCAGATCCGGCCAGGGCGGCTTCAGTTCACTGGACTCATGCAGGCGAACACCGCGTAAATCGCTACCACGGAACAGGCTGGTGCGAAACTCGCTTTTGCGATAATTGAGCGTCTTGAGTTCAAACGGCCAGCCCAGCGCCTCGGCCAGCGCCAGGATCTGACCGCGTTCACCGGCCCGATAGCCGGTTACCAGCCAGACACGGGGGGTGGCATCGTCAGGGCCGGCGGCCGGATCAGATGGGGTGATGACAGGTTGATTCATAAATCCAGGCTACTAAGTCACTGGCACACATGGCACCACCGTCCAACTCCAAGTACAATTCAGCGTTTTGAATCTAGCGGCTTGTGCAAGCCGCGTCAATTTTCCGTTAACTGCATCCGGACGACATTTCTTCATGCCCGACTACAACGAATTCCTGGCGCGTATCTTTGAAATCCTCAAACCGGTCGCCAAGCAAGGCATCATCCTGAACGAAGAAAGCGAGCTGGTCACGGAACTGTGCCTCACCTCGCTGCAGGTCATGGAACTGATTGAACAGATCGAAGACCACTTCGATATGTCAATTCCACTCAATATTCTGCCGGACATACGTACCGTACACGACCTGGCGCTGCAACTGGAAAAGCTCAGCAGCTGAACCCATGAGCCTGTTTGACAAATTTCAGCCTATCGTAGATATCCGTAGCGACTTGCAGGCGCTCGGCATTATGCCGTTCGGCGCGGTGACGGAGAAAATCCTGTCCTCGACGGAAGCCATCGTCAATGGTCACCAAGTCATCCTGGCAGGCACCAATAACTACCTCGGTCTGACCTTTGACCCTGAATGTATCGCAGCTGCCAAACAGGCAATCGAGGATTTCGGAACCGGCACCACCGGCTCGCGCATGGCCAACGGCACCTTTGCGGACCACATCAGGCTGGAACAGGAACTGGCAAGTTACTTTGAACGCAAGTATGCGATCGTGTTTTCCACCGGCTATGCCGCCACCATGGGCATGGGCTCGACCCTCGCCGGCCCGGGCGATGTCATCGTACTGGATGCCGACAGTCATGCCAGTATCTACGATGGTGTACGCCTGAGTGGTGCGGACATCATCCGTTTCCGCCACAACGATGCCGCCGATCTCGACAAACGTCTGCGCCGCCTGGGTGACCGGATTTCCAATACCCTCATTATTGTCGAAGGCATCTACAGCATGATGGGCGACCAGGCACCGCTGGCAGACATCGCCGAGGTCAAACGCAAGTACGGGGGCATGCTGCTGGTCGACGAAGCACATTCGCTGGGTATGCTGGGCGAACACGGCCGTGGCGTCGCCGAAGCCGCCGGCGTCGAAGACGATGTGGACTTTGTGGTGGGCACCTTTAGCAAAAGCCTGAGCGCCATCGGCGGTTACTGCGTCAGCAATCACGCTGAGCTGGAAGCCGTGCGCTTTGCCATTCGTTCCTATATCTTCACCGCGTCACCTTCACCGTCTGTTATTGCGTCCACGCGCGTGGCACTGCGCCTCATGCAGGAACGGCCGGAACTGCGTGAGCGCCTGTGGGAAAACGCCCACCGTCTCTACGACGGCCTGCAACAACTCGGCTTGCAGGTCAGCCCGCAAGTCAGCCCGGTGATAGCCGTCACTATCAAGGAGCGCAACCAGGCAATTGACTGGTGGAATCAACTCATGCAGCGCGGAGCCTACGTTAATCTGGTCATGCCACCGGCCTCGCCTACAGACGACAGTCTGTTGCGTTGCAGTGTCAGTGCGGCGCATAGTCCTGAGCAGATCGACCGTATTGTAGAGGCCTTTGCTGCGGTGAAAAATTCGAGCAATTAAAGCTTTGAACCGCCAAGACGCAAAGAACGCCAAGAAGACTTTTCAGTGTACGCGCGAAGCGCGACACCCGAATACCAGGATTTTCTTCGCGTTCTTTGCGTCTTGGCGGTTCAAAATAATGGGTTCCAAATGGATAAACTGAAAATCATCGGTAACGGCCCGTTAAACGGCGAAATCGCAATATCCGGCGCCAAGAACGCTGCCCTGCCGGTACTTGCATCGACCCTGCTCAGCGCAGAACCGGTAACCATCCAGAACGTCCCGCATTTGCGTGACATCACCACCACGCTGGAACTCATGGGTCGTTTCGGCACCCGCATTGAACTCAGCGACAACATGGATCTGGTCGCGGATAATTCTGCTATCACCAACCTGTGCGCACCTTATGAACTGGTAAAAACCATGCGCGCCTCGATCCTGGTGCTGGGGCCGTTACTGACAAGATTCGGTGAAGCCGAAGTCTCGTTACCCGGTGGTTGCGCCATAGGTTCGCGCCCGGTCAACCTGCATATACAGGGCTTGAAAGCCATGGGCGCCGAGATCAACATAGAAGACGGCTATATCCATGCAAGAGCCAGTCGCTTAAAAGGCACGCGCTTCTTTTTCGATCTGGTTTCCGTCACCGGCACCGAAAACCTGATGATGGCCGCCTGCCTCGCAGACGGTACCACGGTGCTGGAAAATGCCGCACGCGAACCGGAAATCGTCGACCTCGCGCAATGCCTCAGTGCAATGGGGGCACGCATAAAGGGCGCCGGCACCCACACCATCACTATCGAAGGCGTTCAACAATTACACGGTGGTAACCACACCATAGTGCCCGATCGCATCGAAACCGGCACATTCCTGGTCGCAGCCGCCGCTACCGGTGGCCAGGTACGCCTGCGTAATACCGGACCGGCCTGTCTTGATGCAGTACTGGAAAAACTACGCGAAGCAGGTGCCGAAGTCACCACCGGTGACAGTTGTATCGAACTGGACATGCACGGCAAACGCCCCGGCGCAGTCAATATCACCACCGCACCCTACCCCGCCTTCCCCACGGATATGCAAGCCCAGTTTGTCGCCCTGAACACCATCGCCGAAGGCACAGCGACCATCAAGGAAACCATATTCGAAAACCGCTTCATGCACGTACAGGAACTGCAACGCATGGGCGCCGACATCGAATTGCAGGGCAACACCGCCATCGTACGTGGCGTAGACAAATTACACGGTGCCCCCGTCATGGCCACCGACCTGCGCGCCTCCGCCTGCCTGGTCATCGCCGGACTCGCAGCCGAAGGCGAGACATTGATCGAACGCATCTACCACCTGGATCGCGGCTACGAATGCATCGAGGAGAAACTGGCACAACTCGGTGCCCGCATCAGCCGCATACCGGGTCACGGTTCGGATAACGAAACCGGTGAAGACAGTCCTGCGAGCGCGGCTGGCTAAACTTTTCCGCCGATAAAAACTATCGGCTTTGATTAGACCTTTAGACAGGCATTGCCAGGGAAATTGGCTGAACTTCCGGAGTCGACCCAATAACGACGTTCATCTAATCCTGTAGGAGCGCCGCCCTTCGGCGCGACTGGTTGTATTACCAACAATCGCGCCGAAGGACGGCGCTCCTACGGTGCTTCGACATGAACGACAGGAGTTGGCCGTAATCTGCCATTATCCTATTGGCTGTAAGCGATAACTACAAAGGAAATCGATCCAGACGCTGGTATCGACCAGGATCACCGGCCACGGCCTTTACGCATCTCGTCAAGGTCACCCTCCCAGGATACTTTGCCCTTCAGATGCATATCCCGCGCAGAAATTATACGAATCTTCTCCCTGTGATGATGGATAGTGAAAGTTATGTGCAGTTGCCGCCCATCATCGTGACACATGTTATATAGAACACCTGGTGGTATTCAGCTGCAAGCGCCGTGGCTTCTGCCCCAGTTGCGGGGCGCGGCGCATGGCGGAGAGTGCCGCGCTGCTGGTGGATGGGGCGTGTGCTGGGCATCGTCTACCGGAAGATCAGTTCAGCAACTCGCCCGGCCCGCGATATCAGAAAAACGCCTGTCACTCACCACGCAGGGTAAAGTGGCGCCATAACCTCTTTTTGATGAGATCCCACGATCCAGGGGAACTTGGACTAACCCGTTATCTGTTGCTCCAACAACGAACAGACGTATTCTCGCTCTAATCATTTTAATGTAGTCAAACTGACACATTTCATATTTAGAATTCCCTTAAATAGTTAAAATCTCGTAGAGCAAGGCTAACCACGCCAGGTAGAACGTCTACGTTGTAGATGGCAATCATTACAGGACTAAAAATGAATAATTTTAGCAAGTTTGGCAAAATAAATGACTCAACATTTACCCCTTCTAGCGTGATCGCAAATCAACAATTCCAGGAATTCCTTAACCCATCGGGAGGTCCTGTAGCTGGAATTCCAATTCCAATACTGGATCAAAATTTGGCAATAAAAATTATCACTCGGGTTGATGACATTATTTGGTATTTAAACCGTTATAGTCTGGAGCTTAATTTCAAGCATGACCAGCTGACCATCGATGAATTTTTAGCCTATGCGCGAAAGTGGGGATTTGCGGGCGCGCAACTCCATGTAGCCAAAGGCGATCCTTGTATTTGCTTGACAGGTGAATCGGACGAATATCTGCGTGATCTTGCATACCAGAAAAAAGAGCGCAGGCTCGACTTACAGATAGATATTAGTTCCACGGATAAAAGCGAAATTGAAGAAGCGGTTCGCGTTGCCCGTGCCATGGGCGTACCGGTTATTCGTTGCTACATCAGATTGGGTGGCACTTTTTCTGAAATTGTCGAGCAAGCGATTAAAGATCTTTGTTACGCCGCTGAATTGGCGGAAAAATGGGGTATTGAACTTCTTCTGGAGCAACACGAATTCTTAACCGGCCCTGAAATGCTGGAAATTGTTAAGGCTGTCAATAATCCCAGTCTTGGTATTTTGTTTGACTTTGGCAATCCCGTTACAGCTGGCCGAGAGCCGTTAGACGATATAATGGTTTTACAGGAATATATTCGCGGTGCGCATTGCAAGGATGTCCTCATAGCCAGGAACGACAAAAATTGGGCACAGCTGGGAGTTCAAATGGGTCAGGGTGATCTCAACTTACCAAAAATATTTTTTGATCTCTTGATGCTGGGTAGTGAAAAACCGCAAGTCCAATTTTTAGCCATACAGATGGTTGTAGATTATTATGCTCAGGGGCATCGAGCCGAGAGCGATCTAAACACGCACGTTTATAACAAAAGACCGACGAGTGTGACCTGTCTGGCAGATAATTTATCTGAAACCGAGCTGCAAAAAAGACTACACCAGGAAAGAATGGATGCTCAGACGGGGTTTCAATATTGCAAAAATTTAGTTGAAAACTTAAAGATGTTTGGGACACAGTTCGTGGTTGA
>ENA-ORDP01001277-ORDP01001277.1-marine-sediment-metagenome-genome-assembly--contig:-NODE-1277-length-14207-cov-3.598643_pt1 | contig 14207 bp, 16 predicted proteins | sample MGYA00248627_ERZ508539 | MGnify/ENA primary metagenome ERZ508539 (study PRJEB26208, sample SAMN05571518) | marine sediment metagenome | biome: deep sea; feature: Hydrothermal vent; material...
CCCAAGGTTAATCTAAATGAATTAAGTGGATACCTTTTCGGAACAGCTATTTAGTTAAAATCAACCTCAACCTTTCATGTTAGTAACAATCTGCTATATGTATTAGTCAACGTTAACTTAAACCCATGGTATTATAATGAAGGTATCACAATGAAAATCTCGCTGCTTCTTATCATCACTTTATCGCTATTATCTACCCCCTCAAATGCCGGGAAAAATACAACTCTAAGCATCATAGCCAACGAACCTGTTACCATGATGGACCTTGGTATTTTAAAACTGAATGCGAGTTTAAGCAGGACAAAACAACCCGGTCTACGTGGCGCGACGATAGGTGCAAGATATAATACCGGTAAAGGCACCATAGATGTCAAAGTAAGTAAACCAGTAAAAAAAGCCAGTCGAGCCCAGTGTAAAAAATTAATTAAAAACACAAAGAAGATATTTATAAAATCGCATGGTAAAGAAAAATACTCGACCATCTATTATTACTTTCAACATGAAGGAACAGCCTATAAGAAACGCATCAACTGGAAGGATCTGGCTAACCATATCGTTATCACTGGAATAGCTATAACAAAGAAAAACTACCAGGAAAGTGTTTATTGTCAAAGCAGGCTTATGAAAAAGAAAGTCACTTACTAATTGAAACGAGGGGAAAATATAGGGTTTATTTATTCAGGATCTGCTTGCAGGCTAAAGAGCTGTTAGCTTTTTACTCTTGCCAGGCCGATAGTACGATCGGTTTCCGGATCGATTTCGACCAGTGTCCCGTTATCATCATAGCGAACCAGACCATGGAAGTACTGTTTACTTGATTCATGTAGGGTGTGATCAAGTGTGCCATCGTCCTTACCCCAGTTTAGCCGACGTTCTGGCAATCCAAGTTCGCGCAGCATTTCGCTTTCCAGCCGAATACATATTAGCTCCATTTCACGTCCTGGCACGAGACCTTCGGCCTCCTTTAATGGCAGTACATGGGCCTTGATCTCATGATGGAGAATCGCAAGTGGGTTGGAGACATCGCCGGTTGAATAATACTCTTCATCGAAGCTATCCGGTAAGACAAGCGCGCCACTTGGGGTGACGGTGTCTGGATTATCTCCATTACTGACAATACGAAAGGGGCGCCATTGACCTTCACCATAAGCGTTTATGCCCTCTTCTGTTAACGCGCCATCCTTTTTGCGCCATCCTGTTTCGATGAATCGGTTATCCCATTCGATGAGTCTTGCGAGTGCCACGGCACCCAGTTCAGTTTGTGCATACTCGACAAAGGCCTCTTCCACCTTTTTCGATGGCGCCAGCAGTTCAGGACCAAAACCGCCGTCGGCCAGATCGTCTGCTTCTGACAATCGCTCAATAAAATCGGGGCCTGGATTTATACTACGTGCAATGGCTTCACGTTCAATATTTCCACCCGAATTTTCCCCAACAAAAAAACGCTGAATGATTCGCCCGACATTTTCTTTACGTTGTTGTGGTGATAGGTCATCGGGTTTCACACCAAAGTCATCGTAGTCTGAAACAACTGAATTAGCCAAAACAACAGCGGATGGATGAACGATAAAATTATCAAGTGCCAGATTACTCATTAGAATTGACTCCCACTAAAAATAATGTATAAAACTAGTTCGCCGATACCGGCGTATTTGTTTTGCAAGCGGATCCTGCCTCTGGTAAAATCGACATTACTTCTGAGCCATTTTTATCACCCGAAAAATTAAATGTACTGTCTTGCTTGAGATTGACAACGACATCATAGGACGTTTCTCTTTCATTGTTATCAACCCAGCTAATCTGCATTAACTGGTTATCAACAAGCGGTTTTGAAAATATGAAGGACAAATACGGGTTCTTTGAAACAAATTCCCCCAGCATCATCTCAAACCAGGTTTCCCCCTCGACGCTGATTCGGAAATCTTCGATATAATCTGCCGGGACTTTTCCCCCGGTCCTTTTGTCAAGACGATAACCTGTTTCCATAGGGTGGGAGATAATGGTTTTAAAAATCTGTTCCCCGTTTTTATCATTACTGATGCGTAGTTTAATACTATTTTTTCTCATAATTACCCCCCTCCACAACCGATGGTAATTTTCACATTTTTCATGACCCCCACCAGACCCTCTTTGCTTTGCGCCACAACGTAGATATCACTGGTTTTTGCCACTTTGACGCGTAAGCCTACGGCCAGATCGGTGCCCTCATGAAGCGTGCACGTACTGGCGAGTGGCTTCGGATTTTTAGCCACAAAGATGGCCATCGAAGCAACCAGACCCTTGTCACCCGTTACACTAATGCCGACCACTGCACCATTTTCAGCAATATCAGGCGCGTTAATTTTAAGTTTGTCCGTATGGGCAATCACGTTGGCCTGACCTCCGTAAAGCATAAAAAGCTCATGATAAATATTTTCAGGCACCATAAACCGATCCCCTGAAAATGCATTCGCAGTAGGAACATTCCACGCTAAATTACTTAGAAATGGAACAGCCAAACTTGCTCTAATGAAACGTCTTCTTTTCCTGGATTGTAGATTCATCACAATTCTCCTTATGTACAAAATAAAGAATTGCAATTTTGAGTCCAACCTTTAAATAATCAATAAAACAATAAGTTGGAAAGATTCAACATTAAGTGAGGCGAAAAACAAAATGTAATTTGCAAGATTTTATTGCGAAATGAAACGGGGCCTGATTCTAAAAAAAGGATTCGGTGACTAATCTAAATCAGTCTCATTTATCACTGGACTTCCTTCGTCCCCTTTTCTACCTTTTGCTGAAACTTAAGAGACTTTATGACTTTTTACAAACCGGTGGGTTTGTTCGATGGTGGGTATCGGTTTATAAGAATTACGCCCATATCTTAAAAAATTTGATGTAGTTCTCAATTTTAGGAATTATCTGACCGTTTATCTCCAAAAATAACCACACGTGTGACGTGGGTTTACGCTGGCGTTATATTTAAAGTCTATATTGTTCGTATGTACGACTCATAAAATCTCGCTCATCAGGGCAATCGGCCAAAAGAATAGATAGTTTGTGCTACTGGCCACAAGATGGCGGGTTTTGTATCGTTGGGAGAATATCGATGTCGCATTGCCGTCAACAATTCAAGAACCCGTTCTTCATCGTAATCACTTTGCTATGGCTTTCCGCCTGTGGCGGTGGCAACGGAAATGGCACGGTAAACACGGGAGGTAGTCCGGCATCTGACAGCGCCGTGCTTAGCTGGGATGGTCCCACTACCAATGCCGATGTCACTGGCACCAAGCTAAATGACTTAGCCGGTTACCGGGTCTACATGTCAACCATGCCGGGGGGCTACACCGCGAGCGATATGATTGCCGATGTTCCCGCCGCCAACTCTTATGGCGGCGGTACGGAGAGCTATACGGCCACAAGCCTGTCACCGGGTACGTACTACTTTGTTGTGACGGCCTATGACGCCAGCGGCAACGAAAGTGGCTATACACAGCCTGAAGTCAGCAAGACCATTATTTAACGCCAATGAATGGCTGCACCCCTTAACAGAAACAGATATTACCCTAATAGACCGTAGTAAGGTATTGGCATGAACAAACCTGTATTTGTAATTCCTTTTTTTGTTGTCGCGCTGGTATTGTTTAACCCAAACCCGACAGGGGCAAGCAGTCATCTGCTCTGGTCGACGACTTACAACTGCACTGACTGGGATCAGTCACAAGGTAATCCAAATTGCGATACCCTTGCCTTACACGGCGGGTGGACATGCAATGGAACTGCTACTACAAACGAAGCAAAGGGAGAACGGATAACATCAGCAGCGAATAATCCCGCAGGCGGCGGCGGAAAAGGGCAGCGGCATTGGGAGGGGGATGGAGTAAATGATAATAGCGGCAGCTTGAAAGTTAATTTCGCTGCAAAACAAAGTGAAATATGGATTCGTTGGTACATGAGATATGAGCAAGGATTTAAATGGGATCCGACTCTGGTTTATGACAAATTACTTTATATTGATGTGTTAATGCCACCCGTCGTTATTCCCGGTTGGGGTGGGTTTGACAAATTGTTCCTCAATGTAGAGGGGACTCCTTATTGGTCAAACTCTGGTACTGGTTGGGATACTATCATGGCAAGTGGCGGCGCTTCTCAATACCAGGTAATTAATGGCCAGGGCAATCCTGAAACACATTATGTGAGTGACGGCAAATTCCATTTATTTGAAATTCATATAAAAATGGACACGGATGGAACTGATGGGGTTTTTGAGTGGTGGATTGATGGAACGTTAAGGCAGACAGAGTCCAATGTTAATTACGGCTCATCAACAGGCAAGACCGGATGGTCGCATTTCCTAATAGGTTCAAACCAGCGACATCCGTTTAATAATCGCTGCATGGCGGTAGACTACGACGACGTTGCTGTCTCCACCGGCGGTTACATCGGCCCAGTCATCAACAACGACACGACGCCACCCACTTCACCGGCAAACCCTGGAGTCCAGTAGGAGACACTTGCATGAAAAGATTGGTATCTATCTCCAGCATAACGACTATTGGGCTTTCATTATTTTTGCTAATAAGTTGTGGCGGTGGTGGCGGCAATAATAGTAGTTCGGGTAACGGTAATCCACCCACCAGTGGTGGCGTAGCGGCGAGTTATCCCGGTGATGTTGGTATCGAAAACGATTCGCGCGTGGTTTTCGTTGAACAGTTTGAAGAGGTGACGCTACCTGATCTACTGACGCGCTGGGAATACAATACTAATTCAGCGCGAATATCATTTAGCAGTGATGTGCCCAGCGGATCCGGTGGTTCACAGTCGGCATTATTCAACGGCAGTGCCGACCTTTATACCCGTTTGTTGCCGGGTTATGAGCAACTCTATATACGCTTTTACGCCAAGATCGATCCTGGCTGCAATACGATCCACCATTGGCCCTTTGTGGGCGGGCATAATCCCAGCACAGCCTGGCCATGGCCACGTGCCGGCATACAACCGGTAGGTAATGAGCGCTGGTCCACGGCGGTCGAACCCATGGGGAGTAATTGGTCCTGGGATTTTTATACCTATTGGAGGAATATGCGCACCAACCCCGGTGGGGGCTATTGGGGCAATACCTTCGGTGGACGTCCTTCACCATGGCCGGTATCGAAGGGCCTGTGGTTTGCCGTGGAGATGATGGTGAAGATGAACAGTCCGGCGACGGCCTGGAACGGTGAGCAGGCCTTCTGGATCAACGGCAAGAAGAAGGCCCATCTCGGCCCCGGGTTTCCTCGCGGCGAATGGATCTGGGACGGCTTCTATCCCAATCCCACGTGTACGCTTTCGGGTGCCTGTAACCTCAACGGCTCGAGCACGCCCTGTTGCCAGGATTTCGAAGGCTTTCAGTGGCGCAATGATCTGGCGCTGAATATCAATTATATCTGGTTGGAGCATTATGTGGACACCGATCCCACTTGTAGCGTCCGTTTCGATCACCTGGTAATTGCAACCGATTATATTGGGCCCATGGTGAGTAAATAACATCGTGGTTTATAGTACTACAGGGTACAGCGGGCAGCGATACTACGCCGCCTTCTTCATCTGCGAACCCGGGTGTGCAATAGGATAAAGTTAGCATGAGGCGATCCGTCTATAGTTATTCAGCAACAAACTTAAATTAACTTTAACGGATGCTTGCTTTTTGGGTCAATCAAATTTTGGTGTCCAATACTTTTTAAAGCTTATTGTGCGATTGGCGCACTGGGCGGGTCAAAATTCATATTAAGTGGTGTGGTTGAGAATATGAAATTATCAATATAAATCAATGTGTCTTGCGCAAAGCCTGAGTTAGACCAACCCAGGAGATAACCATTATTAAATCGGTTATTCCTTCCCGGTTCGTACATAAATTTTGTAAAGTTGTTATTAGGTTTAGCGGCTTTACTATAATCATAAATTAATACACCATCCTTCCAGACTCTTGCTAATCCATCACTGGAGCCTGTACCTGCCCTGATGTTAATAACAACCCGTGTCCATTTACCCAATTCACTTTTGTCTATATGTTTAGCGCCGGGCTGGAATATAAGACCAGTGTTCGGCGGAGAAGCCTGTAGGAAACCTAAGTCGCCCAAACCATTGCCATCAGCAAAGCTATGAAACCCGCCTTTTATTCCTACACCAGTATCTTTGTAAGTGTCTGTCCATAATTGAACAAAGGCTTTATCATTTTTACTTCCAGAAGGCGGTACTCTCTGAATATAGTTCGTTGGTATATACACGTCATATTGAATCCAGACATCACGATAATAGCTACCAAGGAAAAACCGCTGTTCAGCCCATGCGTCACCACTTCCTGCGCCTGTCCCACCAAACCAAAAGCGAAGGGCTTGAGTCCCTTGAAAGGAAACGACTTTGGTAGATGCAGATGATGTCCACTTGAAACCATTTTGTGTTTTAGATAAATTCCCGCCTTCAAAGTCGTCAGTAAATATGACTTGTGCATAGCTTAGTGAGCAACTCAGGAATAATGAAACGCTGAGGATCAGACCTTGCATTATTCGGCTGGTAGCGGTCGCGCTTTTACGACATAAGATAGCCATGTTTCTCTCCCCGTATGTTCTCTATTCCTTAGAATTTTAATGCCAGGTTTGCCAATCAAGTTGGTAAATTAAGATGCGGTTCGTGTTATTAAATTTGATCGCTGACTTTCAGCACCCGCTGTGTCATAAGCGGTTACCTGGAAATAATACACCGTGCCAGTTGTCAAATTAGTCATTTGTTGTGACGTTTGGTACGGATCTGAAACATCAACAGATGTATTTAGATTCGTACTCGTTACACCATAATAAATCTTGTATCCACCAAGCTCACTCATGGTCAGGGCAGTGCCGCTTTGCCGCGTAGCGGGTATGGACCACGATACCGTCGCATTACCATTACCTGTAGGTGGCGGGTTTGTGCCCCCGCCTGTATCTCCACCGGTACTATCACCAAAGTCGCCACCGCCGCAGGCCGGTAAAGAAAGGCTAACAAATATTACTAGAATTACTTGCATCAACCTGGTCATCATTTTGTCCCCCCGTAGTATTTGTATCATCGTCACGCGAAATGACACTGGCCGTTTATGAAGAATAGTCACGTTCGGTTAGTGGTTATTGTGACGACATTCACAAACTTAATAACATGCTGGTTTTCTTAAGATATATGGTGGTTTTTTAAGGATGAAAGGACACCGACAATTTTGCGCTTTTGGGCCCTACCACCGTTACGGTGACATTAAGCCAAAAGTCGTGCTAATTACTGCCAGTGAAGGAACCTTCTCCAGAATGGCTACGAGTTAAAATATACCTGTTTTTGTATTCTTCCTGAAAGCTACTGACACAACGTTGTCAGTAGTGAATGGTTAGTATCCCGTCTCGAGTCCCTGGCAGACCAGGGTTCTGAAATATAGATTTGCTATTCAAGGAGAAAACTATGGAAGATCAAGCAATGAAGCAACACGGCGCCTTTAGCTGGAATGAACTGATGACCTCCGATGTGTCAGGGGCCAAGGCCTTTTACGGGGAACTATTTGGCTGGACCCTGCGTGATGAACAGACGCCGAATATGTTGTACACCATGGCGAAAGTGGGTGACAAAGACATCGCCGGGATGATGGCGATTCCACCTGAGGCAGAGGGCATGCCACCGACCTGGGGCGCCTATGTGACGGTAGATGATGTCGATCAGCAAATAAAACGCGTCGAGTCACTGGGTGGCAAAGTGGTGATGCCGCCGCGTGATATCCCGGATGTAGGACGCTTTGCCGTGATCAGTGATCCACAGGGTGCTATGCTGACGATGATTACTTATAGCTGTTAGGAGTTCATTAAATGGCCCATCGTTATTTCAGTCAATCGTCATTCACGTTTTTACGCAAGCTGGCAAAAAATAATAACCGTGACTGGTTTATGGAGCATAAAAATGAATATGAAGCGACGATTCGTACCCCGGCGTTAGACTTTATCGCTGACATGACGCATGATCTGGCCATGCTATCTCCTCACTTTCTTGCTGTGCCGAAGAAAGTGGGGGGATCATTAATGCGCGTTCATCGAGACATTCGCTTTGGCAAGGATAAACGGCCGTATAAAACCAATATTGGCATTCAATTTCGTCATGAACAGGGTAAAGACGTACATGCACCAGGATTTTACTTACATATTGAACCGAATGAATGCTTTGTTGGCGTCGGTATCTGGCATCCTGATGCGACGGCGTTGGGCAAAATACGAGACCGAATCTGTGCCCAGGGGAAAAAATGGACGGCGGCACTTGATGAAAAACCGTTTAAACGACATTTTCAATTAACCGGTGATTCATTGGTTCGACCACCACGCGGTTACGATAAGGAACATCCATTAATGGAATCCCTTAAACGTAAAGATTTTATCGCGATTGCTAACTTAACCAATGAAAATATCTTAAACACGCGATTTAAAAAAATGGTTCTGGATCGATTTCAGGTGGCTGACAGTTATATGCAGTTTTTATGCAAGGCACTTGAGTTAAGGTATTAACCATGCGTCGTGCTGATCGGTTATTTCAGATTGTTCAGCAACTGCATCATCAGCGCGTGACCACCGCACATGACCTGGCCGAGGCGTTAGAAGTATCCGAGCGTACAATCTACCGTGATATTCAGGATTTAAGTCTGTCAGGTGTTCCGATCACAGGGGAAGTGGGTATAGGCTATCGGTTATTGCCAGGTTTTCAACTTCCTCCCCTCATGTTTAAGGAAGAAGAACTCGAAGCATTGTTGTTAGGGGCTCGAATGGTACGGGCCTGGACCGACAAGGGTTTAGCCCATGCGGCTGATCAGGCCTTACAGAAAATTGAACACGTGATCCCGGATCGTTTAAAACCGCACCTCGATAGTCAGAACATGATCGTACCGGATTTCCCGATGGAAGGCATGGCGAGTGAGCAACTATATATAGTACGTACGGCCATCAAGACACAAAACAAAGTCAACATAAATTACAGCCGTGCTGATGGAAAGAAATCTGAGCGAATCGTACATCCATTAGGCTTATTTTACTGGGGTAAGGTCTGGACGCTGGTGGGCTGGTGTGAATTACGTGATGCCTTTCGACACTTTCGGCTGGATAGAATGGCGGCCGTTAAACAGCTCAGTGATCAATTCGAGTTACGCGAAGGCCGAACATTACAGGATTATCTTCACGATGAATGCGGTCGTGGCGAGCCCTGTGATGAAAAACAGGGCCCGACAAACTAAGATTTACATCTGCCCAAAACTAACACAGGGACAAGCTTACGTACCCAGGCTCAATAATGGGATGGCCATGGCGCCAATGAAACCGAGTACCATCAGGACCAGCATGACGGCGGTTATGATACCCGCTATTTTCCAGAACTTCCGTTGTGAATCCAGCGCGTCTTCCATATTGATCACGCTGGCTGATTGCAGTAATCGCCCAATCGCAGAACTGTATTTGAATAAATAGACCCCCATCATTACATAGATGATGCTAATCACCCCATACATCACCGCAACCCCAAGAAAGACACCCGCTTCGGCCCCCATTGATGCCATACCGATAGAACTCGCTATAATCATCCCGAATGTCCCCAATATCATAAAAACAGCCGCAATAATTAACACGATCCCAATTAACAACACCCAGGGTTTTGTATCGCGCATGGCATCGATCATCGTAGTGGTAATCCCGGTGGCATTAGAACGATTCATATCTGCAACATTAGACTGCGGTGGATCATATTGGTTATTCATAGTCTCTCCCTTTTATTGTTTTTTACTGCTTTACCGACACAACCAGATCCACACGTCGGTTGGTAGCACGTCCAGCGGCTGTTTCATTCGAAGAAATGGGATGAGACTCACCATAACCGACATACTGAATTTTATAGCCGCCTCGAAAAGAAAAGAGATAATTCGCTACCGCAGTGGCCCTCTGCGTTGACAGCCTTTGATTGACCCTGGTGGATCCGACCGAGTCGGTATGACCTTGAACAACGACTTTTTCTGCATCCAGCTTTTTAATAATGGCGTTGGCTTTGGAAATTAATAGTTTTGAAAACTCAGGGATAACGGCGGTGCCCGACTTGAAGTTAATTCGCTTAAGTCTAAATATCAGTTTATTGCCCTGTTGATATACCAACGCATCGTCTTGCGAAAGTACCTTGCGTGCCTCGTCCATGGCCTGCTGGAACCTGACCTGGGTCGAGGCCCTGGCCAGTTGTTCCTCTTGTGTCTTAAGCACCCCTTCGGTACGCTTCAGCGCACCCTCTTTTTCCTCAAGCGTATGTTTTGTTGATTTCAGATTTGCTTCAAGCTTGCCGACATTGCTACTCAACTCACCCAGCGCACGTTTTTGTTTAACAATTTGCACCGCAATATTTTCAGGGGTGCCTTTTGCCCCCGTGATAACATTCATGACATCAAACAGTTGCGTCGCGCTGGCCAGCGCGGCATCAACACTCTCTCTATATATATCTGGACTACGCGGACTCTGCGCAATCATATTCATCGCGGTCCTGTAATCCAGCGACGCGGTACGCAGCGCCTTTGGTGCGAGATCATCGGCATCATTTTCAATGGCCTGGTTAATCGCCTGATTAGCGCCATTGAGTTTGCTGAATTGAACCGCTTTCGCCTCTAAAACAAGATACTGTTTCTGAATCTCAGCGAAATCTTCTGGCGAAAGCGATCGGCTAAACTGTTTTGTTTCATCTTTTAAGTCTTCATCAACCTTCATCATGCTCGCAACCAGCGGCGCACTTTTTCTGACACCGGCCGAAAGCGCAGACTTTCTGGCCTGGAGTATGCGGCTGGCCAATGATTCTCTTGCTTCGGCTATCTTTCCCGCATCCTGGAACATGGCCTTGGCAATGGCGGCATTGTCCAGAATCGTCTCCTTCAAATCACCCTGTTTTAAACCCCGTTTGGCCTCATCCAGGTAAACGCGCCCCTGTGTAAATGCTTCATCGGCCAACACATCCAACTGATCCTGCTGCGCCGTGGCCATGACCTGCATCACTTCGGTGATGGCCTTTTCCGGGTCATTGCCCGACGCCAGCTCCGCTTTCCTGAGACTGGAACAGCTTGCCAACACGACAACCGTCATGATGAACCATAGGGTCATTAGCTTTTTTAGCGTCTTCACAAGGCATTTCTCCTGTCTCAAGCAGTCTGCATTCCGAACTCATGGCATGCAGGTAAAATCTGCCACAAATTCACGAACATGCCAAGTTTGTTAGATCTTTTCGCTACCCGGTTCAGAGTCGAATTGTTGTTAATAGTAAGAAAATAGTGCTTCTCTGCCCATTTTCTACCTAATGGGGAGAGCGCGGTGCTTAAGTGTGCTCCGGCCCTGTCATTTACCTTAATTTGTCAATAACGGTAGTCGTTTATACACAATCTTTTATTTTCCTTTCATCTATAACACCCTTTTCAACAGAAACCATGATCTGAATCATATTGCCACTTTTAGTAAGTATTTTATAATAACCCGTGGCGTACGCTTTGCGAACGTTAACTTTTTCGTTCCCGATACGTTAGGGGACTAACAACAACAGGGGGTTATCTAATGAGAAACCTATTTTTACCGATACGACTGAGTCTATCGATCATTGCAATAGTGGTATTAACTGCTTGTGGCGGCGGCGGAGGTAGCGCTGCGTCAGCATCGTTGCCAACGTGTGTAATGGACAGTTCCAGTTGGGACAATTGCTCACTTTCGTAATGGAAAGTTTCAGTTGAAACAATTGCTCACTTTCAAATTAATTATTATGGAGACTTCAATGAAACAATCAAAACTAAATATACGTACTAAATCCTGGTTAATCGGGGGCATACTCGGTTTTGCAACGGTAGCGATAGTCGTTCAAGCCAGTGTTACTACTATTTTTGCATCAGGTGATACATTAAGCTCGACTGCTGTGAATCAGAATTTTGCTGACCTGGATACACGACTGGCCGCGCTTGAAGCGAAAGGCACCACCTCCCGCAACGGAAGGATGGCTTATCAGTGGGTGTCCGATACTGCTAGTGGTCCAGTTGCAAATTCGACATACACTTATAACCCAACAGGCGGTACCAATGCGGTCGTAAAGAATTCGGCCGGTGATTATACCGTAACCTTTCCCGGATTGGGCGCAGCGAATGGCGGTTTTGCGATGGTATCCAAATATTCAAATGGTGATATCAATTGCCATGTTCGCTCCTGGAGTAATAGCGTTAACAGTGGTGCAGACGTGACTGTCGATGTGCTCTGTTATGACAGTGCAGGTAACCTGGTAAATTCGGCGTTTACGGCATTGTTTATCGATTAGGTATTTTGTCACTACGCCAAAAGTAACTTTTAGGTACATGTGAAAAATATTTTGCACTACAAAGGTAAGGGTGCCTGGCACCCTTTACTCTTCCCTGGTCAAAATAACGGGCCGACTATTTCCCGTCTTCTTTTATTTTTTTATCCATTAGCTTTTCTACCCGGTTAGCCTTAACCTCTTGTTTTTGATCGCTATTTTGTGGGCAGACCTCCGTCTCTGACCGGAATTTTTGTCCCTATCTCAGCGGAAACAGGGGATGCAGGGACACGGAAGTGTACAACCGAGCCCATAATCTGCTTTAATATATTAACCTGAGATTGTATAAGGGAAACTCTATCTCTAAAAGCCCCAAAAGCTTAATAATGTCGGCATTCCGTTTTGGCCGGAACATCGTGCCCTCAATGATATATTTGGAGGGTATCTAAATAACGGTTCCGAAAAGGTATCCACTTTATGCCGTGTAGATCGCCGGAGAAGTTTGTGTAGGAGCGGTCTCAGACCGCGATAAACGCCCATGTTTGCGCTTAATCGCGGTCTGAGCCCGCGCCTGCAAAACCAAACCCAAGGTTAGCCTAAATGAATTAAGTGGATACCTTTTTGGAACTGCTATTTAACCTGAGATCTGTACCGGACAGGTTTGTGTAGGAGCGGTCTCAGACCGCGATAAATGCCCATGTTTAGCGCTTAATCGCGGTCTGAGACCGCTCCACAAAATCAAACCCAAGGTTAACCTAAATGAATTAAGTAGATACCTTTTCGAAAGAGCTATTTAGGCGACGAACAACTGGATACCCTCCAAATATATGTTATTGAGGGCACGGTGTTCCGGCCAAAACCATGCGAGAATGACGAGTGTTTTCTTATACGAAGTTTAGGTTATATTAACAATCTTAGCTGGGGTATATGGTATGTATCATAATCTTGAAGTGCCTGAAATTTGTGACCGCTTATGGCAGGAATGCCAGTCACTCGTCCGTGATCTATTGAAAGATTGCACGGCTAAATCAACGGATCTCGTCATCGACTCTGATAACCCGATTGACTTTCAATCCAGGTCGCTCTATCTCATCAAAGAAGGTGATATCTACGAGACATTTGATGGGCAAATTATCGTTATTCATGAAAAAGGTGATCTGGTCAACGCCGATGCGCTGTCACACATCAAACTAACCGCCTACGTAACTGACTTTCCGACCACCGTAGATGAGTATGATGGGCAGGAATTTATTAATAAAATTGCCAGCGATGAAACTAAATTTCAAATTTGGAGCCAGTATCTATCCTGCCTGAGTCAAAGCTATCAATTGCTCATGTGTCATTTTAGCCGACAGGATACCGACTATCTTCCAGAAACTCGCCAATACAAAAAAGACGACGTTATTATTAAAGAGAACACCGAGGGAGATGAAGTCTTTACCCTGTTGAGAGGCACCGCCAAAGTAGTCAGTAATAACGAAGAGGTGGGAGAAATTCACAAAGATGAAATATTCGGTGCCATTGCCGCATTAACTCACACAACGCGCAACGCCACCATTATTGCGACATCTGATTGCGATACCCTGGTCGCCAGGGGCGAAAACTTTCGTAGCATCCTCGACACACGACCCGATATCGCTCAAAAACTTATCACTGATATGGCCAGAACGATCGTTTCGAGCAATGAAAAAATTATTGAGTTATCTAAAGACAAGACGTAAGGAACCTTTGATTAATTCGTTGAACGTCTTCCGACGTATACCCTCTATTTACTTTTGAAGAGGAGCACGATGTTCCGGGTGATGTACAGGAGGGACGAATACTGCAAAGTGCAGAGATGCGCGCGAGCAGTGCACACTGCGTTACGCCCGGAATGACGAATTAATCAGAGGTTCCCTAACATTTCG
>ENA-ORDP01001278-ORDP01001278.1-marine-sediment-metagenome-genome-assembly--contig:-NODE-1278-length-14202-cov-4.701845_pt1 | contig 14202 bp, 10 predicted proteins | sample MGYA00248627_ERZ508539 | MGnify/ENA primary metagenome ERZ508539 (study PRJEB26208, sample SAMN05571518) | marine sediment metagenome | biome: deep sea; feature: Hydrothermal vent; material...
GGTAGAATGGCAGGAACAAAAGTGGCTTCTTGGGATTGGCCGTCTCTCTGGCGCGTGTTTGGATGCGTGATGGGGCTAGGTGGGCGAGTCGGCTTTACCCCCAGACAGCGGAAGCTTATTGAGACTTTTGTTTTGGGCTGTTTTTTAGCCAAGAGCTGCCGCTTATTTGCTTGAAGCAACAACCCATCGTCGGAGTCGATAGCTAGGTGCCATCGTAGACGCAATAGGACACTCCCAATTCGTTCTGTATAAATAGTCGGGGCAGTGTGCGAAGAACATCCGCAGCCCTGTACAATCTTCTTAATTCATGAAAATCATCTGGATCGGTGCTGTATGCTTTGTTCGCGTGAGCAACTGCCGCAGGAACCGGATTACCTGACCCCCCATCTTGCAAGATGGCAAAGAGCCCGGATACTAGGCATTTTTCCTCGCTCGAGAAGGCCATGATGGTGTAGCCTGAACAAGCAACGAAGATCACTTTTTGAAGTTTCCCGGTTAGCAGAGAATTGATAAGCGAATGACATCTCTTGGCAATCCTTTCCTCACAAAAATCACTAGGGAAGGCCTCAGAAACGGGCTGACGCGAAGCGGCCCCGAGGATGATAACGCTGATATCTACTTCGAGGAAGTCCGCCTGCAAGCACCGACGGACCAGATGCGTGGCGCCTATGTCATGCCGTTAGTGACTTTGCGAACCGCACCTTGTCGTTGGGCTGAGAGTTCTGGCTGCACCATGTGTGGCTACCACCTGGGTGCCGCCTCCGAGATGGCAACGCCAGATCAGTTGGTTCGCCAGACCGAAGACGCAATGTCCAGGCTTGATCCCCGCATCTATCCGGCGCTGGTCTTCACCTCCAACGGCAGTTTCCTCGACCCGCGCGAGGTTCCCGATGATCTGCGGCCACGGCTTATGGGCATGCTGGCGCGACGAGGGTATCAGACCGTGGTCATCGAGACACGGGCTCAGTTTGTCACCTCCGAGCGGCTGCAGGATCTGGCGCAGGGATTTGGCATCTTGGGCAAAGGGGGCGATTGCGGAAAGACCCTGTCGGTTTCCCTCGGTCTGGAGAGCTGCGATCCGTTCGTGCTTGCCTATTGCGTCAACAAGGGATCTGGGCCGGAGGAAAATTTTAGGGCAATTAACTTGGTGAAGGCCGAAGGATTGTGTTTCGATTGCTACGTTCTCCTGGGCAAGCTTTTCCTGAGTGCTCGTGAGGATATCAAGGATGCCTGCCGCTCGATAGCTATAGCCGTGGACAGGGGGACGGACTACGTGTTCGTCATGGTCACCAACCTGACGCGATTTAGCCTTATGGGCCACCTTGTTGACAAGGGGCGTGTCACCCTTCCCAGCCTGTGGCGGGCGGTGGACCTGCTTGATGCCCTGCCCGAAGCTCTGAGAGACAAGGTCCAGATCAAAGGTATCAGCCATGCGCCGGTAGGACCGGAGAAATACTCCGAAACGTGCCCCAATTGCACCCACAGGGTGAAAGATGCTCTGAACTTCTGGAACCAGACTGGAGATTTCGAACATATCAGTCGACTGGAGCGTTGCTCCTGTTACCAAGATTACCTCAATGAGGAATGGAACACCGAGCCAACAGCCGCATTGTTCGAGAGGGTTTTCGAGCAATACCAGATGCTGGCCCAGGATTTCAAGATCGATGCTCGACTCGCACCCAACCTTGACGACTTGAGAACAGCCTTCGAGCAATCCCGCCAAACGGAGCCAAGTTCGTTATGACCGAGGCCCTCGCACTCGCCGAGAAGTCTGCACGGATTTCGAAGACATTGCGGCGACAACGTCTTGAACTTGAACGTGAAGCAGCACCGGTTAATATCGCAACACACCCCGATGTCTATTTCGAATTCGCTCCCAGCGGGACTTATCCGATTATCGCGTTCCGTACGGTGCCGTGTGACCACTATCTTCTGGGGCACTGCAGCCCCTGCAGTTACTCGGCGCGCCCCTATCCCGCCGGTGTCGGGCGCGACGAAATTTATGCCTCGTTGGAGCCCCAGGTCGTGTGGCTGGAGCGGAATTTTGATGACCTTTTTACGTCTCGCGCTTCAGGCCAGCTGGACGGTTACCATTTCAGGAAGTCTATAGAACGACCCTGTTATATGCTGCAAATAGCGGGGGAAGGCAGCTTTTTTCGAGATGCCGAGATTCCCCCCGCTCATCGCCGAATGATCCTTGAGCGGCTAGCAGCGCTTCAGGAGGCGCGAGACATCAACCTGCATGTTATGCTCGAAACTCGTCCCGAGAACCTTCTGGCGGCGGAGGAGCAAGGAGAACTTGAAGCCTTGGCTCCGCTGTTCAGAGAACTCAATGTCGTAGTCAACATGGGTTATGAACATCACGATCCGTTCCTCCGAAACGTAATGTTCGGGAAAGTCCTTGATGAACGAGACTTCCAGAAGGCGGTAGCGCTAGCCCACCGGCATCGCCTTGACCCCGGTGTTTTTGTTTTTGCGGGAGGGCACGGCCTGACAGTGGCGAAGTGCCTGACGGAGTTGGACGGGACTTTGACCCACCTCGAAAACCTGGGGGTTTTTGTCAATGTCATGGTTCCGAATCTTCAAGCCTATACCTTACCGGACCTTCTGTTCGAAATCGGGGCCTACGATCTGCCCGAGCCCTTTTTCCTTTTGGACGTTGCCGATAGACTTCTGAACTACCATCCTAACAGACCTCACCCGGTGACACCGTTCGACTGGTTCATCGGTGGCATGGAATCCGACCCCATCCCCCGGGTGACAATGCTGAACAACCCCCGCAGCAACGTTCCTAGAGCCGTTACCGAGCAAGTTTTGGATTGCCAACAGGCTCTCACGCGCACCATGGACAGCAAGGCTTATACTGCGGAAGCGCGACGCTTGCGGCTTTTGCCAGCCTACGAGAAATATTTTGGTGACACGGCAGCTAATAATCATCTATCTTGCGGTCAACGGCTTAATGCGCTACTAGATTTAGCTGAACGCTCGCTTGAAACTTATGATCAGAGCATGCGAGCCGCAGTGGCGGCAAACCTTGGATGATGGAAGTGTCGGACGGAGTCAAGAGGTCGGGGGTTTTATTTCGATGGATAGCGTGAAAGCACTGTCGCGGTCGGGGCCGTACTGGCAAGAGGAACTAATCGCTCGCCTCCGGGAAGAGGGGCGTTTCGGTAAGATGTTCGCAACGGCCCGGCATTGGGACGACCTCCCGGTCATGGACTCGTTACTTAACCCTGCGCCGTCTTCACCAGGAGATCATTGCGCAAGCGGGTCTGTCACTTATTTCACCTCTGGAACCTTGGCGTCTCCCAAGCGGGTCACTTACACTGCCGACGATTGGCGTGAAACCGTTCAGCACCGTGCCGAGTGCCTGAGTGCCCTCGGTATCGTGACAGGAGAGCGGGTCGCGGTTCTTGCTTCTTTCGGCCCTTGGTTTTCGGGCGACAACCTCGTTGAGGCGCTTCGGGAAATCGGGGCGAACGTGTTGCCGGCCGGGGTTTACGCCCCCCATCTTCCAGCGGTTGCTAGGCTACTTGACCGGCTCCATATCCGAACCCTGGTGACCACCCCGAGCGTGGCCCTGGCGCTCTCCCGACATATTGATGAGCCGGCCTTCGGTCGCATCGTGACCATCGGCGAACGTGCGCCTCGCGCGGTTCGCGACCTTATCGAATCACGGCTCGGAGCCCGCCCGCGTGGCCTCTTTGCAGCCAGCGAAGTCATTGTCGGTTTTGAGGTGGCCGGAAAGGAAGACCTTTATCGTTGGGATCCCGGTCGACTGCACCTGGAGGTTCTCGACGGCAAAGGACGGGTGATGCCGGAAGGTCGAGGTGAGCTCTTGGTGACCCGCCGCCACGGCACTGCGACACCGCTCTTGCGCTATCGGCTAGGGGACCTGGTGGATATGGTGAACCCCGACGGACCGGAGGGGCCGTTGCTGCGCCACATGGGTCGCATCTCTCATGGCTTTACATTGGCATCTGGCGTGAAGGTTTCGCGAGCCGATTTGGATCGTTTCCTCGATGATCTCAGCTTCCACGTCTACCAAGCGCATTTCACTGTCGAACACAGCGAGGACGGCTTTGACCGGCTTGTCCTGGCCCTTGGTGGCGATACGGCGGAGATCAATACAAGAGAAACCCGCAATAAGTTCATCGACCTTAACTTCGAGATCGCCGATGTGATTTCATGCGATCTTCTCGACGTCGAGGTTCGCACTTTCGAACAGCAAGTGACCGGCAAGCGCCGGATTGTGATCGAGGAAACACCTTGGGCCTTGTGAGAAGGAGCGCTTTCCACGAGGAGCGCTTTCCATGCTATCGGTAGAACAGGTTTTCTGTGCTGCTTGCCGTGATCCCATGTACAAAAACTGGTTGCTCAACAGGCCGTACCCGACTCCAGGCTCGGTCGAATGGCAGTGCCTGCCGAGCCTGACCGGGGCCGATTTGAAGCGCGCCGCCATGGCTGGGTCGGGTGATAGCATCCGGGGCGAGACTTTTTACTTTTCCAGCGGCTCCACGGGACATCCCAAACTCGTTCGCATCGGGTCCGACGACTTGCGCCGGGTCAACACGCTTTGCGCCCGCTTTTCCAGGATGGAGGGGGTCGGTTCGGCCTCGCGTGTCATGGTGTTGCTACCAATGGGGCTCTGGGCGACGGGAAAAATCACCGTCGAAGGACATCTGGAGGCCGGTGCCCAGGTGTTTCCTGTAGATCTGCATGGCGGGGTAGATGCATGGCAGCGCTTGGCCGATGAAATTCGCCCCACGGTGATCTCCAGCACACCGAGTGTGTTGCAAGCCTGGGCGCCCCACTACCGAGGGCCGAAGCTGGAGTTAGTGGAGACCACCGGGGAGCCTTTACTGAACGAGGCCCGCCACACCATTGAAGCGCGCTTCGGCGGCTTTGTCCACGACGCCTACGGTCTCAGTGAATGCGTGGTGGGGGTGGAGTGCGCCGTAAGGTCTGGGTTCCACTACTGGCCCGATGCCGTCCATGTGGAAATTCTTGAGCCGAAGTCGGACCGTCCAGTCGCGCCCGGCGCTGACGGCGAGATCGTACTCACCAGTTTCATGCAGGAAGCCATGCCAATCATCCGCTATCGCAGCAGTGATCGCGGGCGCATCTTGCAAAAGCCATGTCCATGCGGTGAAGATATTCCCCGCGTCCTGTTCGAGGGTCGTCTTGCTGAAACATTCTTCATGCCTCGCGGCGTTCAAGTCATGCCCGACGATATCCGTGAGGAGCTGCAAGGCCTGGGGTCCTGCTGTCGAATCTCCCATGAAAGCGGGCGGGAAACCGGGAACACCGCAGCCGTTCTCGAAATCGTGCTCTTCGAGGCTACGCCCGACCAGGCAGCAGAAGCGCGAGACAAACTCCTGAGCGGTTTCCCTGATATAGCCGAGTTATGTCACGAGAATGAATTACGCCTATCAATTTTTTCTCGCGAACTGTTATAGTCCCTCCGACTCGAGTTTTATTGCGAGGATAGAGATGTGGCTAATAAGTCGCCGAACGGTAACAATCAGACCTTCGTCCTGGATTTTGGCGCTCAGAGAAAAGCCTCTGGCGTACCTTACCTGTCGCCGTTTTTTTCTTACCTCTTGAAACTTTCTCCAAACGTCGGGTTGGTTGAAATCTATCCTTGGCTCGCGGAGCTGATGTTCAAATCGATTGCTCGCGAAGTCGATGGCACTTTGAAGAAATTGAATTCCAGGGGTAGTGGCGGGAATGTATGGGATAAAAAGTTGGATAAGCCGGTCAACGTCGTCTCTTTTTTCGTCGATGACCAGAAAGACAATATCGCCAACATTATGCTCAAACGTGAGAAGCGTCTCGAGGTGGCGGACCCTTTCGCCGCTTACTGCCTGGAATGCCGATCGGAAGACAGTTACCGCCCTCGCAACATTATCGTTGATACGTTCGGTCGCTTCTCAGATAACCAGAATGAATATATGGAGATTTCCAAGCCAAAGAACAATGAAGACAACAGCCCCGCCTATGTGCAGAGTTCTCTGGTAGGTGCAGGGAACCCGATGCGGATGATGCAACGGTTTACGGCGATCGGAAACATGGACAGAATACCCCCAACTGAAAGTTCGGGATCGAATAGGGAATCCCTCGAACTCGGGGAGATGAATTGCTTTCTAATTAACTCCATCAGCAACCTGTACCGGACTATGGGATTCAGGGACGCCATGCTCCTCGTTCGCGCGATTCTGGAGCGAGGGGTCTGGAAGCCCCAGGGCTCCCTCGGCGATGGGACATTGCTTGACAAGGAGGGCATGTTGCTCGCGATTCTGAACGACGAGGTCTTCAGTAAAGACGAAATCAGGTATGCGGAGACCTTTTTCGATGGGGTTATCCGCTTTCAGGGTTGGATCCCGGAAAAAACCGAAATTATGTCGGCGGATGGCAAAACTGAATTCAAGAAGTACGAGAAGTATATAGCCTATTGGATAGAACGTTTCCCGATAGTCGACAAATCGCTGTTGGATGCGATAGGAGACAATTCCAAACAAAACCCGTTTTGTCCAGAATACGACTTTGCATATGTATACGAGCCGCGTTCGGGAAGCCCTATGGAAGCGATAAGGGTGGCTCGATCAGACATAACTTATGGTGCGTAGAGGCATACAGAGGACCGATAGGGAACACTGAGAAATCACATGGGCATACCAATAGGAAATACTGTGGCTCTGGCGGGCGACCCGGGAACGGGCAAAACGACATTTTTGCTCAACTTCTTCAAATTTGGTTATGCGGCGCCAGAAAAGGGAATCTGTCTCGGTCCAGAAAATGGTGAGAGTCCCGATAAAGGTGCGGGGGATTTTTATGATGGGCCAAACACGCCTGTTTCGGCCCTAAAGGCCTTCGACGACCTGATCGAATTACCGAAGAAAAACGACAAAAGTCAAGAAACGTCTACAAATGCCGGGGGTAAGCAGAAGGTTCTACGGTGTTTTGTCTCTCTTGAGACGACCTTCGAACGAATCTGTACAAGCCACAAGCGATTGCTGTTTCGAACCCGCAAATCTTCTTCTAACCCCTTTGCACCCGACGACATTGTCGTATTTATCGACGCTACGTCATTGCTGAGCGGTCGTCTGGAGGATCAATTACGCTATTCCCGGCTTCCCAACTCCTCTCAGACAGAAAATAGCGGTAACATCGGAGACATGAGCGAAGGGTGTGATCCGGAAATCGAACGTTGGCACCAACGTTACGACCTCAGCCTTGGCGGATATGAAACCGGGGGAAACGAAAATTTTGGCCTCTATTGGCAAAAGAAGAATGGCGCCCCGGAACGCATCGAGCAACTGATTGAGGATGGCAAAAAATGGGAAGAATGTCCCTTCTTCAAGCCGAATTCTAGCAGTCAAAACGAATCTGGCACCGACCCAAACCGCTTGCGCTTGTACAATCTCATAACGCCGCCCCTGGATAGTCCGATGAAGCGAGCTCGCCTCATTAAGGATTTATTGGCGGAGATTCTCATCAGGTTCAAGGGCAGCTATGATACTGCGATCCTGGCGGTCGATTCTCTGAGCGCCCTGCTAGCCGATCTCGGAGGAAGCGGAGAGGACGACGCGTTGCAAGGCCGCAGACTCCATATCCTCAACCTCGTGCGTTGGCTCGAGGAAAACCAGATCACCAGCATGATGGCTTGCGAAGCGGTGAGGGATTCCCAACACACCTTGCAGCGCCAGCCCCTGTTTCTTGGAACCCAGGAGCGCTACATCGCTTCGGGAGTGATCCAACTCGACTACCACGAATACCGATCCGGGGACCTGATCCGCTACCTGCGCGTCCTGAAGATGCGGGGCGCCGGCCACGACATGCGTTCCCACGCTTACGATTTGGGGCGCGATGGTCTGGCATGGATCGAACCTCTATTCGCAGAACCGGCGGAACGGTAGGAGCCTTGACCATGACAGAGGCCAAAACCCATACGGAAGATAGTGCAGTTAGAATTTCCGAGAAGACCCCGGAAACCGCAATTTTTCTGGGAAGCGGTTGTTCCGTGAGGCTTGGCGTTCCGCCCCTGGCAGGTTTCATGGACGCTGTTTTTGACCAACTCGGCAAGGCGGGAAATGGAACCGATGACGGCACCCACCTTTGCAACCTGCAGGATTTCATTCGAGAAATCAAAGGTTCTGCAGCTTACGTCCGAACCGACTTTCTGAACATTGAGGAATTGTACGGACTGGCTGAGATGTTCAGCGATTTGTCGAGCGATAAGAACAACCCGGGTCAGAAGGCGCTGGGCGCCTTAAAGAAGGCCATTTACAAGATTACTATCAAAGCCGGCGTTGAATTATTGGACGAGAACAGGGATTTCTTGAAGATCGCCAAACAACTCGATCTGGTAAAGCGCGACAGCCAGACGGGAACACCGGTTCATGCCGATTTTGGAACCCGGCACACCAATTTGCTGGCGTACCTGTGCCTTGCTTCTTTCAAGGACGGCACTGATGAGAACGGCACATACCCTTTGGTCGCCCAATTCAACTGGGACCTTGCTTACGACCGCGCCCTCTTCATTTTTCTGAAGGCGCAGCAAAGTAACGCCAATACTTTTGCCGACAAAATGAAGAAGATGATTCCCTGGTATGACTTCGGCCCATTCCCTAAAGATAAAAAAAATGAGTTTTCCTTCACGGAACAGCCGCTCGTGCTTCGGCCACACGGAGCGGTGAACTGGCTTGCGATCAATAAATGTGAAGATACCGATCCCCTGGAAGAATTCAAGGAATTGAGCTTCATCAAACTACAGGTGGGGGACCCTAATTCGAAAAATGGGGAACGGCTCTTGCATGTCCCCGTGAATTCGATCATTGACTCAACGTTGGCAGGAGAAGGCAATAATATGTTTGACCCCTATTGGGCGCAGTACATGCGCATCGTTCCCCCCACATGGCAAAAGGACGTCAAGCAATTCCAGGGCCAATGGAACCTCTTGAAGCGGTACCTTGAAACCGTTCGTCGCATCGTGTTCATCGGCTATTCACTACCCAAGAGCGACCTCTACTTCCGCCATTTCATGGCCACAGCCCTGGCCAACAACAATTTCGCGCCCAAGGTCTACGTCTGGAACCCCAAGATTCACGAGGACAGCCCGGAGCGGGAAAGTTACACAGACCTTTTTGCTCCGCTGGCGCGCGAGGACAGGCTTTTCGGCATCCCCGGACGTTTCGGTGAGCCCGCCATGTTCGACCTCAACAGGGCCTTCTATCTGGCGAAACCGATCTCGCCCTGAGGTCGCTTCGACTTTCCAGACGTTGCATGTGGAAAACCCCTGTATTTAGTGGTTTGCCATCGCTGACACCCAATATATACTGATTTCTTATATAATCCTGTCGTTTCAAGGACTGGTTCGGGGGACGCAACATCATGGCTACCGTCATCGGCATGAATGCTTCGAGGGAGAATCGGCACTCCTTTCCCTCTCCCGGTTTCTTTCAGCCCACGTCCTATTTCCTGGTCGGCGGGAGCGGCGATGCAACCCAGCCCTTGGTGGCTTTCGACAAGGCCCTGCTGGCAGCTGGCATCGGTGACGTCAACTTGGTGCGTCTGTCTTCCATAGTGGCGCCGGGGTTACCCTGCGTCGAGCCCGTGGCGTTGCAAGCCGGGTCCCTCGTGGCGGTAGCCTATGCCTCGATCGAATGCGATTGTCCGGGAACACTTATGGCCTCGGCCGTGGCCATTGCCCACCCCAAGGATTCGTCGCGGGCCTCTGTGATCATGGAGCACTCGGCCTTGGCCGGGATCGATTTGGTGCGCGCAGAGGCTGAGGCCATGGCCCGCGAAGCCATGGTGTCGCGCGATTTAGAACTAGGCCGCATCGAAAGCGTCGGCGTCGAGCATAGGGTTTGCGAAGTCGGCTGCACCTTCGCCGGAGTCGTAGAGATATGACGGCGGGGTGGCGCCTCTTGCCCTCGGTCCAGCAAGGGGCCAAGATATGGCCCATCCAATGCGAGAGCTTATGTTGAAGAATCTCTCTGCCATTTCGCCCAGCCGGAAAGCCATGGAGGTCTGGTGCCGCTCGCCCGTTACTTGGACGGGCAGGACCCTTAGCGTCGGTTCGCAACAAATAATCCAGGCCTGGGAACAGCCCCTCATGGTCGCGCTCGCCGAGGAGGTCACTTTGCTCGGCGGCGACATCCTGGAGATCGGTTTCGGCATGGGGATGTCGGCCGAGGCCATCGTGCGGGCGGGATGCGCGAGCTACACCGTCATTGAGGCCCATCCCGCCATTGCGGAAAGAGCCCGGTTGTGGGCTCACAACCAAGAGGTGCCCACACGCATCCTCGAGGGTTTCTGGCAGGACTGGATCTATCGTCTCGATGAGCACTACGACGGCATCCTGTTCGATGCCTGCCCCGTGGACGAGGCCGAACGGGACGCCTGGCACTACCCGTTCATCCCTCAAGCCCCCCGGCTGCTTCGGCCCAGCGGCATCCTGACCTACTACGGCAACGAGACAGGCGTTTTCCCGCCCGAACACATGCGCCTGCTCCGAAAACACTTCCCAAAGGTGCGGCTCCGTCGAGTAGAGGGGCTTAAGCCAGATTCCAACTGCGAGTATTGGCAAGCCGACCACATGATCATTCCAATATCCTGCAAAACGGATTGAACCTAGTCATCTGGAACAGAAAAACACCCCGCACGCCTGAAAATCCTGGCCGTTAGAGCTATTTTTCACAGACGACTACTTCATTTAAGTTCTTTTCATTAGATACCCTGAATCACGATACCACTGAAAACTCGCGATGAAAATTTGAAAGCGCTTTCCGCGCGTTATTACAAGCCATCTGTTCCCACTTTAGGGCCTCTTTTTGATAGGAGGTGTTTGCGTACGTATTCAGTATATCCTTCTCTTCATGGCTCAGCTCTTCGGTGGCGAAAAGCGGCATCAACAGGTAATAATACCAACGTTTTACGCTGTACTCAGGATTCATAATCCGACGCAGGTATATTTTTTTTATCTGTTCAGGCGATTTTCCGTAATACAGACCGGTCAGACGAGCTTCATAGGCATAATGGCGGAGTATTGTCGCCCGAATCTGCTCAAGATCTTCATCCTCCTCGGCCTGTCGCAACCATTCTTGGTAAACCGCGTATATGAAAGCGGTGTCGAAATTTTGCATCCCCATTTTTAGGCAGCGACGAAAATACTTTTGACACGCTACAATCAGTTGTGTTCGATCGTCGGATTCCACCCCAGAAAGGACGCCACGAAATACCTGAGCAAAATCGTAAAAGCGTGTGACTCCCAGATCTAAGTCACACTGCACCCACTCTAAAACCCGGTCTTTCATTTCATTGGCTCTCATTTTCACAGCTGTCGTGATGGCCATATTCCATTCCATCCCGAAGAAACTATAGCCAACATCCAAAGGCGGCAGCGAGTCACTCAGTAATGCTTCTACATAGCGTGCGCCAAACCAAATTAGGATATGGTTGCATTGATGATCCACATCATGTTTAGGATCTAATTCCACAGCCATCAATTGATTGAAATCTTCCGTACTCCCGGAGAACTTAGGCCCTTCGTTGATTGCCATAAGCCGTTCATATTGTGTCACACACGTTTGGCTAGGAGTTCCATGCTCCAAGGTTTCCCCTAGCCATTGTAAGGCTTTGTGCCACGCATACACATTCGTGCACAGAGGCTGAGCCGGAGTGTCCTCTGGGGGATCGAAGGTCATTGCCGGTTTAGCACCGTTAAGGAGGATTTTTGTTCCCTCCTTAACGTGCTCTGGAAACAGTGGATCGCCAAGCATAAAGCCCAAGGACACAGATGCTGGGTGCTTATTAGTGGCGCCAAGTTTGGCTGCCAGTTCTAGGATGCCAAATCCTTCGGGAAGGTCAAAACCCTTCTTCGAAATGCTGCGCAAACATTGCGCCAAGTCCTTACGTTCATCATCATTCATGTTTATAATAAACACGGCAGCATATGGGAGGGGCATGGTATGCCATCGTTCTTTGTCAAGCATGATATGTTCGTCCAGGTCCAGACGATACGTGAGCAATTGGAGTAATAGCTTACCCCAACCGCGCAACGATTTCCCATTGGAGGAATGCCAAAAATCGGTTTCTGATAGCTCCCATTCCGTCTCATGCACGATCACCCATGCAAACAGCAATTCTCCCCGCGCCACGAAATGGCGAACGATCCGGAGCAGAATGGCGGCGGCTCTATCGGAATTGTGGTCATTCTCCATTTTCCATAGGATGGTGGGAAGTAGTGTTAATATTTCTTCCCAACCATCTCTTTGTTCCCATAACACGCTATCGTCAGGCAACCATTCCAAAACCTTTTCTTGTTTTTCCAACAACGCGATCTGGAGCGCCGCACAATAGGCTTGAATGGACTGATGATAGAAATACCATTCGTGATTGTCATAACCCTCACCCTCCGAGGAGAACAGGTCAAAGATACGCAATTTCTGACTGTCGAATGTTTCTGCCATTTCATAGACGGGGTCGTTTTTTTGTCCTCTAAACGGACAGAAGTGCTGAAATTCCCCGCGCTTGGCAAGTGCAAGAGATCCTTTGCGTAGCTTATCCCATATCACGCTATCGCCCTCGGGGGGGTAGACGGTGGAACAAATAGGTTGATTTCTAGTGTTGCGAACATGTTGCCATAGTAGATGATTTATGTAAGCGTCAAGCAAGCTCCTGCGGTTCTTGACTCCCTCCAGTTTATCAGTCTCTAGCTTTCCAAGAAAATTTACGTACAGCGGTGTGCTCAACAGGCTTTTTATTCTGCAATCCCTGAATAGGCAGGCGACAACCTTCTCGCGTCTTGTTGCTTCGTCGTCTCCAGAGGCCTCTCTTCGCAACCAGTTCGCTGCTTCGCCTAATCCCACTTCGCTCAAAATCCAAGAATCAATAGCTATACCGGATTGGTTCCGGAAATTCCGCACAGAAGCGTAGCGGCCGGCCACTACCACCCGCACAGATTGCGACCACTTCGATCTAGCATCATTCAACCAGATGATGGTACAAGAGGAAGCTTGATCTAGCCCATCGAATAATAGCGTAATCCGCCCTTCGTTGATGAGTTGATTCAGCAAATTCCTGAGAGTTCTGATTGCTGGATTTTCAGGGAGTGTCAGCTGGCCGCTACAGATTTGCCATATGATTTCCGCAAGTTTTGTTATAAAGGAAAGGCCAATAGCGTCAAGAAAAGACTTAATTAATCCTCTCCCCTGCTCGGCAATCAAGATATTTTTGAAAAGTATGGGAAAATTTTCATGATCTATATCGTAGCTAATAAGAATCCGTATAATTTTAGCTAATAGAAAATCGGAAAGGGGAGGCACCTTTTTTAGTTCATAATATTGGCGATCATCTCCTTGTTTACCCCACCGATCCAATTCGCCAGCATGAAAGTACCAGAACACCTCGACCTTTTGGTCTCTATCGGAGCTTTCTTCCATGGATTTCTGGGCTAGGCGGTGCAGCCAAGTCGTCTTTCCCGATCCCGATTTGGCGGCGATAGATATCCACTTTTCTTTTTGCGGTGGCAACGTTTCTGGCGCTAGGGAGACGGGCGTTTTTTCTTCATTATTCCCCAAAACCTTCTTCCCACGAACCAGTCTCAAATGAAGGATTTCCCCGTCTAGCCCTTGGTTTTTCAAGTTGGCAGTTGATACGCGCCCCGTAAGCTTGGCAAGCTCGCGGGCGAACTGATCTAGGTCTGAATCAAATTTTTTCAAATCGGCCCCAGTATTATTCATTCCACTGACCATTTCTCCCGGCTTAGTTCCAGTCACGGGGTGAGTAAATTCGTTGATACCATATTTCCATTTTCTTGTCGTGCAAATGCCGCTGGCGGGATATACGGCGTTGAACTGAAGGCGGCGTATCCTAGTGATTAATGATGTCACTATTTGACGTCAGCGCCCATGGGACATATTGAGGGGTTCTCATACCCTTCTCCGCCTTGTTTGGGTCGCAATCTATGTCCATCCAGAAGGACTTAAGCCACCCGACGTTCTCGGCTGTGCGCTGACGCCACTTGGGGGAGGCCCCGTACCGATAATTTGAGAAAATGTAATAATTTCAATGTTCTAGTTTGATCCCAGACTCTCTCGCACATCCGGCATAACTTCGAACTTTGCGAAATCGCCGTGCCAAATAACCGTTTAAAAACAAAGCATTAAAAACCCGTACTAAATTGGCGCAGTCAAC